>Ga0315915_1003660_pt1 | contig 19500 bp, 13 predicted proteins | sample MpolbnodulesMG_FD_207738 | JGI IMG/M metagenome (GOLD analysis project Ga0315915, IMG submission 207738) | Medicago polymorpha root nodule microbial communities from Los Angeles, California, United States - branched nodules | ecosystem: Host-associated > Plants > Roots > Nodule | place: USA... | reverse complement strand
AATTTGTGTTCACCTCGAAGGTTTAGACATTTTGTCCCCTTCTTCTTTGTGTTACTATAAAAATAGATCAAACACTATTTATTTTTTGACCCAAAAACTCAACCCTCAGATATGTGCATATGAAAGGTAAAATTAAAGCTAACTGAAAATATGATTTTTTTAAAATAATTTAGAAATAAAATTGAATTTTAAATAATTGTAATGGTAACTCATGTCAATTGATAAAAAGAAGGACTATGATTGTAGTCTAACAAACCCGCATGCATTAATCGTGGGCGCAAACCAGCAAACCCGTGTACGAAAATAAAACCATATAGTAAGAAAGGTTACATGTGATTGATTAAAGTACCAACCCGGGTCTAAAAATGGAAAATGATAAACCATGAATTTTGTTATTAAAAAAAAACAAACATGAATTATTTCAAATAGTAAGAAATTATAGAAACAAATACAAACAATCAATTATCCCAATAATAAATTGGTTCGATGGTAAGTTTGGTTCATGTCTCTTGTTGAAAATATTTTTTTTTTTGGAGAGAAGTATATGCACCATTAAAATCAAACAATGTAGATCAACCCTACATAATATATGCATGCATAACATAACAACCTAGATAATTCAACTCTAAACAAATAAATGAAAAATCATTAATCATGGGCACAATCAAATGAACCCGTCTACGAATATTAAACCATATAGCAAAAAGTTTATATTAAAGCACAAAACCGGGTTTAAAACTGAGAAATGAACCGATCATCAACATAAAAACGGTCCATACACCATCAACTACTTGAATTTGGTTGAAAATTAAATGTAGAATGAATTTGTTAAGTTAAATTTTTATTAAGCGATAAATAAGTAATAACTCTTTCTACAAAAAGGTAATAAGATGCTCCATATAGTGCAATATTGAAGCAACACAATTGCATAGGTGGTAAATGAACAATTTTTACTCCAGTCATATATTATAAATAATAAAAAGTGATGCGTCCTCCCGTTGCAAAAAAATGCATAACAGATATTACAATAAAAAAGTTAAGACGGTCATCAGTGTCATTTATTGGGGGCACCGATGATTGTCATTTATTGGGGGCACCATTGAAATAAAAATCATTTAATTTACCAATAAATGACGATCACCGGTCAATCCTTGCATTAATATATCTTTTAAGTAGCATTAACATATGATTTTTTTTTGAAGTAACATATGAAATTATGCATGATGTATATCATTATGTCTATATACACCATATTTCAAAGTTTCTAAATTACTAATATTAATTGGTGATAGATGATCCTTTTTATTAGTGAATATCTCCATAATTTTTTTTGATAAAATATTAATATTGAAAAAACCACTGATGAATTGATCTAAGTGCTGAGAAATTTGTGTAAGAAAAAATATCGTCTCAGGGAGAACTTATCCTGTGTAATTTATATTCAAATGAACATTGAATTATTTAAATGGAAATCATAACATTTATTCCTTAAAATATTAAGCCAAAATAAATATTGCAGAGTTGTGGATTGAACGTTAGGAATGAAAAGCAAAAGTGACTTAGCTATCATATATATTGTAGAGATTTGATCTATAATTTTTTAATGAAATTAGAGTTTTTTTAGGTGAAAATAAAATTAGAGTTATTTCATTAAATTTCATATTTGAAGTCAACGTGAACTTAACTCGGTTGGTAAGGACAACACATAATATATGCAAGATCCGAGGTTCGAACCTCGAACACCACCATAAAAAATTTCATGTTTATGTGTATATTTTTTTTTGACATTAGAATAAAATTAGAGTTATTACAGTAGATATATTATAATGCTTCAATATATTAGAGTTTATGTTTATGTGTATATATTACAGTATATATATTAGAGTTTTTTGACACTCATATAATTCAGACACTTGAGAGAGAAAAATAAATAGTAAGAGTGATGGGATTAATTTTTTTGTTGATATTGATGTAATATGTAGCTATAAAAGTGTTAAATGATCAGTGTGAATTAAGAGGTGTTCATATATAAAATTATAAAATAAAAGTTACTTAGAATTGTATGTATAACAACAAAGGAAAAATAATACCAATAAGAAGATTTTAATACCCCTACAGTTATACCTTCACCCTTACATTTTGCATGAGTTGTCAATTTTACCCTTATATATATATATATATCAAAATCATTCCCATTTTGTCACTTTTCTTGTTTTCTGGAGAGAAACAAAGATTAAGATTACGAATACAAAGTATTTTTTGGAAAACAAAATTCTGAGAAAGGCTAAGTTGAAGTAGAGGAAGGGGAGGATGAAAAGGATGTTGTCATGGATGATGTTGAAGATACATGATGTTGAGAAATGTTGATTTGCAGTATTATTTTTTACTGAATTAGGATTTTTAGTTTTTAAGTAACATTTTAATTGATTTACTATTCAATTGAATTATGTATTATTTGAAAGCAAACAAAATCGGAAACATAAATTCAAATCCCAAATCAGTTATTCGATCTTAGACATGAGAGGTAGCTTTCATGGGTTAGAAGAAAATCAAGGGAACATTCTTTACGGACCCAAAAAAAAATTCAAGAAAACCCATCAATTTTCACCCGTTTTTTAACAAACAAATATCACAATCCAAACTTTTGATTTTGTGATCCAATCGCTAAGCAGTGATAGATTCATGATATGAAGAACACACAAATTTATCAAACTCATTTAATACCAGAAAAGTAGTGTAGGGGTGAACAATAACCTAAAAATGTTGAGTGAAGAAGGGTGAATTTGGTATTTCATATAATTTGTAGGGGTGGAAGTAAATGTGTAGGGGTACATGGTAAATTTTCCTACCAATAAATATATTAACCATCCCAAACAAATAGATCTCTTATACTTTCAATTGATAATGATTTGAATGATTTTACATTCAATTATTATACCGGAGATCATAATCACCCGTTACAAAATGCATGCCTGTTGGTTGAAAAAAAAAATCCTCAAAAGAAAATAAAAGAAAAAATATGAACAAAAAGGAGCATTTTCTTTTATTCAACAAACTTGTACTATTAATGTTACATACAATAATTGTTACATAATATTACAAAGAAATACATATTATCAATTAAAAAAAAAAAAGAAATTCATAACATGAAGAGAGAAATGTGAAAATACTTAAATCTATATAAACTAAAGCTACTTCCATGAAATAGAAAAGTAAAGAAAAAAGATAACGGAATAATAGTGTGTATGACAAACTAAAAAGTAAAAAGCGTAAAAAACATTATGATGGTAATCAAAATACAAAAAAATAGTTCTTGTTCAAAAAAGAAAATACAAAGAAATAGTTTTCTCTTTGTCAAGATGAAGATAAATTGTGTTTTTAGCATTTGATTGGTATATATTTATAGGCCGGAAATATCACTCTTTGAGCGCCCAAAACTTGTTCAAAATCAACCAAAAATTTTAGAAATTAATTGACATTTAATTTACAACTTAAATAGTAGCACCAATCAATCCTTTTTTTAAGAAAATATGACCACCAACTAAAATTCAACTTTTCATGATTAGCGAAAATATGTGACTTTTAATAGGTTTAATGCAATATTAATTGGTAGTAATTGTTTTTATTTTACAGACCCCTCGTAGTAAGTTTAATAATTTCCTCTTTGCTGATATTTCTAGGGCTATGGTGTGACACAATTTTGTTCTACGTAAAATAAAAAGAACCGTAAAATTAATATAAAAAAAAAAACATGATATGCTTATATTAATTTAACAAAAATATGTATTTTGATTTGTTTAAGCAACCTTTCTACGTGCTATTATTTAATTAAATTTGAGCAGATGTGTATTTTGAAAGTATGCACAATTTTTTTTTTTGAGGAAGCATGCACAATATTCTTGTTTCTGCATTTTTCGGTAATTGGGCATAATGTTTTCAATTGGTAGTAAAACACATTTAAATTTGAATTCATTGAAATTAATGAGGAATCCTAATGAGAATTGGGATTTATGTTGAAATAAACAACCAAATGTTTGTTCAAATAAAGAATTAAAATAAAAAATATGTTTAATATCATTTAATACTTAATGTCGACATAAAAGAGGCTAATGGGAAATTTAATCTTGCCAATTAACATTGCCTTTTGTAGATTAGTGTCATGAAAATTGTTAAATTTAATCGTGATTTACCAAATGGCACAATTGCACATGTGGATAGGCTAAAGAGAAGCAACATTTAATTTTGGGCAATGTAAAACATTTGCAATTGTATATAATATATATAGATATAGATTGTTTTCTCTCTAAAAAAAAAAAGATATAGATTGTTAATTAACAAACCAAATATAAATATTAAAGGTACATCATAATAAATCATGAGTTTGTTAAAATAACATATCTTGATTTTATCGTTCTACATTTTACTGCCACTGTAATACAGAGAAACCAATGTTAAAAACATATGATACGTGATAATAAAGAGAAACAATGTTAGAAACCAATGTTAAAAACATTTGGAAGAGCACAAGTTCTGGTTGCTTAACTCTTAAGGATGCTTTCCTACATAATTCTACTTCAGGCCAAGGAGTTAAATGGACAAAGCAAGTGTGGAATCAGGACATCCCTCCTTCGAAATCAATGACGAATAGAGGTAGAAGCATGGCATCCATTTGCAGCATCTGTCATGCTTGTGCTGAGACATCCATTCACTTATTTCTGCATTGTCCTTTTGCTTCAAAAATGTGGAACTGGTTTTCATCTATTCGAGTTTTCCTTGCACTTTAATGAGGTTTATGATATTTGGAATGTTTGAGATAGAAGATGGACACCTCAATGCAAGCTAGCAATTACTGCTTGCCTAATCAACATCCTCAACATAATTTGGTACACTAGAAACCAAGCAAGATTCCATGATAAGGTTATTCATTGGAGGTCAGGTATTAATCTCATCATCTCTAGCACATCAATTACAGGAAACAACACAAAGAAAAATTCATCTATGGACATGACAGAATTTGTCATCCTCAAAGCTCTAAGGATCAACATTCATACCCCAAATGCTCTTGTTATTAAGGAGGTAATTAACAACCAAATCATATTGCCTTAATATGTTTCCATATTTGAATTTGATTGATTTATATGAATTAGTTTTATCATAACCAAATACATTAGTAATTTCACACAAATAAATTCTACTTTTAAAATGCAGCAATTTAAATCGAGTTAAATATACAAAAAGAGAAGGGGGCAGTGTATAACGGTGATTAGAGTAAACAAGTGCGATAAACCATTTTTTATTAATGATAATTCAAGATCCAAACACCATATTTTAACACAAAGTTAAAACTATGGCCTAAACCCTAAAAGAAACTTATACCAATTTAAATCACTATTAATTTCCTTAATGATGACATTTGGGCTCAAATGCAAGTGGTCCAACAAAATAAAGTTTTACAGAAACACCCTTAGACATTGATCGCTTCATAGGTTTAAGAAGAGCTCCAGTAAGACCACCATGAAGATTTGAGGGTTTTAGTACTTTTGGTGCACTAACCAAAACAACATTGCATTGGCGAGTTGAATAACCTGCAACGTTCTTTGAGCCTCCAATATAAAAGTAACCTTTCTTATCCGTCTTGCCTTTAAGGACCAACTTGTTTTTGCTGTTGTCGCATCGGAGATTCACAATGGCACCTTCAATTTTCAAAACAACATAACAATGTCATTGTCTTTTAGCAACAAATTACACATAATGTTGGAGAAGGTTTTGGTCATAATTCTGATCAAATAATACATGGCAAATTGGACATACACAAATAAAAAAGGTAGAAAATAAAATGTGCATTTTGTAGGCAAAATTAATAACTGTGTTTTGTGTGAGTATAGAAGTTCTTTTACAACCTTGTCATATCAATGAAAATAAACACAAAAAGAATGTATATAAAGACACAATATATTAGATTTATGGTTCTAATAATATTTTTAGATCTATATGCATTGTACATAAAATATTAGTCCAAAAGAAGGTGTGAAAAAAATACAATAAATTTATATATTTTTATTCTTCATGCAAGATTGTAGGCAATGTTTGACGTGACAAAAGATAGTAGAAAAAAAATCAAATTAAAAAGACAAATAAATAAATTGGTGTTTCACCATATAAAGTTAAGAAACAAACCATGTAGTGGTGTAGCTCCCTTTAGGGTGTCAACACCAGTATGGTTGCATGATTTGACATAAACAACTCCTTCAACAGCCATCAAGCTTCTTGAAACAACATGTGGGTGAGTAGGGGCATGAGCCGGATGATGGTGATGGTGGTTGGCTGGGGATTTTGCAGAGCGAGGAGGAAGTAAAGGTTTGTGAACCGGAGACTTAATAGGGGCATGAGCAGGAGAGTGATGATGATAATGGGTGGGGGGTTTTGCAGGGTGACGAGGATGTAAAGGAGTGTGAACATGGAAAGGGGCAGGGGATGGTGAGTGATGTTGGTGGCGGTGATGGGTTGGAGGTTTGGCAGGGTAAGAAGGATGTAAAGGAGTGTGAACCGGAGGCTTAATAGGGACATGAGCAGGAGAGTGATGTTGATGAGTTGGGGGTTTTGCTGGGTGATGAGGATGTAAAGGAGGGTGAACATGGGAAGGGGTAGGGGATGGTGAGTGATGTTGATGTTGGTGGTGGTGATGGTGATGGGTCGGGGGTTTAGCAGGGTGAGGAGGATGTGAAGGAGTGTGAACATGAGAAGGTGCATGGGATGGTGAGTGGTTGTGGTGAGGTGGGCTAGCTAATGGTTTATGAACCGGTGACTTAGCTGGGGGATGAAGTGGAGTTGCTGGTTTGTGACGAAGAGTTTCTAGTTCTTCAGCAAATGCTATGAAAGAGGTTATTTGGAGAAAGAGAAAAAACAATAACAGAGTTTTCGCCATTTTTTGTGTTAAGAGAAGGCAGCCTTGAAAAAGAGCTAGAGGAGTGATGTTGATGTGTTGAAAGAGTGTGAGAGTTGATCTATTTATAGGAGTTAATGCCTAATATCATTGTGGTTTTTCTTTATGTGTGATAAACATTGTTTCTTTATTTATGTTTTTTAGTTAGTGCCCAAATTCGTTGAACTTTATTTGAATTTAAGTCACAAATTAACTTGTTTCTTTATTCATGCTTGTTAGTGCAAAACATAAGGAGAAATTTGGGAAGGATTCAAGGGAATACGGAAGTGTAGGAAACTTGTTTTGAGTACCCGGGAGAATATACCTATTTTTTTTTTTAAAGGAAGGGAGAATATACATATGGTTTGGTACGTATACATTTACACTAATAAAATTGATACCTTTTTATAAAAATAAAATAAAATCGATGCTTTTTGGTCCAAAAAAAATAATGACAATCAAAATTCTGTTTATTGACCTGTTTGATAAAGGTGCTTGCAGGCAAATTCTGAAGGACACCTTAGCAAATTCTGAAGGACATCTTTGCAATTGGCAAAATTATTTTTTGCTTTGTCTGTATTTTGTCCCTGTGATGCCTCCATTAAATACAATTAATTCCGAAGATTATGACACTTGAATTATGATATTAAAAAGTTTGCAATCAGATTAATATTGCATTATGTTGATGGCTTAAATATCAAATGTTTCTTTTTTTCTCTTTAAAAAAAAATGTTTCTTCTTTTTGACGAGTGCATAACTAGTTATGCACATTACAGAGGTTTAGTAAGGATTTGTTTGCTTTCCGAAAGTATTTAGCTTTAAAATATTTGTTTATTTTAAATTCCTAAATAGGAAATTGAAAACTTTTTTTTCACAAATGGAAATTGAAGACTTGTGTTGTAACAACTAGTGTGTAACATGTATGTTAACCCATTTCATGTACGGGTGATATGTACTATTTTTTTGTCTCTAAAATATTTTAAAATAAGTTAAAAATGATATGGTATGTAGATACTAAAAATGCAACATTATATATATATATATATATATATATATATATATATATATATATATTCGTCTAAAAAAGTTATTTATTTGGTGGAGTCTTTGGTGTAGAATTTAACAAAGAAGGCTGATTTAGTGATGGAAATTTGAAGGGCTATAGTTTGAAGAATTTTTTTAGAATGAATATGATAAGAAAATTGATATATTTATAAAAATAAAAAACGTATTTAACTATACATTAATTGATCAAATATTTTGATTAATTGACGTGGGAACCCTTTTATTTTACAAACCTTATTGTCTTTTTCTTGTTTCCATCTTTCTTCACTTACTAATTTGTTCTAGCATTCCTCGCTCACTCAGTGGCTCCCTAATAAATATTTTCTTTATTCTTTTTAAATAAAATTAACAATAAATAATTTTAACTTCTCTTTTTTTTTTTTAGCTCCTATTTTGTTAAGTGTCATAATTCTATAAAATTATTTCTCTCTCTTCTTATGTCCCCTTCTCTCAAGAAAATAACAACTTATTGATTTTATTTCTTATATCAAATATTATTTGAACTTATATTTCTAATTCAAACTTTTTTTTTTCTAGGTCAGGAGATTGGACAAGCATCAAAGGGAAGCAACGACATCCAACTAGGTTGGCACCTCACAGAACCCCCATCTTATACCGCCAATCTCAGAGAAAAACAATGTACTTTTTAAACTTATCTCTTCTCTATCTCTATCTCTATATGTATTATAAACATTTAGTTTCTTTTATTTTTATAGTACACGCGTCATTCCTCAATTCTAAGGTGCATTTAAGGTTTTTCTCATTTAGTGGATTTAATGTTTTTTTTATTTACACAACAAAATGTGAGAGTTATGGTAATCGAAAAAATGTTTCCTGATTTTTTTTAATAAATATTGCGTCCTTATTTTTACTAATCAAAACAAAAAATTTGTAACTAAAAATCAATTTTAAAAATTATTGTTTTGTTATTAAAAAAATTAGTATTTTTTAAATTGTTGTTTCGTTGTTGAAAATTTTTTGTAACCAAAAATCAAATTTTTAAATTAAATTCAACACGTTGGTTAAAATTTTACATCCAATGATAATTTTTTTTAGGGAAAAAGGAAAAAAATACTCATAATGCATCATCATAAGCTAAATAAATATGTAATTCATGTAATTTGAAAAAATTCCTTCAATAATATATTAACATGTGGCAATGTTATTTTGTTGAACCAATCATATTACATAAATTTGATCTATTACTAAAGAGTTATGAAACAATTTTTATTTAATTTATTTTGGTCAACAAATTTTATTTTTTTTGAAAAGGCTAAAATGGAATATATAAGTTGGTCAAAAAATTCTAGCCACACTATTATTGGCAATATGTATTTTATTACCTTATATGCATTGTAAATTAACCGTTATAATTTGCCACAACGGTATTTGGTAATCACAATAACTTTTTTTTAAAGGAATGTTTATTTGCATTTATTAATATAAAGATTTTTTTGTAAAAAAAATTAATATAAAGATTTCTAAACCCAAAGTGCTATTGTTGTGACCGAATAATTATAGGGAAGCATTGACACATAAAAAAAATAAAAAAATAATTAGAATGCATTACGAAAGTGCATGTGGTAAATTCACCCAAAAAAAAAAGTGCATACATACGTGGTATGTAAACTCTTTTTTTTTTGAAAAATAATACACGGAACATATTTTTTTATAATTTTTTTTTTGTTAAGTAAGGAGAGAGGTCATGCATCAAGAGGAAACACCGACATCCTAACTAGGTTGGCACCCCGGAAAACCTTCATCCTATGCCGTCAAACTCTAAAAATTTATTTAAAAAAAAGGGAAAATATGTACAAGAAGAGGGGGGACTAGGCCAAAACCCTCTTAAGAAAATAAACAAAGAAAAAAGCAGTAGACTACATGGACCTAAGGAAACCTGTAGTTAGGCAAGCCTACTCTATCACGAAAGAAATCAAGATGCAACTCCGTCGGTAATGTATCTAAAACAAAACCCTGCAAAGTATGACCCATATTTGCTAACCTGTCCGCACAACAGTCACCTTCGCGAAATATATGAGAAGAAATAATTTGAATCCCAAGGCTACGGCCATTATGCCATCTGCTTCGGAGCAGGACTAGAACTAACGAAGGATTTGTAAAAATCAGCAAAACACTAGTTGAGTCACTTTCCAACCACAGATTTCACCACCCATGAGAGTCCGCATACACTACTAAAAACACAAAAATTAGTGAGGGATATTTAGTGAGGGAAAACCTGAAATCCCTCTCTAATTCCGTCACTAAATTTTGCGACCAAGGAATTTGTGAGGAATTTCATTTTTTCCGTCACTAATTTCCCTCGCTAATTTTGCTTTTTCTAGTAGTGATATTCCATGGCTAAGATGACAGCAAGAACTTCAGAATGGTAAACTGAAGCAGCACTAATGTTACAACAGAAAGCACCAAGAAAAGAGCCCTGAGAGTCCCAAAACAGACCCCCACAAGCCGCATGACCAGCAATAACGGAACCATCAGTGTTAACTTTCAGCCAAGGAGAGGATGGAGCCTTCCACAACACCGAAATGATTTCTTTTACAGTACGACAATGAGCAGCAACCGCAATACAATCCAGAAAATGAGAGTCTGATGGCAAGCATTTCCCAACCGAGGCATTACCAGACAAAGCCACCAAGGAATGGATACGCATCTTTGTTGAGTGAATGGTAGTTGACTTCGAAGAAAACTGAATATTATTTCTAGAAAGCCAAATCGTATGAACCGTATGAATAACTGCTGTTAGAAAAATATCTGCAATCTGAGGAGAACATTGAGCAGGAATGTAAGATAGAAGAGAAAGAACCGATGTACAATCTATCAAACTATTTATCTTTCCACCAAGCCAAGTCCTGAGCTCAGTTGCAAAAGGGCACTGAAGAAATAGATGATCTGACATTTCATCTGTATTCAAGCATAAGGAACATGCAGAGACAAGTACACAACCCCGAGTCCAAAGATTCTCATAAGTAGGCATTTTTCTATGCATCAAACGCCAAAAGGTAAATGAGTGAGAAGGAGGGATGCTCCCCTTCCAAATAAGCTATGCCCACGGCAACTTAGAGGCTGCCAGTTTAAGAAAATCCAACGCAAGTTTCGAAGACAATTTACCATCTACAGAGTGAGACCAAACAATAGTGTCCGGAAGAGGCACACGCGGTAAAACAATAGAGGCTAGTCTGTCAGTCACGTCATTAACCATAAGTGGCGGGGGAAAATTCCAGTCACCGTCAACAATAATTTACAACACTTTCCCAGTGAAACCAGCATGAAAGAACGGATCAACAGTAAATAAATCAACAAGAGGAGCACCAAACCAGTTGTCGTTCCAAATAGAAATATTCTCGCCCGTGCCCACAATCCACAAAGAATTATCAATTACCGTGTCTATGTGAATTTTAATACCAGACCAAACAGAAGATTTAAAATAATGATTAAGAGGTTTACCATTAGAAAAAATCTACGCTTGAGAAGGGCGGCCCATTGTGAATCTGTGGCAAGAAGATTCCATGCTAACTTTAAAATTAAAGCTTCATTAATCAAGCGGGTTGGCTTTAAATCCAAACTACCCTCCGCCCACGGACGACTGATACAATTCCAAGAGACCGTGCAAACCTTTCTAGTAAGAACATCTTCGCTCCATATGAATTTTTTAATCTAATTATCCAATAACCGAAGCAGGCGTCGCGACCACATATAGATATGGAAGGAATAGACCAACATTTCGTGAATAATAGATTTAACAAGCTGAACACGGCCCATGATGGAAAGAAGAGAACCCTTCCAAGTAGAGAGCTTAGTCTTGATCCTGTTTGTAATCATTTGAAAGTGGACAACCTTCGGCTTGCCTTGAAATATAGGGCACCCCAGATAAAGGAATGGGACGGTTCCCACAGTAAAACCCAACATAGCAGAAATCATCTGAATTCGCGTAGCAGTCATAGCACTTGTATTGAAGCGGATCTTGGCATTATTAATAATTTGTTCGGACACCTCCGAATATCTATGTAAAATATTAAGAAGCACACATATATTACATTTAGATCTTGTACAAATAATCATAACATCATCAACGTACAAAATGTTCGTGGGCAAAGAAATCCTACGACAATAAGTCATAGGGAGAAGACGCCCTGTGGTTGCCGCCATAGAGATAGCCCTACTAAGAACCTCTTCAGCAAGACAAAATAAAATAGGAGACAAAGGATCCCCTTACCAAACCCCTCAAGAACAAGAGAAAAAACCCACAGCCTTGCCATTCACAAGCACAGACAACCGAGTTGATTGCAAAATAACCAAGATCCAATTCACAAATGTTTCAACAAAACCGAATCCCCTTAGGACCTCAAGCAAGAAATTATAGTCCAAGGTGTCGAAAGCCTGGGTCAATCTAAAATTAGTTTGAATGAATTAGCCAGCGTTCGACGTAGAGCGCACGAATCAATTGATGACTATCTGAATTGATTCCTACTCCTTAAGGCTAGATGTTTCACTATAGCGCCTGAACATGAGTTAGTCGAATTAGCTACTGGTGGCCTAGACTATTCCGTTCGGAAAAAACTGGATACTCAATATCTTAGAGATATGGTACAGTTGGCAGATAGAGTCTGACAAGTCGAAAGACTTAAGGCTGAGAAAGCCAGAACAAATAGGTTCCATAAAAAAGAGAAAATAGCCTATGTAGACACAGGTGACAGCGATCCAGAATTTGATTGGGGATCAGATACTATCGAAGATAATGAGATTAACTTAGCAGAATTAAAAGATGGGCCACCTTATGCATGTAAACTATTAAGGCCATCGAATGGAAAGAATCCTGAAGAGCCTAAGAATGACAAATACCCGCCTAAGATATATACCTTTGATGTTTCTAAGTGCGATGAAATTTTCGATCTCTTAGTTGCTGATGGCATAATATTAGTGCCTAAAAATCTAAAGATACCTCCTTTAGAGCAACAGAAAAAGAGAGGATTTTGTGAGTTCCATGGTTTCTTAGGTCATAATTTGTTTCGTTGTACTCGTTTCAGGGATTCTGTGCGGAAGGCTCTCGATGAGGGAAGGTTGAAATTTGGAGACAAAGCCAAACAACCAATGCAAGTTGATGTTGATCCCTTGAAGAAAGCTGACTCCATGTACGCTGAGATAATTGGCATAAACATGGTAGACATCTCTAAAGCAGCTGATACTGGAATTCCTATCTAAGCATCAATGCCCAAAGAAAAAGTGCAAGTGGGTGCTGAGATGGTTACTGAAGACCATCAATTTGACAATGCAGTGGTTACTGAAGACCAATTTGCAGAGAAGATGACAGTGGCATACCCAAGGGCTGAGGAAGATTTGATTGATTTCCTCAACAGATGCAAGATCTCTAACACAAATGTTATGCTTTGCCCCAGGTGCAGTGCAGTTTTTGACAAAGAAGCTGCGAAGTCTGTGGAATGTTTTCAGCCACAATCAAAAAGGAAAGGGGGATGGGCTGACAACCATCAGAAGTTTGGTTTCAACAAAAGGGGTGTTCCCTGCAAAATGAAATTCACAGAGCGAAATCCAAACAAGAACCAAAGGAAGACCTTCAACCCTCTTGCAAAGTCTCCCACAAACACTTGGGTGTTTTTCGGTGGCAAGAAATCTGGCTATTCTGCCCCACCAACTATAGAATTGGCACCACATCCAACCACAAAGAGGCATCGAATTCCAACCAGTATGCCTATAACAACAACTACAAAGGAAAACACCCTATGACGAAAACACAATGGCGTAGATATCAACCCTAGAAAAAGGCGGGTGCCTTGAAAGACATTACTAATGTTGGCAAGAACAAAGGAAAGCAAGTAGTAGTTTTCGAAATGGTTAAGAAACCAGCCACTAAAAGAATTTTTCCCCCTTTGTCCACTATAAAGAAAGATCTTCCAAGGGAAGATGAAGAAATGACCTCGAACTTCTCTGATTATGAGCCTAGTCTCGATATAGTCTGCAATGTTGTATCAATATTGTCAGTTGAGTATGATGTCACATCGAAGGTAAATGAAGTTGAAACTGATTTCACAGAGGAGATGACTAATCACAAGCCATTGTGCTATTATGTGATGAACAATGGTTGTGTTGAAAACCAACATGCCATCTTCGAGAAGCCTGATTTTCCAATGAGTCATCACCTCAAACATTTGTTCGTCCGAGCCAAAATAAATTGCGTTGGTGTAAATAAGGTCCTTGTGGATGGCGGTGCAACTGTGAATTTACTACCCCAGTCTTTCCTAAATAAGATTGGTCTGGTTGATTCCGATTTGAAACCTCATAATGTGGTTCTCACTAATTACGAAGGAACAAATGGAAATTCACTTGGTGCTGTTGAAGTGGAACTGATAGTGGGAAGCGTCAGCAGGACAACTATGTTCATGGTGGTCCCATCTAAAGCAAACTTCAATGTACTGTTAGGCAGAGAATGGATCCATGGTGTGGGGGCAGTGCCTTCGACGCTACATCAGAGGATTGCCATATGGAGAGAAGATGGTTTGGTGGAGAATACTGAGGCATAAGAGAAAAGAGTTTGCAGGTTCAATTTTAGTTTGTCTTCACTAAAAAAATTTCATATGTAAATGATAAGAGGAATGATGAAGAAGATGGGAAGATCACATAGAGAGAAAGATGAGAGGATGAAAATGTTGACTTTTGTTTTTTAATTTGTTTTTTTAATTTATGTTTTTGAATTTTAAATAATTGAAATAATTATAAATATCAAGTGGATTAAAAAAAATATTAAAAGGAAATTCGCTCGTATTACAGAGACTAAATGAGAGACTTAAAATGGAAGAATTTGAAATGATAGGGATGGAATCTAAACTTTTTTTTACAGAGACTAAAACTGAAATTCGCTCGTATTACAAGGACCAAAAGCGGTGTTAACCCTTCTATTTTCATTTTTTTTCTAATTGGTAGAGAAGAAGAAAAGGAAATTTCACCAAAAACAAAAAATAAAAACAGAAAAAGGGAAAAAAATATTGTTGGAAAGTTAAGAAGATTACGCACGCAATGCTAGTTTTAAGGAAAAGTTGTTGCTAATGCTACTTCATATATTTGTGTTGTCAAACAGACTTATTACAAAACCTTGAGAAACTATGGAGAAGAATATGATAACTTCCAAACTATTCTTTTTCTTTTCAACTCTCTTTCTTCTTCAATCCTTCACCGACGCCACTGATGTTCACTATTGCGGTTTTTTTCTCTTTCTTTCTAACAATTTTGTTTTTGTTTTTAAATTATTGTTTAGTTTTCGTCTTCTATTTTTTTTTATTAATTTTTATATTTTTAGTTTCGTCAGCTAAATTATCGTTCTTGAATATTCATGTTTACTTGTTTTCAGTGTTTAGTTGAATTAATAATTCAATAGGAACTAATTTGCTTATGAAATTTAAGGGACAAATTTGTCTGTAAATTTCAATTATTCAAATATTAATTAATATTACTTGTTTTCAGCTTATTTTCATAAGTTATCTAAAATAGGGCTTATGAAAACAGTTTATAGCATATACAAAAATTTTCATTATAAGCACATGTATTATAAGCTGCATATAAACAGTTTTGTTGCTTTAATTGAGTAAACTATTACCTAATTATCTTGTATGTATACTACAGATAAGAAAGCTAGCTATGATATTGAGGTTAAAGAAGTTCAAATATCTCCAGATCCTATTGCAAGAGGCCGCCCTGCTACATTCACCATTTCTGCAACTACAAGTAATACTTATCTTCGCGTGTTTTTCTTATGTTACTGTGTTTTCTTTCTTTTGTTTTTAAATTTCACGCATTTGGTGTCTCGTTATCTATCCACATGTGTGCATGTGCTATAGTTTGCTTTTTAAAATATTCATTCTGGGCATGGTAAGTGATGTTGTTTGGAATTTTGGTGAGGTTATGTCCTAGTGACAGTGTTGTCAATCACATATCCTAGAAAATAGCGGTTTGGTCGAATAGCACTACACGATAGTGTTAAAATGATACTATAGCCGCAATTTGACAACATTTTGTGCTAAAAAGTGTATTGGAGAATAATAGTGATTTGTGCTTTCCGGGTAGAAATAAACAAGGTTTTGATGGATAATGATTTGGTCTTCTCTTCACTAATTCAATCATTTCATGACTCAGATCAAGCGTTATCAGGAGGGAAAGTTTTGATCGATGTGTCGTATTTTGGATGGCACGTATATAGTGAGACCAAAGACCTTTGTGGAGAATCATCTTGCCCTATTTCAGTTGGTGATTTTGTGCTTGCACATTCACAAGTTTTACCTGGATTCACCCCACCTGTAAGTCATTGCTATTAGTTTTATTCCTTGAATAAATTGTGTTTGTGCGTGCATGTATCTTTAGGCAATAGGTAGTATATTTATATATGCTAGTACAGATTTGCATTATTGGCTTCTCCAATAGTAGTTGGAACTTGAGAAGAAATTGTTATTCCTTATACTTTGTGTTATGACATTAAGATATCATAGGAAAGGAACTGACATCTGTGATAATGCAGCTATCGTCTGATGTGTCTTGGCATGTTATATATGTTCAAATTCTTAGATAGTATCAACGTAATATCTGTTTTGAAATGTTTTTCCGATGATTTGGGCACCAGAGAGTTAAGTCCATATGGTAAAGGTGAAATTTCTAGTTGGTGTTCTCATAATCTTATGAATGATACTGTTTTTTTCAGATCATGAATGATACTGTTAGTAGCCTCTTTTACAGATCTTGAATGATATTGTTACCAAAATAACAACTCTTAACAACCACCTAACATTTAAGATTTTGATAATTACCAATTAGAACACAATGTTTCTTCCATTTTTGGTACTGGAACATGCAACAACAGAGATTTCTTAGATAAAGAGTTTTCTTTTTTCCCTCAATGCTATATTTACAAGTTCCTAGGTCGTTGTCCTTTGTTCATTGCTAATGTTATGAGAATCTTAACGTGCGATTCATCTTTCCAGTCGAGAGGTTTAAAAGTTGAATGGCGCTGTGGCTCTCATTTCTTGTTTCCTTCATGTTATCGATTCGCCTGTCTCATTATGAGTGTCACATTTGGAAAAATAAAATAAATTATTGTCTCAAAATGAGTGTCACTTTTGATTTTTAATGTAATATAATTACTTTTTTTTTCTCCCAATCCTACCATCAAATTTATACTATGCGTCAACATGGCAAAACGACTTATAGTAAAATACGGATGGAGTAAGAAATAACCAAATGTGACTTAAGAGTGTTTGTTTGCTTGCTCTGGAGTATGGAAAGGAGGAATTTATTCAATTATAATTGTTTGTTTGCTCTGGAGTATGTTTTTAAGACTTAAGAGTGTTTGATTATACAGTACCTGTCCTGTTTTTTGTTTAATGATAGTCTGTTATGTTTTTTCAACGAAATAGCTCTTACTATCTGTTGCAATTGCAGGGTTGGTACTCTTTGAAGATGAAGATGTATGATGAAAACAATAATGAGTTGACTTGCATTACATTTGATTTTTATATTGGGTTTGGGTCCTCAGTGGCTGATAGCTAGTTGCAATTGGTCATTGATAAATGATATCTATGTTCATATGCATATTAATTAGTTTTACAAACTGCAAACTATCCTTATTACAGTACTGAGTTCCTTGTGTTAGAATCCATTACGACAGGATTTGCTGAGTTTACTAAATGCAAACTTCATGCTTCTTTATTTATTTATTTTGTTATTTTCTGATTATGTTTGACACAGTGTATATCTGTCTATTCTGACTATACTATGAGGGTGTTAATGTGGTGGAATGATATATTCCTTCTGTATCAATTGTAAAACCGAACTGGACATTGAACTGTGAGAAAACTGGGATCGAATTGCTAACAATAAGATAACCAAATCGTAGTGAAGACCTGTTTAAGGATAAACAGTTGAACTATCCGGTTCGATTTTTAAAACACTGTTCCATGTTACCATTTGAGGATGGGAATGAACATGTCATTTTAGCCTCATAAGATAAAATATTATGTCAAATACATGGTCTGTATAAAGATTGAAGTAGGAAGCATAACGAATGTCCCGATATGAGATTAATGTTGTATATGATATGATTTATTTTGCCATTATATTTAAGTTGGAGAGTAATTATCTGTGTAACAATATTGTGAAAAGTTTTTTTTTTTTTTCTTTCTCTTTTGATTGGTCAAAAACATTAGAATAGAGAGAAATGAAGAGGGAGCAAGAATGCAACGAGAGTACAAGAAAGTTGTCTCAAGTCTCAAAATAGTTATAAAAAAACAGAACTTAAGAAGAATAGTGTTCATTATGTTGTCCAATAATAACATACTCATTACATAGTTGCATACAGAATAATATTTGATATCAGTGGGGCATAGAACCAAACACGAACTCACAAGCACAATATTACGTGTTGCTCATTGATGCTACTCTTAATAACCAACTAATAGCTGTACACAAAACCAGAAGCCGTTCAAATTGACCTAGGCGGTGCTGTTACTTTTTCTTTTGTCGAATAAAAAACCAATTATTTTTTAAATGGTTGAGATGATAAATAATCATTGAAACTCACGAACACGAATATAGGGATCGATGTTCAAACCCCGTCATTTCAACTGACCTATTAGCTCTAGTCACGTTTATAAGTAAAAACAATTTTTTAAGTTCATTGAATAACTAATGTATATTACCTATAAATGTGATTAGATGCATTAGTTATTCAATAAACCTAAAAAATTATTTTTTACTTATAAATGTGATCGGAGGAAATAACAATTAGGTCATTTTTTTCAGTTAAGCTATGATTTGTGGACTTTATTGTTTAACTTTTTGGTAGCTAAACGAAATTGCTATCTTATTGAAAACTCACACACACAACCGACCGGAGAAACTAGGTTTTAAACCCCGGTCATGATGATAAAAAAATTATGGATACAAAATTTGATCTCATTGATAGCATAACAATCAAGAATAAATACATATATGTAGATTTAAGATTAGGATCATTAGAATGTGGAGAATACCAAACTTTAAAGATATAGACCAGATTGATTTAATCGATTTTGTTTTCAAGGATGAAAAAGTATGCATCGGTTCTTTTTCCTTATTAACTTTTACAAAACATGGTTTTACATCATTTAAAGTTATTTTTGTGTATGTACCAAAAAAAAAAAAGTTATTTTTGTGTGATCATTAATCTTTACAGTTTTTATTTATTATGTTTTATTATTGTTTTTAGAACGTTTGTATGTATAGTTATTCACAATTTTTGTTGACTTTAGTTGTTTCTAATATTTTAAGGGAGCAAAATTCAATGCACTGTGTGATGTTGAGAGACAAAGTTGCAAAATATTAATCTATGTTGATTGATGGAATGTGTTACGAGATAACAAATATCTCGGTTTCCAAGAACAACTATAAATTTAAACGAACTTGCCATGACTATAGACTATCTTTTAAAGATATGACCACCATGTAGCCGGTTGTTGACTCAA
>Ga0315915_1003659_pt1 | contig 19503 bp, 10 predicted proteins | sample MpolbnodulesMG_FD_207738 | JGI IMG/M metagenome (GOLD analysis project Ga0315915, IMG submission 207738) | Medicago polymorpha root nodule microbial communities from Los Angeles, California, United States - branched nodules | ecosystem: Host-associated > Plants > Roots > Nodule | place: USA... | reverse complement strand
CTAGAGTTACACGGCACGTGTCAGTGACATCTTGGGACAAAAATTGGGGTATGACATATATATATATATATATATATATATATATATATATAAATGATCAGATTAAGTGATGTAATATTACAATAATACTGTTCAATATTATTTTACTCGATACATATTTTTCAAATTTGAACGTTGAATTTTAAGTTTATATCATATAGATCATCCATATAAAAATTTACATAAATCTTAAATTATTTGATATGTCACCGAGACTCATCAAGATTAACGGTTTATGTGTTTTTATTGAACATTATTCATCTTGATGAGTTATCAATAACATATGAAATGATTTTAAATTTATGTAAAATTTTACATATATAATCTATACGATATAAGCTTAAAATCAAATTTGGTAAATATGTATTGAATATGATAATATTGAGCGGTGTAACAATGATATAACATTGCATAGGTTTAATTTGTTCCATCTTTATGTGTGTGTATATATTGTTGACTTCATTTTTTTTTTTACTCAAATATTGTTGACTTCTAAGAAATCATCAATACCGATATTTTAACATAGAGTTTTTGTTCAACCTGTTTAAAATAAGTGGAAACTGAATTTGAGACAAAAACTTGGAACAAAGCTTAAGCCATAATACTTGAGTTATTTCCACAATAAAAAGAATTTTCACTCTTGCAAGGTTAAGGGTCAGACGAGAGATTGGAGCTTTGATACCAATTGAAGGTCGGTGAAAAATACAAGAAAGAGGAATTTGAATTGTGTTTCAATACTTTTAAAAAAAATTGATTAACCATTTCTTTTACAGAAACTTGTTTGTAAAAGATTAAACACATTACGGTCCGTTTGGTGCGCAGGATAGAGAGACAAGATAGGATAAAACTATCATATCTTATCCAAATCCGTTGTTTGGTGCACCAATATGATATCATAAATTAAACTCATTACTAATCCTATCCTATCTATCCTTTGTAATTTTAATCCTTGATTTTTGGTGGGTTAGCAACCTTATAGGATTTCTCAAACCCATCTTACACAAGTCATTCCTTCCCACATATTCAATCTGTTAACTCCACCAAACTGACTTCTGTTGTTGCCTCCTACCTCTTCCCTCTCGAGACCTCCTTCTGCATCTTAATCTCAAACCCAGTTGCAAAATCAAGTTTTCAACCTTTTTTTTAAACGATTCCCCCAACAACAAAAACTTTTTTTAATTGATGAATGATACAATTACAACACAAAGTTTTCATCTTTTTTTAATCATTAATCGATGGCTAAAACCCAATTGGTTGTATTGGTTAATTATATCAACATCATCATCGTGGCTTCTTAATTTGAAAATTCAATTCCTTATATGGGTTAATTATCCCAAATTGCAGTATTCATCATCTTTGACTGAAACAGTGAAACCCAATTGTTATTGAACATTAGTCCATAGTCGATGACCGAAATACTTCTGCATATTATTAGTATTATTTTCTTGATTTATGTGTCTGAAATGTTAATCTTGAATATATTAATCATTAAAAAAATATTTATCTGTATTTTTGTCATTTAATTATAATATAAAAATTATCATGTCAAAAGCAAGTATATACCAAACATATGATAGGATAAAATAATAATATCATTTTTCTTATCATGTATGCGTCAAACACATGATATGATAAATACATATCCTATCACTATCATATCCTATCATTATCCAACTCCTTATCCTATCATGTCACTATCCTATCATGCGCATCAAACGAGCCCTTAGTTCTTTGTCAAAACATTTAACTTCAGTTTAAAACAGAAAAACAATGTGAAGTTAAACCATAAAGAATTGATCGCAGACATAAAAAGAATGAGAGATAAGATAGAGAAAGAGAGAACCATATCTACCTTATTTTGTTAGTTATGCAGTCAATGCGTAACTAACTCTTTTTTGTTTTGGGATTTGATGTAAATAGAGAGGAATTTATGTAGTGCTCTTAGTCTATGTTTGTTTATGCAGTGCACTGCCACTTGACACACATCTAGAGAGAAGCTAGTGTTTTTAGCTTCTATTTTTCACGGTAAAAAGGCTTTGAAACGTGTGAATGGCCTCGTAAATGCCAAAGCAAACACATACTTAATATGGTTGGTGCTTTCAATGTAATCTTTAGTTTAAATATGTTCTTAATGTTTTGTTGACAATGTATTGTTTCATAATTGATCTTTTGATTTATTTTGAGGCTTAATTAGACTTACTATCTAAGGGGCATGATTTAAATTATGTATAGGTGCTATCGGGTCTAGGGATTCCAATGAGTACTCATGGGTACGGATAGTATGATACCCGTCCCCCCCTCCTTGGATAAATATGATACCCGTGCCCGCCCCGTACCCTCGTGAGTACCCACTATGCGAGTATCTGTGGGTATTGAGGTGTCCATGGGTATTCATGGGTACCCATGGATTTTTGAATTTATTTATTTTTTTGTACAAATAATAACTTTTTTTAATTATAAAAAAACTTCAACTTTTAAAGATCCATTCAAAATTTCATAAATCATACGTAATCCATAGAAAATTCATGATTCTTACATAATCCATAAGATATGTTTTATGATGTGAATGAAGTGGAAATGGTGAACTTAATAAGATGAATTAAAAAAATTAAAAATAAAAATAGGTTATTAATGAAGAATCTTAAGTGGGCGGTAAAATTTCATTCAATAAGGTAACAACTTTAAATAATAAGATAAGATATATAAGGATATTTTAGTAATTTACTTAATTTATTATCGGGTATGGGTACCCGTGGGTATGTGTACAATCAAATCCGTGTCCGTATCCATATAATAATGGGTAGTCAAATATCCGTTTATTATACTCGTGGATACCTGTTAAGCTACCCGCCCCGTGCCCGTGACGGATTTTACCCACGGGTACCCGTGGGCATGGGTATTTTTGCCGCCCCTAGGTTAGAGATAGCAGGTAGGTCTATATTCATGTATAACTATCCGCGCATATGCCATTGAAACAATTGGCTATTTTGCCACCGATGCATCAGAGGCCGGTTGGTTCAATGGATCTCGCATCACTAACCAGACATGTAGATGTATGCTGACGAATGGGTGGAGTTATGCTTGAGGCATAAAAATTATATGATCGATTAAGAGGAAACATACGAGGAATAGTTATTGAAATTCAATCTCAACACAATTTTATCTATTATGTTTCAGTTTACTTTGATTTCTTCAACAAAACACTTTTACAAAACTTTGTTTTAGTAATTTTGTCAATACGAGCATTAATCGAGCTAAGCACGGTCTTTTTGGTTCAATAATTTATTTTTGATAAAATTGGCATAATACATACTAATGTGCACCCTCTTTATCAATATGTCAGCATTAATTCGTGGAAGCGCATGTTGGGGGCGCATGGAGCAGAAAACTTTTGCCTTTTGAATCCCATGAGCCCCCATGCTCTTGAGACACATGAAGGCGCATGGGGCAGGAAATTGTGCGGAGAAGACTGTTTTCTTCGTTGTTTGAGTGATCTTCTTCCATGCTTTTATGTTGAGACTTGGGACATAATTTTTTCACATTGCATTGTCTTCAAAAACCTTCTTGAGCTCCTTTAATCTTCGCTCTCTTGCTTCCATAACTCCATGTGATGTCTTGATTTGTTGAATTACATGATTTCTCACTAAAATGACTCAAACCACCTATGGAGTTGCCGGTTTTGCAAAAAAATAAAAGTACTAAACCTTAAACAAAAACAATACAAAAGATCTCTTAAACCATGAGCAACCCTACATGCCTACACCAACACCGCACATATCAAGAATTACATTTTTGTGTTATTCCTCTCCATGGGTCCTAACAGCTTGGTTAATAATAGGGTTAATGGTGCTTTACCCCCTGTAATATAGGTCATTTCCAGGTTTACCCCCTGTAAAATAATTTTTTTTTTCAGAAAACCCCCCTAATAGGCCATACAAAAACCAAAATTTCTGAAGAAAAAAAAATAAAAATTCGTTTTTGTATGGCCTATTAGGGGGGTATTCTGAAAAAAAAATTATTTTACAGGAGTAAATCAAAAAAAATATTTTACAGGGGGTAAACCCGGAAATGGCCTATATTACAGGAGGGTGAAACACTATTAACCCTTAATAATAATAGTATCACTAGCTAAATGTAGAGCTGTGTCCGTTGAGTTAGACAAACTACTGTCGAATACTTCATGTGTAAGCTTATGAGGAGAATCAATCTTAAAAAAACACTTTCCTCATTAGTAAAACCAAGGTTCTCATTCAAATATTTATGACTGAAATTCAAAAAAGGATTAATATCAATATACTTATATGTGATGTTTGTAACAAAGGCATCCTTTTTCTCACTAGTTTGTTGCAACCTCATCAGACTTTTCTTGTCTTTCAAAACTTCTCAGACATGTTGCTTGTTTATTACTTGATTACCAATAGTAGCAGATTCAATCAAAGAATATAAGACATGGGTGAGTTTGCTATCAAATGTAGGGACGTTTCAACCATTAATGTAGGTTTCAATTTTATTTATTTTTTAACTATTATATATGTGTATATAGTTACTAAAATGAGATAGCAACATTTATATTACAGTTGCAGTTTCCACAAATATATGAATTTTGTCTTTCTCATTGTCTCATACGGTGCGTTTGATCTACTAAAAAAATAAGGGATTGGACATGACAACTTCAGTTGTATTGTGTTGGATTGTAATACTATATCAGTGATAGGACAAATCGGAGGCAAGGGACATGACAAAAACTTAAATTCTTGTCCCTCAATAATTCGAGTCCAGGTATGCTCCATTTAGCATATGCTCCATTTAGTCCATTTAAGGTTTTAGATGAAAGACATGTGGCAAAATAATAATTAAGGGCTGAGATTTAAAACTTGAAAAAGAAAACACTGTAGCAAATCTTCTTCACCCTGCCTCTCCCTGTCCACGACATCCCAATCTTCTTCTTCACTCTCCTCTCATCGCCGCCCACCACCACGGCGACACCACCACCTCTGCCTATCGCCGCCCTCTCTTCAATCACAACACCGTAACTTTTCTCCATTCCTCTCATCGCTATCTCGCCGCCGCCGCCGTCATTAACAAATCCACCATTGTTGTTTCTGTTATGGGTCACGAATACATAAACAAAAATGCACCAGTAACAAGAGCAATCGCAAGATCAATACTAACATTAACAAACAACTTTCATGTTCAAAGCGCTTGCTTCATATATAAAAGGGAAAGAAAAAGAAATTCAGGTCTTGGAAGAAATTAGGCATTCTTGTAGCTTCATCATGCATTTAACAATCAAATTGTGATTGATTGAGAGGTTAGGGACGGCCGGCGGTGGGGTGACGGTGGGCGGCGGTGGGAAAGGAGGAGAGTGGAAGAGATCGTAACACTGTTCTAACAGGGAGAGGGAAGGAGAATTACGGAAGAGAGGTTCTTTTTTTATTAAACAAATACTTTTTTTTTTTAATTTAAATTTGAACCGTTAATTGTTTTTTTGACACATGTCTTGCATCCAAACACTAAATGGACTAAATGGAGCAAATGTTAAATGGAGCATACCTAGACTCCAATAATTCATAGCACAACTTTTGTCCCAAGTACAAGTTGTCTAAAATACCAAAATAGTCTTTTGTCCACCGAACATCATATAAGATAAAAAAAATGGATCAAAACCATAAAAGTTCATTTGTCAAAGGGTCGTTCTATCTTGTATTTTCTCATATTTTGTCTTATGATGTTATGTCCAATACTTAAATTTTACCAGATCAAATGATCTTTTAGTCACGGTCTCACAATTATCCCTTGGCTTGACTTTATTATCTATTGAAAAATGAATGATAAATGAAATAGATTATGATAATTTAATAAACGATGTTGAATCTCAAAAAGTGAAAAATAAAATTTACATAAAATATTAATTTTATTAAAAATGTTTCGTTCTTAGAGTTCGCTTTAGGCCTCAATATAGGTTGAGACGGACTTGATCATCTGACACCTCTTTGACAAATATAACTTTTTATTTAACTATTTTCTTTAAAGAAACCATATCCCTTATTTGACTCTAATATTTTTTCTTATCAACCTTTTTTTTTTATATTTCCGTCAAAATTTAATATTATAATATAATCATTAATTATTTTTTGGTATAATATGAATCAGTTTGCCTTTGTTCTGGGAAGATCCATTTTGGATATTGTTATGGTGGATATGGAAATTTTTCATTATATACAGACATGCTCTTAAACTTGATAAGGCTTATGATAAGATGGATTTGGAGTATTTGAGAGATATTATGGTTCAAATGGGATTTACATCACAATGGGTCAGTTGGATCATGCTATGTGTTGAGACCGTGGACTATTTTGTGTTGATGAATTGGGTGCATGTGGGTCTCATTGTTTCAGACTGAGGTCTCCAACATGGAGATCTCCTCTCTCCCTATCTTTTTATTTTGTGTGTTGAAGGACTTTCAACTTTAATTTGTGAAGCAGATTGGTATAATGTTATTTGTAGTACTATCATTTGCACAAATGCACCATTTGTATCTCATTTATTGTTTGCAGATGATTGCTTTTTCTTTTTCAAGAGCTTGAGAGAGTGAAGATATAGCAATGAAAAATATTTTGGCTACGTATGAGGAGGCTTCTCGACAAGCGATCAACTTGCAAAAGTCTGAGATTTTTTGTAGTAGAAATACATCCATTGAACTTCGTGCAACAATGGTGCAAGTTCTTGGTGTCAGACAAGTGTTAGGTACAAGTAAATATCTTGGCCTCCCATCTATGATATGTCAGAGTAAGAAAGCTACTTTTAAATATGTGAGGGGTCATATTTGGAATAGAATCGATTCTTAGAGCAGTTGATGCTTGTCACAGGCAGGTAGGGAGGTTCTGATCAAATCAGTATTGCAATACATTCCCTCTTATGTTATGAGTGTGTTTATGTTGTTGGGAACTCTTATTAATGAAATTAAGAATATGCTAAATTCCTTTTGATAATATCACAGTACTGGAAATTCTAGAGGATTACATTGGCTCTCTTGGGAACGCTTAACTACACATAATGTTTTTGGGGGGATGGGCTTAAAGAGTCTAAAAATGTTGAATTTGGTAATGGTTGGAAAATCGGCTTGAAATTTGATTTCAAATTCGAATGTGTTAATCACTCGACTACTCAAAGCTAAATATTTGCCCATAGGTGATTATTTTAGTGTAGGTCTTGTTCACAATCAAATTTATGTTTCGTGTGGACTTTGAAGTGTGAAGGATGGTCTTCAGCGTGGATTCAAATGGAGAATAGGTTCGGGTGAAAATATAGCACTATGGAATCACCCATGGTTGTCCGATGCAGGTCGTATCTCTCCGGTTTCCCAGCAACAATTAGCATGGCCACATATTATTGTATTAGAGCTTTTAGAACGACATTCTAAAAATGGAATACGGTGTTGGTCAATACTTTCTTTGATTATGGTACAACTAACTGAATCCTAAAAACCCCTTTGTATGAATATGTTTTGTCTAATGCTCCAACTTGAAAGTTTGAAAAGGATTGTAAGTACAAGGTGTGTAGTGCCTACTGTCATATAATGAATGATAATATTGATGCAATGTAACATAGGGTAGCAGGACATTGGAATCTTAAGCTACCTTCTAAGGTTAAGAACTTTCTATGGCGATCTTGTCGCAATTGCATCCATACACGGTTAAGATTGCAAAGTCGAGGTGTTCCTTGTCAAGGTTCTTGTGCAGTTTGTACAATCGACAATGAAAATAGCTTCCACCTTTTCTTTGAATGTGACAAAAGTGTTGCTTGTTGACAACATGTTGGTATTTGGTCCTCCCTTCTTCCTCATATTGATTATAATACTAGTTTCGCTTGAGTTGTGTTTGCTTCATTACAACATCAAGATTCCCAACAAAAGCAAATTTTTGGGGTGACTATGTGGAGTAATGGAAGCACCGAAATAATAAAGGTTTAGAACAATAACATTGAATCAATTTCGATGATTTGTGAACGGGCGAGCACTATTTTCAATAGTTGGGTTAATGCGCAACTTATCAGAACCCTTGTCCCCAATCAAACTTATCACACTAAGATGATTGTCTGACACAAACCAAGAGGAGGTTGTTATAAATGTAATGTGAACGTGTCTTTCTCTCATGGATTAAACAAAGCTGGCCTTTGTATATGTATTCGAGATGATGAGGGTTGTTTTGTGTTGGCTGAAGTGGAGTGGCTATCACCGTTACTTGATGTTGATTTGGGAGAGGCACTCAGACTGTTTTTTGCTCTTTAGTGGGTTCATGACCTTCAGCTAACAAATGTGGATTTTAAGATGGACTCGAAGGTAGTGTTAGACAATATATATGGTAGACAATAATTTCCTGATCTAAATTCAAGATGACAGAATATATCATATAAATCACAATGAAAATTTTCGGTAACTAATATTTATGTATGACCTATATCACAAAAAATAAAAAGAGAAAAGTATAGTTGTACAAATCTCAATGAGTATGGTTTTGTACTAATAATCACTTAATTGCTTTTCTACATATATATTCTCTCCATTGAATTATGAATCGAATGAAATTTTAATTTAAAGAGCTATGTTTACAGTAAAGTTTATTTGATTTTAAAATATGTTAAATTATTTTATAACTTTTGTCAATGAGTAAATTATTTTATAACTTTTGTCATAAAAATTCCCAAAACAAAAAGGCAACATAACATAACTAAAGCACCAAAACTTAAGGCTCCATGGACTAAACCGCTGCTACTCTAACCCAACAAAACCCCACAATAGCCAAAACCAAAAACATACCACACCCTTACACGAAACACAGAGCACTACGAACTCTTTATACCAAACCACCCGAAACAAAAAAACACACAGACATGCACAACAAGTGCAACATAAACCCACATGTCTCTATACTTCCCACCCTAGCACAAACCTTTATGTTAAGTGTTAACAACTGCACCAATGACAGGAAGGTTGGGTGGCTCAAGAAAAAAAAAACTCATACAAATCATACATCAACAAACCTCTACCAACATGGTAAATGGTACATCATATTAAACAAAACCTACCAACCCTAAACAACCATAGAATATTTAATCTATAAATTGTTGGTGGTGGTGTCATTTGGAGTTGAACTTAACTTTGAGTAGTCATGACTTGACTTGGATGACCGTTATTATCCACTTCTTCCAATCTTCTATCAATATCCTTCAAATTTTGGTCAATCAACCAAGCAAGGTCATTCAAATCAATCATTGACATATCATCGTGCACAATTTTTTCAGCATTAAGACATTGAAACATGATCATTGTCATCTCTTGCTCCCTGTTTCCCTTCCTTAGTTTTTCCACTTTCTCCTTAGCCTTCAAAACCCTTTGCGTCATGAATGTCTCATGGTTCATCATTTTCTTATTCTTCTCTAATTCAGGCATAGTCCTGAATTTTGAGAGCACCCTATGAACTCCCCATGGTGATGGCCAAATATGAGGTTGAGGTTCATGAGGACCTTGAACTATAGCACATGCTTCAATACCACAAAGCGTGCTTAGTTCATCGACCTTCTTCAACAAATTATTTTTTCTTTTCTTATAGGTTGCTTTCCGAGTAGCGTCATTGACAATGAAGGCGAGCTTCACCTTTTTCCTAGTCATGATTCTGAGTTGTGACTAGAATGAAGAAAATTGAAAAAGGAAAAAAACTGTTTGTTGTGATATTTTTGTGATTTTTCTTGTTGTAAATAATCTCTTGTTAATTTTTTGTATAAATAGTCAAATTTGATATACTTTGTTTGATTCCTGGGTGACATTAGATGTATGTGTGACTAATATACAGCTGGCATTTTTATCTGTAAAATGTTGTCACTTTATTGGCATTCCATCTATGTAAAAAATGATATACTTTGTTTGATTTCTAGATGACATTAGATGTATGTGTGACTAATATACAATTGGCATTTTTATCTGTTGTCACTTTATTGGCATTCCATCTATGTAAAAAATATTGTCACTTTATGCATAGATGCATGGACATTGATAACTAATAGGATTTTATTTGACCATTAGTTTTTAGATATTTATAGTATATTACTAAAATTATTAATTGTGTGATTATTTGATATCACTTTTAAAAACTACTTTCTAATATAATATTGCAATGTAGGTATATTTACCAAAAAAAAAAATAAAGACATATTTTTAGAGAAAAAATAAATTATTTAAGTCTATCAATAAAAAAAGTTTGTTTAGATAAGTATGTCAATATAACTTCCTTTGAAAGAAAAAAGTCTATCAATATTCAATATAACTAAAGTATATATAAATCAATAGATTAGCAAGGTATTGTAAATAGCTCGACATACTTTTATTTTATATTTTGTTTAAAGAAATGGAAACCACTGTAAGCATCTAAGTTGTGCATTTTTCATAAGAGGATATAGTTTGTGCATTGAAATTGATGTTTGCATATGTTGCATCTTCTTATTTCATGTAGAAAGGTTTTAAAATTACAATTCAACGTGCTTTCTTATATTTATTTTATTTATTTTGAAATTTATCCTTCTAATTTGAGGACTATTTTCTTTTAATTTTGTTTACTTTTACTTTTTCTGTGTTTGGTTTATGTCGTCCAATTTTCTATTTCATTTATTTTTAATACATTTTTTGATTATATGAAATAAATTCTAGTTATTTAAACAAACTATAATTAATTCAATTTCTTCACACATGTATCATATGGTGTATATTTCTAAAACCCTGACTTCGATTGTTTATTTATTTTGAATGGTAAAATATAGTTATATATAAAAGATAAAGAGTGATACACAATAGTATAACTACAAAAGAAAAGTAACAAGATGAGCACTAGTGATGCCCAAATCAAAGTAAATCGTCTCTATATGGATCATAGTTCAACTTGGTAATTAGCAAAAGAAAAGAGATTTGAAGGTTGTTGCAGAGTTTAACTATCCTGCCCAATGTTAGATTAGGTTTGTTTGATTCAAAAGTTTAACAACAATTAGAGAATCTTTGACCCCATCGCCCCTCCCCCCCGTCTTTGTTGGAAATTAAATCGAGAAACCATTAGTTTATAACTTGTCTTATGTTTGGATTTAAGGAAGTAGAACATAACCCCATGATGAATCAATGGAAGTTTATTATAACATTCCCGCAATTCAACCATTTACATGATTTCTTATAAAAAAAGACTCAAAACACCTATGGAGTTGCATGATCTAGGATAAAAGTGAATTACAATAACTCAAATGAAAACAATACAAAAGTTCCTTAAACCATTGACAACTCCTCTAATTTGACTTAAAATGCAAAGAAAATAACTAAAAACATAGCTAAAAACATCATATATTATTCCATCATCAAGGGGGGACAAGACTTCCGCACTCTCTCCAAAGCCTCCACAAGCTTAGAAAGAAAAACACCCCAATAGTTGCCATCCTAGTCATGCAATAATATGCTAACTTCACCGATAACACCCATGTTAGTTCATGATTCAGCCACCAGACATCCTCATTCTTGGGAGCTCCAATATGGGGTAATGTCATATAAAGTTTTTTCTGAAGCTCCTCTTCCAAAAAAAAAAAAAAATCCTCCTCCATTTAAAATCCCAAATCCATCTCAAAACCCTCATCTTCCCTACCAAACCAAGTTGCTACTCTGACGTTTAAAAATTGTTAAATCATGGCCTGCAACATGTATCTCCAGTCTAAAGGTCGTTCCATAAGGAGGTTCAAGACCACTACCAACCTTTTCCTTCATTACCTTGGAGAACTAGTCTGGAACGAACTCCACTTTTCCACTCATAAGGGAAACATTTATCTATCAACACGAGGTTGCTTGAAAATCCAATACCTCAACTTCAATCAAATAGATGTTCTCCCAAGATCTTTGCACATGGATATGATTCTTATATAAATAAGACACATATTCTCCCTGATGTTCCCTCCGTCTCATCATAAGTGTTTCATTTGCTATGGTTTTCAAAGAACTCCGATTTTATATTAATGGTTTAACTATGAATTATAGATATGATTGTTTGATCTTTGCTTATCAAGATGACAATTGATTCAAGCATAATAAGGTCAATTGGAAGAGAAAGTTGATATAACTATATAGGAATGGATAATCATAACATTATGGTTCATAATACAAGACATCAACTGATGGATCGAAAGGGGAAGGCTGGTGTCGCACCCATAAGATAAGACAAGGGATTCAAAATATTAAAATAGTATAGTTTCCTTTGAGGCGATTTAGGTTAATTGAACTTAACAAGCTTTGTCAACGGTTCCACTACGAAAATGGGATGAATCATTGTTTTAAAGAACACTTTTATATGAAATGCCCAAAAAGGATTTTATGTTATTGAGGCAAAATCCCTAATTAATTTTAAAGATAACAAACCTTGATGATTAAGGAATTAATGGACTTTGATTAATTTCTTGATATTTAACTTGTGCTCTTGAGTGTTTAAGTAAGACAGGAACAAAGTTTATACCATACCAAGATACAAGAAATCAAAGGACATTTGGCTTTATGAACTAACTCAGAGTTCAGAAAGTTGCTCATAGTTCAGAATGTTCAAGCAGAGTTCAGAAGGTTGTTCTTATACAAGCTCGGAAGCTCATGAACATTATCAAGAACATGCAAGACACACATGACATGAATAAATGCCTAATAAAGTACATTGACATGGATCAATCAAGGAATAAAGGCATTTATAAGATTAAGGTCAAAAAGGATTTGCAATGTTTATTTAAGACTATGAACATTTGAAGTACTAGGAATATTCCAATAAGAATATCATCTTAGATGTTGCAAACACTGCATATAATTGATTACATCAAATGGGAGTCTTACGAATCATCCTCAGTGAAACAAAGAAACATTCTGAAGTTCAGAATGTTCAGTTCAACACATGCTTAAGACTGTAAACAGTACAGTAGGTGAAAAGTGAAAACAAAATCAAAAAGCTAAGATCTTGTATCATTCAATCATAAATAGACACATATGGGATTTGATACAGTACATGGGCCAGAGAAATCCCCCAAAAGCATAGGCATGAAGATGTAGATCCACTTTCCTCTCTCCTGCACGCATTCCAAAGCAAATCTGAAAAGACATTGTGTAACAACATTCTCAAGTATGTGCAAATGACACTACTCATAAACAAAGCCGAGAAATTCATCTGACACACATTAAATAAACCCAGGAACACATCATACACTCATGTTTGATGAACCCAGGTACAATGTCATGATGAACACAACAACATTTTCAAGAATCGTGATGAACACAACAACATTCTCAAGTATCCTGAAGAGCACAACAACATTCTGATCTACATTGTTGCAACCCAGAAACATTCTAAAGTTCAGAATGTTGATCCAAACTTTCAAGTAAAAGTTGGTGCGCCCTAGGACACGTGGCACAAGACTATTGGTCACACTACAACGATCACAAGAGTTCAAGAAACTCTATAAAATGAGAAGAAGGCTCAGCAATGAAACACAACTTACAGCATACAAAAACAACTTATTAAAAGTGTTGAAAAGCTTCATAACAATTTGATTTCACAAATCAACTATAAAGATCATTAAAATCTCTAAGAGTATGAATCAAACTTCTCTCTTATCTTTTCAAAGATAACATTCCTCCTCATTATTATTATTATTATTGTCTGAATTCTTTCAAACTTCCAAATCATTGTAAAGAGAAAAGTATCATCTAGTTTTAGGGGTACTAAAGTGTTAGTTTGAACAGAAAGATGTAAAGTCTAAGTGAGACTTAGCAAGAAAGTTGTAAGTCTGTTGAGGCTTAGAGAATACAATTGTTGTAATTGTTCAGGTGAACAAGATTGTAAGGTGCAAGATTTGAGAGGGTATCTCAAGCATCATAGTGGAAATTCTCACAAGATTGTGGGGAGTGGATTAATCCATGTTGGGTAAACCACTATAAATTTATGTGTTCTTTCTTCCTTCCTTATACTTCTACTTACAGTATACACAACACACACAAACACATTTATTTATTTAAATTGTTATTGCACTAACACTTCAGAACGTTCTGAAGTCAGTTTCTTAACCTAACCATTCCAAGTTTACAACTTGAGAATTAATTTTAAGTTACATGCTTAATTTTAAAATGGTCACAATTCAAACCCCCAATTCCTTGTGACTATTATATCTACTTCATATGTCACATTAGTTTACATCACTTTTAGAACATTGATTTTTATAGCAAACAAAGAGAATTGGAATTGGAGTTCCTATTGTTTTGATGGACACAACGATCCTAAGCTGTTTATATAATATTGTTAAGTCTCGACTAAATTTAACCACTTTTTAGTTAATCAATTTAGAAAAGGGTTAAATATGTTTTTGGTCCCTATAAATATCTCAATTTTTCGTTTTAATCCCTCTAAAAAATTTCTTCAACTTTTAGTCCTTCAAAAGTTTTTCATCTTCACTTTTGGTTCATCCTTTAAAGTAAACTCATATGTAGAATTCATATTTTTTTAATAAAATTTTGCAGAAAAATTCAAAATATTATAAGAATCTCTTCCAAAAAAATTTATAATTTTTTAACAAAACATGAATTTTTATATTTTTGACGGTTAAAAATTCATATTTAATTTGTGTTTTGTTAGAAAATTCTAATTTTTTTGAATTTTTTTTACAATATTCTACACATTTTTGCACAATTTCATTAAAAAAAATACAAAAATTAACTTAAAAATAGGGACCAAAAGTAGTGATTGAAAATATTATAAGAACTAAAAGTTGAAGTAAAATTTTAGAGAGACTAAAATGAAAATGTGGTATATTTATAAGTATCAAAAACATATTTAACCCTTTAAAAAAAGCAATTGATAATCAATGAGCGGCTGATTCTATCGATACATTTAATCACACGATAGAAACCATACACTTGCAGCCTATAAATTTAAAGAAAAAGGGAAAAAAAAGGTTGGATAGGAAAACAATAGGGAATGGTGCTTGCGAGCTGATCGACTGAGACATATTACATCTAGGATTTTATCTATTTATGTGTACTTTTTTTTGTTGAAAGAATTTATTTAAATTAGACCATCGACCCGTGTTGTAATAGGTAACAAAATAGTTTAAATGAATGTCATGATTGTCATATAGTATTTCATAATATTAAGAAGCATAGACGTTGGTATTGTACCATAACATGATATTTCCATGACATCGTCTTTGGTACCGTAACATAACATAACAGGTTAAGTATAGCGAGACAAATTAACATTTATAAGTAAGAGATATAGCGAGAAGGGTTAACGGTTATTCCTTTTCAATAAAATAACATCTAATCAAGAACATAATTTTATTTTACTTTAGATAAACATTAAATGCAAAAGTGTGGAGGGAAAAATTAGGTTAAAATTAGATTAAGTATAGCGAGACGGGTTAACATTTATAAGTAAGAGATATAGCGAGACGGGTTAACGGTTATTTCTTTCCAAAAAAATAGCATCTAATTAGGAACATAATTTTATTTTACTTTAGATCAACATTAAATGCAAAAGTGTGGAGGGAAAAATTAGGTTAAGTATAGCGAGACGAGTTAACATTTATAAGTAAGAGATATAGCGAGACGGGTTAACGATTATTACTTTTAAAAAAAATAGCATCTAATTAGGAACATAATTTTATTTTTTTTATTTTATATAAACATTAAATGCAAAAGTGTGGAGGAAAAAATTAGGTTAAAATTAAATTAAGTATAGCGAGACGAGTTAACATTTATAAGTAAGAAATGTTCTTCTTATTAAAAATAATGACAAAGTTAATTTTTCTTTTAACGTTAAACCTTCATTTTTTTTTAAGTTCAATACCTTTTTTTGTATGCATTTTATTTTATCATTACTTACATCAAAATAATTTAATGTGATTTATTTGACAAAAATAAACAATATTCATTCACGTGCTCAAACAAGTTCAAGGACAAAAGGAATGAAACATAATATTCTATTTGCAACAATGGATTTCGAATATCTTTTTAAACGACATTAACCATACCAGACAACATATAAACCTCTTGATTTGAAACTTCTCAAAGACTCTTAATATGTTGACACTCGCCAACATCTCTCATTCGCTATTTACAAGCATTGTTACTCTGTTGAATTCAAAATGCATAAACACCTAAGATTTTCTCAAGAAGTTCATATCTTGGAAATTCAAAAGTCTTATAGTCTTATTTTGTGTTGTATTTTGTTTACATTTTTGATTGTATATTAATTGAAACACTTAGAAAAAGTTTAAAAAGGCAATACAATTCAACCCTCCTCCCTTCCCTTGTGTTTTTTCTCACCTTAATCCGGATCTGCAATGTTGATGACATGTATATCATTGATTGGATCTGCATTTGATCAATGATAATTCAATCTCGATCAAATAAACACCGCACTATAACGGGAAAGCAAAAACACATCACACAAATATGAGGTAATCAAAACAAGAAGATTCTTGCTAAGACGACATAATAACAAAACAACTTTAGGCTCTCAGGAGTACTATGAATAATTTGGAAAGAAAGAAATAAGCGCATATTTCAGCAAAAGGAGTAAGCTATTCGATCTTTAGGTGAAAAGGTTAAGTTGCATGTTTTTTTGTGGTTTAAATCGACATATGCTATGTTTGATTTTGACTACAATTATTGGAGGCTTAATCCTCTTTCTTGCGTAACGGTTGTTACTTAGTTTTTACTTTTGCTTTGACTCCTTCATTCTTGTATTGGATAACGTTGTCTCTTTATAACCTTTTGATGTCTTCTTAAGCACATCTTGTATTGAAGACATTTTGGTTTGACAATATATTTCATTTTAATCAAATAAAAAAACAAAACAAAACAAAACAAAACAAACGAAAAAGACTAAAAATATGTTGAAATCGCTTGTTTAACTAACTAGTTTTAATAGGTTTATATGTAAAACTATCTGTATATATTTTTTTAAAAGCAAACTAATTTTAACCGTATATTCTATTGGTTATTGATACACAAATATCTAAAATTACTTTAAATATCAGTAGTTATATTAATTAAAATTAATGTTATCACCAAAAATATGATTTGTCTCCAAAATTAGTCTCAACGTTCTCATATAGTTGAGGTAGATATCACATAATATAAAAATGCATAAAATTATGTATTTCGTTCCGAACTTAGGCTCAAATTTTCGCATAAATTTGGGACAAAAGCAACTTCAGTTAAATAACACATATATTTTTTGTAAAAAAAAAAATTACATATTTTGTGATTTTGTCTAAAATCTGTCTCAAATAGAGACATAGACAGATTTGGGACAAAATCTTAAGATAATAAATTTATCATCAATTTGAACTTTTGAAACTTAAATTTTGTCTCCTTTATTTATCAAAGAGGAGTGGGATTTTTTTTACCATAAATCATCCCTCTAATCATTTTTTTCTTTCTATTTTATTTTAATTAGTAATTTTCAAATTTATTTAGTTTTTACTTTTGTGATATCATCGTCTTAGTACGGCGTTATTTTGTTTGCCGTCTTTATACGTTGTTGTTTGTCTTTCTCGTCTTGTTCAAATGTTTGTTTATTTCAGGTTGTGAGATTAGCTTCGATTCAGGATGACTCCACCTCAGATGGCGCCATCCAACATACTTCTTTTTTTGTTTTTAATTTTTTATTAAAATTATTTCTCCATCCTTCATCATGGCTCCAACTAAGATGGAGTGATCCTATTGGTATTGTTTTTTTTTGTTTTTCATTTTTTTAACTGAATTATTTCTCACAAAAAATGTGTCAGGTCATAGGTTATTCTCACAAAAATTATCCTAATGTTGCCTACAAGTAGTACTCGCGTTGTATTTTTTTTTTTAGCAAATCAAAATGAAATATGATTAAAACCACGGTGATTTAGCTTGCACAAGGTGTGCTAGAGGAGAACTGCCGGAAAATATTTACACAGTGAAGCTGCCTTTAAATGAACAACAGCAACAAAAACAGAAAATAAATTACACCTGTACTCATAAGCGGATGTTTCCACCAATCAATATAACTATAACAAAAGGAAGCTTGCTTAGATTTCAACCACAAGAACGAATTTAGCTTGACTTTTTCAATAAGAGCACTTGAAGTAGCGGTTGTATTTTTGAATATACATTAATTCCTTTCCTTCCAAATTACCCAAACTGTAGCAAACCAAATTGTTCTAAAAAATAAATGAGAGGATCTCGGCAAGCCTGCCATTGTGGAAACATGTGTGAAATGATGTCGAAGATGAACAAGAGTAACCAAAGAAATACCTAACCAGTTCTAGATTTTAGACCAAAGCTCTCTGGATGTGTCACAATGAAGAAATAAGTGTGTTGTCGTTTCCGTACTCTCGCACGCTACTGTTGCGCACGTGATGTCCATAGAGTGAAGAATTCCCCGTTTCAGTAAATTGTCTTTCGTCGAAAGTCTTTTTTGGAAAAGACATCAAGCTAACATAAACACTTTGAGAGGAATATGCCTATGCTAGACATCATCCACATGAGTTCTATCCACCTGTCCACCTGAATGAGTGATAAACCTGTATGTTTCCCGCACTGAGTAGCCATGAATTGGATCTAACAACCACCTCCATCTATCAGTAACAGTTTCCTGCAACACAATGTTATGTAATAAAAGAGAACACTCCCTAACATTGTCTTCCTCCCAGGCTAGCAAGCGGCGTCTCCACTCCCACGCCGTACCCCCTTCCATCCACCCCATTCTCCACATCTCCTCCACCATTGATAATTAATGTTTTTTTAGTTGTAAAAAAAAAAAAAGAGGTGTCTTTTAGGTACCATATTATTGATGTGAAGTTTTCACCATCATTTTCAACAATTCGCAAGAGAACTCGTGAGACATACAATTACAAAGTGGGGGAGATCACTTTAAACTAAAAAAATAGTGTTTGGCTTTTGCATATACACAATTAACCACTGCGATGAAAATCAATTATCCACATTCATTTGATCCATCTAATTGATATATTTAAATAAAAAATATTGACCTCAAAATTTATTTTATATTAATGTAAATTAATATAAATATTAACAATTAATTTTTTTTAAAAAAACTTTTTACTTTTATATAATCCAAAACAATATTGTAATAAAATTAAATGATTATTTTTTGACCAAGAAATTAAATTATTATTAAAAATATAAAAAATTAGTTTTTTAATAAATTAAATGATTACTTTTTTAAAATAAATAATCATTTTTTATTGGAAAATAAATTACTACAATATCAAAATTATTATTATAATGTTTTTAACAAATATAATTTTTAACATATTCTCTCTATGAAACACTAGCGTTTAGACAGATACTTTTGTGCTGTCTATTCTCTCTTTCATATTCTCTTTGCGAAACACTAACGTTCATACTTATGTGTT
>Ga0315915_1003657_pt1 | contig 19507 bp, 18 predicted proteins | sample MpolbnodulesMG_FD_207738 | JGI IMG/M metagenome (GOLD analysis project Ga0315915, IMG submission 207738) | Medicago polymorpha root nodule microbial communities from Los Angeles, California, United States - branched nodules | ecosystem: Host-associated > Plants > Roots > Nodule | place: USA... | reverse complement strand
TCTAAGTTGGAAACAACAATTTTCCAAGAAGTTTGTTTGACTCTCCTTCCAAATCGTGACGTATTAACGTGAATTTCGTTACAAGCTACAACTTCCAACGTCGTATTTTGTCCTACAATCATGGGATCATCATCATATCATAAACAGATTGATTTCTATAGTTTTATTATTTAAATGTCAGACCCTCTTAAACCCTAAACCTAACTCAGTTTCTTCTCATCTCGCGACGTGCAAAGCAACCGCCACAGCCACTGTCACTGACCAGTAAATTCATCTCCCTTTCTCTCTCTTTCCTTAAATTTTTTAATCGCTTTGTTTTTGAGTATGTGTTTTATGTGTTACTGGGTATTTTCTTGTTGTTGATAATGATTTTGTCGCTGTTGAACTTATTTTCTCAATATAAATGTGATTCATGTGTTGAATTTGATTCCGTCGCATGAAAATATTGATTTTTTTTTTGGTTTAAAGTTTAAATTTTTTGATATACAATTTGAAAAACAGTGGCACCCCAAACTTTTTCTTCAAGCTCTTCCACTAGTTGGTTGTATATAAAAGCAACTCATCAGGGTTTAGGCTTTAGGGGAACCTACAAAGGACACTATTCGGATTAGGCGTGTTCCGTTGTCGGACACGCCTCGGTGTCTACCGACACATATGATTATACTGAATTATGAGATTTTCTTAAATTATTAGTGGTGTTACTGTTTGTTTCGTGTCCGGTGTCTGTGTCCATGTCCACCTTTCGTAGAGGGGAACTATAGAAGAACAGTTTAATTGCAGGGTCCTCATCGCATATGGTCTAATTGACAATTTATTTCTTTTTATTTTATAGTTCAAACGTTTGTAATGAGCGTCCTCCTTGCTCTGGTACGCCAATATCTGCAATCCTACCAAATTTGGGCGTTCCAAGATCAAATTACTCGAATTTGGTACCCTGTGAATTGGTTCGCGAACCTAGTGCAGTGAATTATGTTACTGTCTAATAAACCACCAGAAATCAACAACTTTTCGACTTCTTTTTGAAGTTCAATGCTTATTGGCTATTGAATCTTTTGGATTGTTTGAGGAAAAAAGATTATATTTTTAGTCTTACGATTTTTTTCAATTTGAAGCTCTGTTGTGCTTGTAATCCTGTGCCTGATCACTCGTTCCTTAAGCTGCTTGATGAGTTCTACATCCATCGCATTTCAATCCTTGAAAATTTTACATATTGGTTAGGATCTATGTAGCACAGACGCTATGTGTATTTTGAGTGTCCAACACCTACATGATAAACACTTGTGGTTACATACAATCACTTCCATTTTCATAAATTCTTGCTAGAGTCTACATGTCGATGTCAATGTTGTGTCTGTACTAGTGCTTCATAAGGTAGGATAGCCAGCTAGAAGATTATGTTTGTAAATAATTGCAATGACAAGTAGCCAATGGGGGGCTAGTGTTCGGTATCAGAATGTCTTATTTCCTCGTTGGTAATATATTCTGCAATGCAGTTTATTAAGCAGATTTTAGACACATTCTAATTAATCTTCAATGAACTTGTCATTCACAATCCTTAAAAGTTTTCAAAAATACTAAATTACCAGTTCTTTAAGCAGTCACCTAAGTGTTGGCTAAATTTTAAGGAAACGAATACCAAAATAAACCAAGGGAATGATAATGGGTCGAATATTCCCTGAATTGTCACAAAATGCGTCCGTTGTCTGAGCTGGAATCTCTAAAGTTGTAGATTGCATGAGGGTGTTTTTCAGCTCCACTCTGGTTTCACAGAACCCAACAAACAACACTGTTAACCTCATTTCATACGAGGAACTCATTATGTCCTGTCATGGTTCTGTCCAACTGATGTTTTGTCAAAGATATCGACACTTAGTTGGTCATCCTCAAGTAGATTAGTTTTCATTTTTCGTTGGCTTTATCCATACCTTTCTTATTCCCCCCACTTTTCTTAAGATCATGATGCATTTGGATGTAAAAAGCACTATCACAACAAATAATGAAATCGGATTGTTTTCCTTACCTCTCATCTTATTGGTTGTTGAATCTTTTCGTTTGTTTGAGGAAAAGGGATTACATGTTTTTCCTAGGATTTTTTTGTTTTTGGATTTGAGGCTCTGTTATGCTTGTAACCCAATCTGTTATTTGGTGCCTATTGGTTTTCTAGTTCTATGGATGGCTTTGTTTTTTTATTTGATTGGTTTTATTAGATCTGTCTATGCATTAGTGGCTTGGTCTAGTACCCAATGAGGTGGGCTTGGTGTTCATATTTGTTGTTGGAATGCATGTGTCACCCAACAGCTTTGCTGAGTTGCTATTTTGTACTATCTTTAATTGGTCATATCTTGTGTTCCCATTTTATTCTTAATACATTTTTTTTTTCGTTCCAAAATAAAGCAAAAAATATTGAAAGAAATTAAGGTGATAATAGTGTGTGTCTTAGTCATTACAATGATAATATGTTAGTGTTTGATTAACTGGTGCTTAGATCCTCTGAGATGCTCACCTCCTTCGCGGTTAATTGTGTGTGCTCCTTGTGAAATTTAAAGCATTTGGTCTAAAACACTATTTTTTAAAGGCTAAGCATGATTTCTCTTTCTCTTTATAGGATCGGAGGGAATACAATCATTTTTTGAGATAGTGCAAAAAAAGAAGAAAAACAAAGGAAAATGGGTATTGAGAGTGAGATCCCAATTTTGGATTTCCCAACTAGTGGAGTGATAGAAGAGAGTGAAGGATGGAAAGAAATGAGCAAGAAAGTGAGAGAAGCATTTGAGAATCATGGTTGTTTCATCGTAAGGGGTGATGAAATCTTGAATCAATCACGTGAAGAATTGTTCACGGGCATGAAATCATTGTTTGATCTACCCGAGGAGACCAAGCAGAAGTTCTTTAGCCCAAATGCTTATAGGGGGTTCACTAACAAGGGCGATCACATTCCTCATGCTGATAGCTTTGGGATTTATGATACTCTCAAGGCAGATACAGTTGATGAAGACTTTGTTAACCTCTTGTGGCCTCAAGGAAATCCAACTTTTAGGTAATTTATTTTATTTTATGACTGTGTGTGTGTGTCTATATATATATATTATGCGTCGTTTGATCCTTGTAGATGATCCCGCTTAGGCTCTCTTTTTTAAATGATGCTTAATTGTTTTTCTAAACAAATTCAAACAATTGTTATTCTCACCAAAGACAATTCCAGTAGAAGAAATTACAGAGCAATTGTTACTCCCGACCAATATCTTTTATTAGAGTCAAATTTATTTTCAATCCTGTTTTATGATTTTTATCCTCAAAAATTGAAGGTTCCCTTTGATATGAATTAAATATCGTTTAATTTACAAAAATCTGTACGATTCATGGTGGTTGTAGAACCATTGTTGACGGAGGATTGCGAACATGCCATTGAATTTGACTTTTTTTCATGTATTTTCAGTTTCCTCATGAAATGATTTAAACCGTAGGATTAATTAGTAATCACAGCTGAGGTTTTGTGCAAAGAAAAACACTTACATGTGTCAATGGATCCTATCTCTTAGTCTTACAAGACATGTGCGGTCAAAATTATACTCTTGATTTCAGCCATAACATGCATAAATATGTAACTATTTACTTTTGATTTATATTTTATATGCAACCTTTTGATTTATATTGAAAAAAGTTTACATTAGTCATCTTTGTTTCAAATTATTTTATTATTTGGTGACTTTTGATTTATATATACAGTAAGTCATTAACTTCCATGACCTCAAAAATGCGGGAACTAAGCTTGCTTGTCTTGAAGATGGTTGTGGAGAGTTTTGGCCTACCACAACGATACAACTTGGAGGTTGAACAACTGAATAGCAACAATAATACACGATTGACTAAGTACAAACTTCCTGAAGACAGCAAGGATTCTGAGATTGCTTTGGCACCTCACTCTGACAAATGCACCTTATCCCTCATATGTGATAATGGAGTCCAAGGTTTGCAGGTGTTGTCCAAAACAGGCAATTGGGTTGATGTAAATATTCCCCAAAATGGCTTTGTAGTGCAGGTTGCTGACGCATTGAAGGTAATCTTTTTTTTTTTTTGGTCAAGTAGCCTAGTGGCTAGATATTTACCTCTTAAAGGTGAATAAGGGGGTCCGAACCCGACCCCTGCATATATTATGTAATATCCCTACCAGTTGAGCTAAGCTCACGGGGACGCATTGAAGGCAATCTTCTTATCTATATAAATCTGAGATACTAAGTTTTAGTGTAATTTTTCCTTCGCCCAATCAAATGTGTTTTTTTCTTCATATAATCACAAAGTATATTTTTTTCATTGCAAATGTTGGTCCATCTTCCTCACACTATTTATGGTTAGTATCTACTCATTAATATCAGAGTTTAATTCTTGTGACAATCTTTATTAAATAGTTCTTATTTATTAATGTATAGGCATGGAGCAATGGGATATTCCAAGCATGCAATCACAGAGTGGTCACAAGGGGAGACAAAGAGAGAATTGCATTTATTCTTATGGGAATTCCAAAGGAAAATATGGTTATTGAGGTGCCTTCTGAATTGGTGAATGATGAAAATCACCCTCTCCGTTACCGGCCATTTAAGTATGAGGAGTACATACATTATCGGTATTTAAATCCAGTACAAGAGGGAGCACTTGAAAAATTTGCTGGACTTTGATCCCTCATTATGTGATGCAAATCATTTTCCTTTATGTAATGAAGTAGGGTAATTGGACTCACTTTTGCAATAGATTATGATCAATCAAATAACATGTATTGTTTTGGGGTTGGTAGAGTATCTCTTTTACTTCATCATCTTTTGTTGGCTTAGGACCCTTTATACTCTGTTTTTGACCTTTTTTTCAATAAATTTATAGATTTAATGTTAAGAAAAAGAAAATTATCAAATAGCATGTATTTTGTGGATGCGTCGGAATTATGTGAAATTATTTTTGAATAATGCTAACAACACACTTCTTAACACACAGATTTCACTCCCTCAAAAAAAAAAAACACATTTCATCACACTTTTTTTTAATAGTTGAAATTCATATAGATTCCACTAAATTATATGGTCTTGCATAAATTTGGTGGAACTCAGAGATTTGAACAAAGGAGTGTGATGAAATGTGTGTAGAGAGTGTGTTGCTAGCACTTATTAATTTTCAATTGTAGGCGTTGTATTTCAATTGGTTTGACTTATATCGAAGAGATTATATGAGAAGACGAAGTTAAATGCATTAAACCATGAAATTTTGTTAATGTGATTTGAATAACATAGGGCTGGATTCAAAAATGACATTTTTAAAAGGTGTGATTCAAATCACTTCTGAACCTGTTTTGAATCACAAAAAATCAGAAATATTAGTTCAAGCCTCTAACTGAGTTGTTTGAATCTATTTTCCAGATTTCTTATATTTAATGACAGTGCATACATGATTCGAATTATACACTTAAGAGATTCGAATCATTGGAAGCTTAACTTCATGCCCAATTCAAGCATGATTTGAATCATGTTTCAAGGAGATTTGTTTTGTTAAAACTTGTTTAAGTGCACACAAACACAAATATCGAACCAGACATTAACACGTAAGCACTAGTAATAATTTAGAAAATATTAGAGATTATATATAACCACATATAATTTTATGTCTTCTCCAAATTGACACCAACAAATGTCAAACATCAGATATGCCTTTAATCTGAATTACAGTTGTTATAAGAAAGCAACACTTCAGGGAACCTAAAAATACACGAATCATAACAGCATCTAGCTTTAATCTTTATCATGGAAACAGTATCTGGTTTTATTGTGGAAACAGTGTATTATTTGTCATCTCAATGTTGCATATTGCTCATACTTCACCATCCCAGAGTTCTTCAATGGTCCTAAAAGCACCATAGGTGTCGTTAACGAAAAAGGTACCCTTGATTAGCTTATCCTGCATGTGTAAGTTTCAATGTGTTAATTCAGGCAAGTAGATAATGAACCTTACTTACTGGTTTTACACTCTGAACTGCATTTGCCAGCAACATTTTTCTGCAATATCAAGGGCTCCTATCACAGTCTCTATGGCAATTGCAGTTCAAAATCATCTCAACCATTGATAAATAAAACAATGATCAATGGTATAGACACATATATCAAACCATGGATATATACCCTAAAAAAACAATTGATTTTTTTCATCAATAGTTCAAATGTCATCAGGAAATTAGAGCCAGGTTTGCATTTGTTACGACACCAATTGCATAGTGATATAGTGATGGTGCTATGCAGATAAAATAAAGAGTTTAATTTGTATATTAGTATATATTGTCAGTTAAAAAATTTACATTGTCAACAAAACACAGCCAATCAAACGAATGACTTCAAAACTAGTTCGGAACAAAGTCAAACATTTGTAATGAAGCGAAGGTTATAATTAATTGACATTGTAAAACATTTCACACTGAAAGTGTATACGAATTAAATCCTAAAATATTTATAGATGTAGAATTAACAGAAGCTAAAATAGATTAAGCTAACTACAAACTTGCCTGGTTAATTTCAGAAAACTTGGGAAACAGGTCTTCCGGAATAGACCAATCGTACACGTCAAGATTTTCCTTGATCCTAGCCTCATTAGTGCTCTTAGGTAGCACGCTGTGTCCGGCTTGTAGACCCCATCGAAGGGCAACTTGTCCTGGTGTCTTCCCTAATTTCTCTGCAATCTCTTTGACAACTGGATTCTTAAGAATGTCACTTTTGAGTACTCCTGGTGAGCCTAGAGGAGAATATCCCTAAGAGATATGAAGAAAAAAAAAATAGTTATTAAGATGTCATCATTTGAATTTGAATACATAATACATACAAAAATCATTTTACACTAGCTCAAGAGTCCATAGAGTATATGATTTATATATGATCAGTTACAAAGTTGGTTACTACTAGTTAGTTCATTAAGCTCTTTATAAATACGAGCATGAGTAACTCATTCACTATCTTTTGGACCCTGTTTGGACACACAACTTAATTGAGCACTTATCGCATAAACGTTTATCATATAAGTGTTTAAGTATAAACTATTTCTATACAAAAGGTAAAATAGTTTTTTTGTGAAGAAAAAAGATAAGATAAAGTTAAACTGTTTTCATATAAACTGTAAGTTGTTTTCATAAATTGTCTCGGATCAATTGTGAAAATAAGTTCAAAATTAGTTTGTAGAGACATTTCATAAACGGTTACCATAAAATATCCCAAACAATCTCACAACAAGTGCGTATGTCAATAGAAACTCATATAAGTCAATCCAAAAAGGCCCTTAATCAAAATGTTACGTTTTCATATTTCAATCCTCTCAAACTATCTCGCTCTAGCCTATGATCAGTCAGGAAGTTGGTTACTACTAGTAAGTTCATTAAGCTCTTTATGAATAGGAGCATGTGTAAGTATATACTATTTCTATTACAAACGATAAAATAAAGTTAAATTTTTTTTATACAAGCTATAAGTTGATGTCATAAACTGTCCCGGATCACTTATGAAAATTAGTTTATAGAGACACGTCAGAAATGGTTTCCATAAATCTCTCAAACAATCTCACAAAAGTGTTTATGTCAATAAGTTAATCCAAAAAGACCCTAAATCAATCGAAATGTTACGTTTTCAGCCAGAAATGGTTGCCATAAAATCTCGCTATAGCCTATGATCTCTATCCCTCACATCCTCTGATTACGATTATTGATCCCTTAAGATTTTTCAATAATTCAATGGATGTATTTGAATGAATATCAACTCTTTTAAGTGAATTATATACGTGCTAAACTTACAGATACATGAATTCCTTTAGATTCACAAAATGCATGCAACTTTGCCTGCTGCCATCCAGGGTGCAATTCAACCTGATTAACAGCTGGAGGCACTCTTGCTACGTCCAATAGGTCTTGAAGTTTCTTTGTAGAGAAATTGCTGACTCCAATAGCTTTAGCCTTGCCAGAGTCATATAGAGCTTCCAATGCTTTCCATGTGCTTGGTATGTCTGCACGATCAAGATTTTCAGCCTTAAATTCACCTGTTCCCCTTTTCATGCTCACTGGCCAGTGGATCTACAAAACAAAATCAGATTCAGCAAAATGTAACTCAACTCAGCATCACATTTCTTGTGTAAAACCAATGCATATTACTCAATTGAGAAAAATCATAATTCCAATCGAGTAAAAACCAACTTCAAAACTCACTGGCACAAGTTATCAAGCTATGAAGCACTATCACAAAAATGGACACCATACACGACATTGACAAGACCAGTAATAACTAAATTGAATTTAATCACATGTGTCATTGTTGGGCACAACACTGGCCGGAAACCAGACATGCCTTCGTTGGTGCTACATGGCTATCAAGTATTCGCAAAAAACTGTCAAACTCCCAAATAAGTAGCACTAACACACGGTGGCCGACACGTGCCAGTGTCTTAACACTGAGTAGATACCAACACATATGGTTAATTTTCTCCAGTTATTATCAGCGTCAAAATATTAGTATCGGTGATGCGTCCGTGTATGTGCTTCATAGTCAATGCCATGCATTGGATACCTCATACCAAGAAGTATAAAAGATCCTCGAATCACCAATGTCACATGGTAACAATTTAGAGTGTTTACTCTTTCACCAAAATATCAACATATATTCACAATGCAGAAAAGTTAATGCCTACCAGATAGAGATCAAGGTAATCAAGTTGCAAATCATTTAAAGTTTTATCCAATGCTTTTGGCACATCTTCTGGATGATGATCTGAACACCTGAAGACAGTAAACAAAGCAAAGGATTTATGTTAAAAGCAACCTAAAACAAACATTTTTTCAACATTCTTGAAAACAGAACACAATTTCACAAAAGTAAATAAACAAACCATAGTTTTGACGTGATCCATAACTCCTCGCGCTTAACCACACCATCCTCAAAAAGCTTTTTCAGTGCAGAACCAATCTATAAAAAGTCAAGAATAAAACAAATAGTCAATTACCTTGCATTTAAGCAATTGTTCTAATTCTCTTCATGTTAGTAGCATCAGCTAAATCAACCAAAAAATCATAATTTAATCACAATTCACATTCTAGAATTATGGTAGAGTAAAGGCATCATGTTAAATTAAAAAAATCGTCAAAACTGAAAACTATAAAATAAAACAAAAATTGTTACCTCTGCTTGATTCTTATAAGCTGCAGCACAATCAATATGTCTATATCCAACCTGAACAAAAACAAAGACATCTATAAGGTTAGTTCACTACCATAAAACCTAGGAATAACCAAAACTACTTCAAATTGATTTTGATTAAGTAAAATTGATTCACTTAAAATGATTTATATATGGATACATTAGTGGATTGAACAATAACTTTCAGAATAAAAATTTAATTGCAATTCAATTCTAGCTTGAAAATAAAATCAATTCAGAAAACAAAATCAATTTTACTTGAGAACATTAAAACATGTTAATATAGAATCAATCTTTGTCTCCTTCAAACATGGAACTAAACATACACCTTGGATTTGTGTTGACTTTTGCAAACACATTAAGTGTCATTGGAATTTTAATAAAAGTTACACTTTAGAGCTTCAACAAAATCATGTTCGAACATGATTTTTACAAATTTATAGTCAATTCAAATATCCACATACTCAAATAAAAATAATTTAAAACTATACTATGAATAGTACTCCGATCCTATATATAAGAGAAAGTTAGGTCGCCAAAAGTTGATCCTATATATAAGAGAAAGTTAGGCCGTCAAAAGTTGATGTATCTGATCCAAATTTTGAACCAGATGTCAACTTTTGTACCTGAACAAGTTTATACCTGAACAGCAGTGGTGACAGCTTTGGCAACAACACCAGGTTCAGCTTGCCAAGTACCTAAACCAACAGAAGGGATTTTAGCACCAGTGTTCAACTGAAAAAATTTGATTGCTGTAGCCATTTTGTTCTATGGATCTTTGTTTTTCTGTTATTGTTGTTTTTCTGTTATATTATAGTAGCTAGCTATTTATAGGCAAAAGAATCTAAAATAATGAATGGTGTGTGTGTAAAAATAGAAGGAGGATTGAACGGTTGAGATTTGATTAGATGGGATCTCAATGGATTTGAAGGGTGAGATGTTGGTCTAGTGTGTAAGAATCTTTGAGTTGTTGAAAATTTGGAAAGTGAAAGGATGATGATATGTGCACATATGTCATCATAAATTAAGTGAAATGTTAATGCATTTAATTACTATCCACATTACACATATGGCTTTACAAAAATGAAATTAATCATACTATCCAAAAAAAAAAGAATTTTATTACTTACCTGAAACAAATAATTTAGTTACTATCTATGGTTTAAAAAAAAAAAATTGAACTATCGATCTCTTACTAAAGTAATTTTTTTCGTTCGAGATATTGTAAGATGTGTAATTTTACTCGATCGAGATATTATAAGATACAAAATAAAAATAATTTTTTTAGTTGTGATTCAATCATTAACTCGCTATAATGTAAAAGATTAACTCATTTCGCTAGATCTAACTTTGTCGGTTTCTAATTGTAATTTTACATAATTGTAAAAATATTACCCACCAACACTCAAATTTTCCATAGCAATATAAGCCAGAGTCCACATAATTTCTTTTTTTAGGGGAAAAGTCCTATGTTTGCTAGCATGTCGGTTGCCGGCGGCAAGTGCTAGAGGAATTGAACACGCACATACTTTAAAGTTTAATAAAACACACTGTCAATAAGACAAATGTTCCACGTATCACAACGTGAGTTTTCCGCATTCTGTTAATATCATAAAGTAGCCCTCATAATCTCCGTAAAATAATGGTATCCAATTCTTCCACTCATTGTTGTCAAAACCGCAATCAAAATCGCACAATTGTAGGATTTTGCAATTGTGTTCTCTTAGATTCAAATCGATAGCAGAATCGAAAAACATGCAAAATCGTGGTAAAATTGTAGCAAAATCTCATGAAATCATTGCAAAACCGTAGGATTTTATACAACTTTAAATAATTCTGAGCATTTTTTGATACAGGTCAATTTTGAGCTCGGCTTCAATCGTTTCCATTTCGTTACTATCATTTATCGTTGTCTTTGTCAAGATCTCATTTAGTTCAATAAGAAAGAGACAATGAAATTGAAAATAGAAGTGATGGTGATGATGACGTGTTGTTGATATGATGGGGGATGATCCATATAATTGGTAGAATCCTTGGATTTTCAGAACTATTTTACGATTTTTGATTTTGATATCTCGTATCGATCCTATAAAAATTGAGTATAATCCTTGATTTCAATTGTTATTTCACAAATTTTGATTTTGCTATCGTCTTTCGATCTGAAGCAAAATTTCAATTTTGACATTCTTGTCACCACCTACCGACTTAGGTGAATGTCCACCCAAGTTGGAGAACTCACTCTGTTGCTCTCCACTATGTTCTAGACGTTCCACCTTGCTATTGAGGTCCACCACTGATCACTTACTTTCTGACATTAATATTAGAATATTTTTCCATAACAATACAGCATTTCATAATACAATGTCATGATTAAATCAACATCTTAACTCAGTTTTGCATAAATTCATAATGAGCCATCCCTTGTGCACTGGATTGGCTCAAATTGATAGCTTTATTACAAACTCCAAAAATGTGACGAGGGATAAACAGGAAATTACATTAATACATAAAAATGAATACATGAATCATAACAGCATATTGCTCAAAGTTCACCATCCCAAAGTTCTTCAATGGTCTTATAGGCACCATATGTTTCATTAACAGAAAAGGTACCCTTATTTAGTCTCTCCTGCATGAGTAAGTTCCATGTGTTAATATTCAGATAATGAACCTTTATGTGTGAGTAATTGGTTTTAGTGAATTGGTTTAAAACTAGTTTTTCAGTGAATTATTTCAGAAAATAGTTTTTAAGTTCAAAAGCCATATTTTTTTGTTCGAACATGTTTTTTTATTTTTATTATGATCAACTTGTTTAAATCTACTATGAAATTGAATACTAATGCAAAATCAAATATAGTAAGCGTACTTTCAAAAGTATCTGCTTTTTCTTACGTATAGACTTTATAATGTGCAAGTGCGATAAGTCTTGCACTATGCACAAGTTTGTTTTTATTATTGGATCATAAAATTAACTTGTGCATGGTGCAAGATTAGTTTATATGTCCACATTAAACAATTTTTCTTACAAGCATACAAAAAAAAACATCTAATTTGAGTATAAGTTTAGACCGGTTTATATCAAGTTTGGATAATTGATCATTTTCCGATTTTTGCAACAATCCATAAACCATTTAATTGGATGAGTTATTCTTATATGGTCACAAGATTAAATTTGTATTGCTTAGGCATATGCACACAATGAAACCTTATGTTAACCGTATTTTTTGCACACCCTTCGGTGAATGCTTGATATAAAAATCAAATTTCAGTGGTAAGAATAATTGAGTAAGAAATAGACTGAACAAACTAACAACTTGCCTGCTTAATGTTAGAGAACTTGGCTAGCAGGTCTTGAGGAATAAACCAATTGAATAGGTCTAAATTTTCCTTGATTCTGGCCTCATTAGTGCTTTTAGGTAGTACACTGTGTCCTTTTTGTAGACCCCATCGAAGGGCAACTTGTCCTGGTGTCTTCCCCAATTCCTCTGCAACCTCTTTCACAATTGGATTCTTAAGAATGTCACCTTTGAGGTTTGCTGGTGAGCCCAGAGGACAATATCCCTGAAGAGATGTTTATCATATAGATATGTACAATTTTTTTCAGCAAAATTTACTAAAATTATTAAGGGTGTACTTTTGGATCATCTTAGGAGGATTCATATTAGATGCATCTTATTCTAACATTTGTTTATCCAAGAAACAAATCTCTAAAACTATCTAACTAAAATTGGGAGAACATAAACATAATTTTTTTTTGGAGGAGTTTGATAGTTTAACTTGTTTCAGCTAGTGGTTAAAGGAATTGGAAATATTGGGTTCAAATATGAACAAATGAGTAATATTAATATAATAACTACTAATTACTAACATTTGCCATTAAAAAAATAATAATGTTATTTGTCTTGAAAAAATAAATCACGAGAACATCACGATGTGTAGTATGATAACTACGGCAGTTCCAATAAAATTGGAGGCTCGACTCTAATATTAAAAATGACCCCTAATAAAAAAAAAGATTTAAACAATTACAAATTAACAATAAGAATTATTTTGATTTTTGTCAAATAATAAGTGCTTGATTTGGACCTACATAACAAAAGAAAATATTATCCTACATTCCAACAATTATACTTATACCCCTACAAATAATTGAGGTCCGCATAAATTGGAGGTTTGGCTCTATAGAACTCTTTGCGCTTACCCAAGAACGGTCATGATGATAACCGTATTAGAAAACTCTTTGTTTTGTATCCACCTATACCCATGTTTCCATAAACTAGAGATCCAACAATTGCATATAGTTCGTGAATTTCCGTGATGTTTTTTCGCTAGAAATAGCATTGTTGTTATTAAAAAATATGTAATTTCCTATTTCTAATCCCTTAAGATTTTGAAATTAGTCAATGAATTTGTATTTAAAGGAATAAGTGGATATTATAAGGTTGACTTGGCGGTTGGGGTATAGTTCAGGAGTGAAGTGATAAGGAAGTCGATAGTTCGATATATCACATATCTCCTCCCAGAATATATGTAAAACTAACAATTAATTCTAATGATACTTACATATGTTTACCCTCTCAAAAGAAAATGTATTTGAAGGAATATCAACACTTTAAATTGAATTATATATGTAATATACTTACAGATAGATGAATTCCTTTAGATTCACATAATGCATGCAACTTGGGTTGTTGCCATCCAGGGTGCAATTCCACCTGATTAACAGCTGGAGGCACTCTTGCTATGTTCAATAGGTCTTGAAGTTTCTTTGAAGAGAAATTGCAGACTCCTATAGCTCTAACCTTGCCAGAGTCATATAGTGCCTCCATTGCCCTCCATGTCTTGGGTATGTCTGGATGATTAAGATTTTCAGCCTTAGACACAAATGTTCCCCTTTTCATGCTCACTGGCCAGTGGATCTACATAAAAAATAAATCAAATTTAACAAAGAATTAAAAAAAAATACCTTGATTATTAAACTCAGCATCACATTTGGTTGTGTAAAATCAAATGTAGTTTACTCAATCTGAGAAAATTCATAATTTCAATTTTTTAGCAAATTTTTGCAAATGAAGGCATAGGGATATTTGCGAGATGTTCCATTTAATCAAGAGGATGTTGCCTTATTTGGTCCGTGAATTAGTGGAGTCAGAGTGGTCAACATCGAACCGACTATATGGTGTGTTTGTAATAATTTATTTGAGTTTATTTATTGTCGTAAATTTTGTGATATTGTCCGGGAGAACTTACAAAAATAGCTTATGACATTTTTCATAAGCTATTTTTAACTTATTTTCATAAATTCTCCCAAATAGTTTAAGGAAACAACTTATGACACATTCAAAACCAATTTCATTTTATCTTTTTCTATAAAAAAGTGTTTATGCAAGCTTATACATAAACGCTTATCATGATAAGCGTTTGTGCTATAAGCTTCAAATAAGTTGTTTATCCAAATATGGCCTATGAACAATTTGTTACTCGAGACACCAGAGACATTAAAAGCACTTTCTATTTGAGAAAATTTATGGAAACAACTTATCATGTGTGTATCAATACTTGCATTTATATTATTTATTGTAAGGGTCTATTTGAAAACTTTTATTTAAAGGTCAATATTAGGTTCACTATACATAAAAGTTAATGCTTACCAGATAGAGGTCAAGGTAGTCAAGTTGCAAATCCTTCAATGTTTTATCCAACGCTTTTGGCACATCTTCTGGATGATGATCTGAACACCTAAAGACAATAAACAAAGCATAGGATTTGTGTTGAACACAACCTAAGACAAACATATTTTCTATCATTGATTAAAAAAATTCAGAAAAATTTGACAAACCAGAGTTTTGAGGTGATCCATAACTCCTCACGCTTAACAACACCATCCTCAAAAAGCTTATTGAGAGTCAAACCAATCTAATAGTAAGAAGTCAAGAAAACAACAAACAGTCAATTGGTTTGCATTCTAACAATTGTTCTAAGCATATATTTGGATTTAATAATTTTAGGTATTTTTTGAGTTCTCGACTAAAATTTTGTTTATAGTTTGTTTCTTTTTTTTTATCACCTCAAAATATATTCGGATTCGAACTCTAACCCCTACATATAACAATGCAATATTTCTGTCAACTGAGTTATACACACCTAGCTATGCATGCATGTCAAATGAAAGCAATTGAAAAATGGTTTAAAATAGAAACAAATATCAGTGTTACCTCTACTTGATTCTTATAAGCTTCAGCACAATCAATATGTCTGTATCCAACCTGAACAAAAATAAAGCATCTTGAAAGTTTAGTGCTCTGCTCCTATATGTAACCTAGGAGAAATCATGGGCCCGTTTGTTTTGGATTTTTTTAAAAAAAAATTATTTTTTCATCTAAAAGAATCACTTTTTTATTTTTGTAGTGTTTGTTTTAGATTTTTAAAAAATTCATTTTGTTAAAAAAATCATTTTTGGCCTCACAGTGAAAAGCTATTTCAAGTAGCTTTTTCAAAATCTATTTTTTTCTAAACATAAGGGTAAGTGTAAGAGTTTCAAATCTTAAAAAAAAATGATATTTATGATAGTAAACATACAGAAATAGCTTTAAATTTTTTTAAAATCTCTAAACAAAAAATATCTAGATTGTGTCAACTCAAAATCTTTTTTTTTTTGGGTGTGTTTGTTTCAAGTTATATTTGTTGATTCCCGGAAATAAAATGATAGGAATATATATGCCTATGTTTGTTACAAGTTTACTAAATTTTATTTCCGGGTATAAAATGTTCCTGGGAATAAAATTTTATCCCCATATCCACAAATAATTGCTTACCCAACCAAAATCATTTAAAAAAACTATAATAAAGCGTCTTGATAATAAATAATAATATAAGCAGAACTCTAAAATCAACTACCAGTAACTACTTCTTTCAACAAAAAAAAAAACTACCAATACTACTAATGTCGGTCGGACATTTTCTTAAACAAATTTATCCTTAACAACCACCATTGTAGTTTTTTAAATTTAAAAATTTAAATTCAAATATGTACCAAAATTAAAGGAAACTACAACTTTAAGTTAATTATTTTTTAGGGGAACTTTGAGTCAATATTTGTTTATAAACTTTTTATACAACGCATTTTTTTTCAAATTTAAACGATCTTTATAAACTTTTTCTAATGTCATAGACTATTTTAACTAATGAAGTATACAATCAGGGATTATTTTAAATTTTTGATATATTTATAGACTAATGCGATTACTTGTTGTTACACATTCAAGGATCAAGAGTAAGATATCAAACCTCTGCGCACTTATTTAAAGAGTTCAAATCACTTACCACTTTTTTTTTTGTCGAAAAATTACTTACCACTTGAATCAGTACATTGTTAGGTGTTATATTTTAATTTAATTATACATATAATTGAGTTTTTTTTCCATAATAATAATAGTAGTAAATGTGATTAAGTTAAGATTCTGTAAGATTTATCGATTAGTTTGTTTTTTAATGATACCAGTCATTAGTTAGGTCTCATATGAAAAGAGCTAATATAAGACAGTTTTCTTTTTTTTGAAAAATAAAATAAGACAGGTTAAAATACTTTATAATGTGTGTTGATTTTTGCGATGATAAAAAATGATTTTGAAGAATTTTTTTATTAAAAATTAGTTAAATATAAAATAATTTATATCAAGATAAATTCTTAATGTAAATCTGCGGTAAAAATAAATTGGTGGTGACAAAAAATTCAAAAATTTACTTCAAGTTAGTATCAATATTGGATTTTATATTAATTCTCTAATTAAATCTTACAAAATCAATTTATAGGCCGAGGGATGTCACTTTTTATACTCATTTCATGCTTTATCTATATCCCATGTGGACCTATGGTTTTTTTCTAATAACTCATAAAAGCAAAATTAATTAGACTTTTTAAATAAAAATACATGAAATGTGAAATTTTATTAATAACAGTGACATCAATAGTCATATTACAATTGAGATGTGTATCGATCCTACTTGTATACTTCAAAGGTTCTCGAACAGAGATTAAATAAATGGATGTGAAAACTTCATATCAATAACATGGTAGCAAAACAAACATAACCTCCGCTCAACTGTCTGCTCTCTCTTTCTCTCCTTCCCAAACTCTAGTCATTACCCCTTTCTTATTTCTGTCTACCGAAGAGGGGTGATTTAAGGTCAATTTTTTACCCAAAATCACCTCCTCTAAATTGTTTTTCCTTCTTTTCTAATTGATTAAGTGATTTCCACACATTTACAATCTTCTTTTGTTTCTTTTTGTGATTTGGTCGTCTTTACACGACTCTGTTTGTTTTCATTTTCCGTCTATGTGTGGTATGTTTTTGATTTCCCGTCTTTATTGATTCAGATTGAAAGATTAGTTTCGAACAAGTTTAGATCCAATTAATGACTTTAGCGTCTTGCAGATCCGGAGACATGAATATTCTAAAGACTTGAATATAGGCATATTTATAGGCTTAAATACTTTGTTGTTTTATGCTATTAACATGAATGTTATGAGTTTGTTTGCAAATTTATCTTTTTTATTTTTAACGTTTTTGAATTTGTATTATATCGATATACCTTATTAATTTGAATGAGTGATAAAAAAAAAAATCATACTATCCCACGTGGCAGGTGATATTCAAACTAAGTTTTTAAGCTTACAAAGGGAAGTTATTTTTTTTTAGTAAAAGCTTACAAAGTGAAGTTTTAATCACCGACACCTATTAAATAAAATGTCAAAATCAACTAGTCAACTAGTAGTATACAAATAATATTGTTTTGGAAATGTCAAAATCAACTATACGAATAATATTGTTTAGGAATGACAAATATTAGTGTATATTTATGTTAGGTTGTAGAGGAGACTCAATATTTTTAACACTTCACTTATTAACTCTAGAATCAATATAGTTTATTACTCTATCCGGTCCTATTTATAAGAGAAAATTGAGTCAACAAAATTTGATGTATTTGGACTAAATTTTAAACCAGATACATCAATATTTGTTGACTCAACTTTATCTTATAAATAGGACCAGAAGGAGTATTATTTTTCTGATAATACAATTTTGTTTATTCTAAAAGTGAAGCAAAACATGTAAAGATAATTTTTGTTTATGCTAATACAATTTTAATCTAAATGTACCTTAATTGCAGTGGTGAGAGCTTCAGCCAGAACACAAGGTTCAAGTACTCGCCAAGTGCCTAACCCAACACAAGGCATTTTGGCACCATTGTTCAACTGAAAACATTTGCCATTTGTTCCCATTTTCAATGTGAATCTTCGTTTTTCACTTACCTGTGTGTTGCCATTTATAGCCAAACAAAAAACCACATGAAGAAACAATGAATGGTTATAAAGAAAAAGAGGGATCGAACGGTCAAGATTTGGTTTAAAAAATGAAAGGGTACTGGTACATACAGACAGTGTTGTTCACGTTCCAAATACACCAAATGGTTTAATAATGCATGATTCATTATTCACAGACGTCGCTTTCCATCATCAAATTATTTTTCACACGTGGTAATTACATTATTGTTCTAGTCATTATTATAAAAATAATTTATTTTTACATTCATTTAATAAATAATGAATTTTTTTTTTTTTAAGAAGCTAAAATGAAATATATTACCACATAAAAGCGTTATTCCCAGCACAAGGGGTGCCAAGGAAAAACGACAAGGTCTCAACAATATTTACAAAGGGAACCAAAGACAAAAAAGATGAACAAAAGAAAGAAACTATTAGCCTATGCTCAATATGGTGAACGGGCTAAGCCACCAGCCATGCAGCTGGAAGGGAAGGGAAGTGTGCTTCGCCTTCAACCACATATAGGAGATGGACTTAATCCGTTCAACCACTTGAAGAGGCGTGCTTTCTTTGCCTTGAAATAGTCTGTTGTTTCTTTCCTTCCATATTTCCCAGACAGCTGCATACCAAATCACCTGTAAAATAGATCGCCGTTTCTTCTCGAGCCCACCACAATAGACAAACTGATTGAAATGATCCGCGGGACGTAAAATGGGCTTACCACTCAGACACCAATCCACCCATAAATCAAGTGCCAAACAGAACCGAAAATATCACAATGCAAAAATAAATGAGGACTAGATTCGGCAATATCGCATCCTGCCACGCATAGCCTGGTATCCTGATGAATAACACCTCGTCGGAGGAGATTGTCTTTAGTAGGCAATCTGTCCCGAAACAAGCGCCAGACGAACAACACCACCTTAAGAGGAACATCCTTGTGCCAAATAGAAGAAGCATCAACAGGTAACTCCAAAGGCGG
>Ga0315915_1003656_pt1 | contig 19508 bp, 12 predicted proteins | sample MpolbnodulesMG_FD_207738 | JGI IMG/M metagenome (GOLD analysis project Ga0315915, IMG submission 207738) | Medicago polymorpha root nodule microbial communities from Los Angeles, California, United States - branched nodules | ecosystem: Host-associated > Plants > Roots > Nodule | place: USA... | reverse complement strand
ATATATATATATATATACACACCGAGATTGTTAAAGAAGATCTTTATTTAATCTTTTCTTTTGAGAGGAAGATTTTAATTTATTATCGTAAATACAAACTTATCATTACTATCAAACATTTATAAGTTATGTGCACTCATTTTAGTTGTTTATATGTATAACATTCATACAAAATATGTGTCGGTGTAATCATATGTGAATAAAGAGTGTTTAGAGTGCAGTTTGGATATGTTGGTATCTACTCTAGAAGAAAAAAATCACACAAGATTCGATCTAGTCCAATTAAATACGGTTTTATTTGGATGAGTTTTTAAATATCTAAATATAATTGTAATATTTTATTAATATTACACAAAGACGAAAAAAATAGGTTTCATAGAAGATATAATATAAAATATACTAAAAATTAATATTACAGAATGAAAATTATCAATTTTGCTTAAAACATATGACATAGCAGAATACAGATTAAATTAAAATAATAATATTGTTTCAAAAAAATTAAAATCAACAAGCAATGTGTTATTTGTCAAAATAAAATAAAATTAATGCAATGTATTATACTAACAAAAAATAAAATGTTCAAATTTACGATTAAATATGTTTTTAGTGTCAATAAATCAAAAGCTTTCAAAGTAAGTCCCTCAAAAACACATATTCACTTTTAAGTTGCTGTTTGCCTTTTAAAGAGATTGTTATCCATTTTTTCTAAACAACTTTTTAAATATTCTCTATTCTTACAAATAATATTATAAAGGACTAAGGTACTTCCTCCACATTTATTTACCTTGTTGGTGAGTTGTTGCTTCTACCTCTGCAATAAGAAGATATATAGGAAAATGATGATGATATGACAAACAATGTTGTGGTCAATTTGAGAGCACGAAATGACTTAATGTATTTGATTTATAATAATAGCAGAGATACAAGATGGAATCCTAATACGAATACGAAAACTAGTATGACATGGAGTCATCCTTGCTAAACCATGAACGACTTCTTTGGCTTGTCTCCTAATGAACCTAACATCATAGGTTACTAGATCATAACCTAACACGCGTCTACAATCATTAATCACCGCACTAAAATTAGAAACGTTGCTTTTACTACTGTAGAGACTATCCATCGCAGTTTTGGATTCAATCTAAAAGTCCACAACACCCAACTAAAGGTCACGAACCCACCCGAGGGCTGATAACAATCCTAAAGCCTCCCCCAAGTCCACATCAAGAAGTGGAGCCAACCATTCTGTTTTGGCAAGCACGAATCGCCCCTTTTCATCCCGAATACACATGCCAATTCCAACTTTACTCAATGCATGAGAAAAGGGAGCATATACATTACATTTATACCTTATGGAGCTTGGCTTTTGCCATTGTAGCACACCATGAATGTTAGCTTGTCTAGGAGCATGATTGTGCATGGTTTAGGCGGTCATCCAACTAGTGAAAAGGGAACTTGCCCGTTCACAAATAGATGGAGCATATTTAATAACATTATTTCATGTCTTGTTGTTCCTATGCTTACAAATGCTCTAGAGGGTCACACCAAAGATTTGCTTATGTTGTTGATAAAGATGTTGTAAAATAGCAAACACATTTGTCGAAAAATTTACATCAGGATCGAAACAGCCATCAAAGCACACTTTTGCTACACAAGAAGAAGAGATGAAGATTATCTTCAACCGAGTCTTTACACACGCACACTGATTGGGGGACCGAACACCTTTTGTTTGTAACCGAACTCTCGTAGGCAAACAATTACGGCAAGCTCTCCACAAGAAGTTCTTCACCTTCGGCGATAACTTTAACTTCCAAACACAACTCCAATTCCCTTGCACACGATGTTGTAAAGCTTCCAAATTAATATTCATAATGTCCCTATATTCAATCCTAACCGAATAACCACCATCCTTCTCAAACCTTCAAGTAGGCAAATCATGAGTTACTGAAGCCAAAAGCGGAGTATTAAATATACTTCTAGATGTATTATTTTCAAAGAAACCACTGATTATCTCCGTTTTCCATTGCTTTTGATGTGTGACCAACAAGTTTGAAATAGTCATATGTGACCACTCCAAATATTGATCAGTGGTTGGCAAGATGCGTTCAATGTAACACCCTTGAACCCCACATTACTAATTTAAATAAAATAATTCAATAATTATAAGAACATATTAAGGTGTTACTCTTCATAAATTCAAAATCAACATATTTAATCATGTAAATAATCAGTCACAATAGAAATAACATCTCAAACAACAGAAAGTCATATATCAAATCTAATATACACCATCAATATGAACTCAGTGGTTCCTCAAACATAAATCCGAACATAAATAAAAATCCCCAACATCCTAATCAGAGCACCAATAGACACGACTCCGAAATCAAAGCATAAAAAGACGAGTAGGCGCGAAGCCGTCCTCGAGAACTCACATCGACTAAGCGTCCTCAACCTGCAAGTCTACACCACAAGGATGTATGCGACCAACATCCACTAGAGGGTGGGATATATGTTCAACATAAAAGAAATACGAACAGTAGTACCATATTAAGATCACAACATCATACAAATACACATGTTCATCTTAATCAATATCATATTCACATGTATTATCATTCAATTAATTAAATAGATACAACAAACTCTCAAGTCATCATCACAAGAATATAACAAGTATTCAGATAATCAATTTATCACCAAGTCGAATACATAGCATTCACACTTCATCACCATCACCAAATCACACAACTACCACATGGACACACATAGTGATGTACACATCTTTCACATAGATGCACATAGTCTAATACTCAACTTCCACATAGACTCACATGCATGCAATGCTCTACTTGACTCTATATGTGTGTGGTACCATTTTGGATATTAAGGTTATGTTACCGAGTGATCCCACCGTCACTTGGACTAAATATGAATGCATGAACATGTCATATGACTCGACAATGCATCATCATTTCACAATTCGTAATTTTCACTTAGTTAAACAATGTTTCATTCACATATCATTATACAACTCAACCATTACTCATTACATATCATATAACCATTTACAAGCCAAGCATGCCATAATTCATCAATTCACTAAGTCCATCTATTTTCAATATTCACATAAGCTAAGTTTCATGTTGACATGCATCCTCATAATTCCTACATGTTATCTCTGAGACTAACATCGCATTAGTTCAAGCATCACAACATCTATTCAATTGGGAAAACTCTATCTCATTCTATCTCATGTTTAAGTTTCACAACCAATTCCATTTCGTCTCTAAAACCACGTAAACAATTCAATCTTAAGCAAACTTTAATTACTTATCATTCAATCATAAAAACAGCAAGAAACCATCATCAAAGGAACACTCAAGAACACGCAAGACTATCCCCTAAGCACCTAAAACACAAAACAAGAAAAATATTGTCTTGTGTTGGGCGCTTGGCGCCAGGCTTGGCATGTCCAAGCGCTGAATCTCTGTAACTGGGCACCTAGCTCCCCAATTGCAGCACCAACACTGTGAAAAGTGCGTAAATGTGTGTTTGACCCTCAGATTTCCCTCAAAATCAGCCCAAAAACGCTTATTTTGATCCCGAATACACCCAAAGTGATTAAAATCATTATCCAAAGTCCAAACACTTTATTTAAGCTCTTTCAACACTTTTGAAATAACAATTTACACATCAATCATCATGGTTTTCACTCAATTAATCATAAATCTCAAAAACAACAATTCATCATAATCAAACAATAGCTTTTGGCATAACAACAACATGATTTCACAACTTTTCACATACCCATAATAATCACAATAACTAGATTAAGAAATTAAACTTGATTCATCAACAAATTCATGAAAGTATAAGAAAACACATAACCCATAACTACTCAATTGCTGATAAATCTTATATGGTAAAAATAATCTTCCCTCTTACCTCTTAATCCAATAAGCTAGCCTCCTACAAACTTTAATCTCCCTCTTCCCTTTGGTTCTTCAAGCTTTTCTCCTCTTTCTCCTTAGATCTCCTTTTTCTTCTCTCTTGCCTTTATTCTCTCTCCTTGCCTCTTTCTCCAAAACTTAGCAAATGATTTTCTAACCCTAATTTGTGAGGACTGCCACACTTTTATACCCACTTGATTGGGGTTTGGTTCACTTAACTCTTATTGGGCTTAGTCATTATTCTTCCTCATAAAAAGAGCACTACACATTTACTTTACTTAAACCCTCTTTTTAGTACTCACTTCTATTCTCTTAATTCCTCAAAGATTCTACTAAATTCATAAAAATATTATCCACTTTTAAATTACCAAAATACCCTTTTACCCCTCAATCTCTAATAAAAAACAATTGACCCAACAATTCAAACACATCAAATAAAGAAATAAATAATAAACAACTAAAATAATAATAAACTAAAAATTGGGATGTTACATTCAACATTTCGGAGCCAAGGATGGTCCCAAATTGATATTCTTTCTCATGTACCTATGCTCCATTAAATCTGCTTTGAATCACATCTCTCACACTCTTGATGTTGTGCTAGACATACCTGGGATTATGGCCAATAACAACTCCATGGTAATCACCCCGAGGAAAATATTTAGCTTTGAGTACTCGGGTAATGAGAGAATCTAGATTAGAAACCAACTTCCAAGCCTGCTTACCAACCATAGCCATTCTTAGGCGTGGAGAGTCTTTTCCATGACATCCGATGTTAACCTTGCAAGTTTGATGAACTATGGCCCCACCAGAAGGAGTTCATCATTTTCTTATTCTCATTAATAAGTGATCCTAGAAAAAGGAAGACACTCATCATGTATGAAGAAATAGACTGCAAGACCAATTTAATAATAATCTCCCGACCTGCTTGTGAGATACCCCTACTACTCCATATGCGATCCTTAATAAACTTAAAGGTTGCATGTTTACTTCTCCCATCATAGACGACAGACGAAGACATTTACCAGTACCTAACACTTGACGAACACCAAGAGTAGGGTCAATGAGATTATCGAGATCATCTGAAGTGTTGGGACTCCGAAAATTCTGATTTTTTGTAAATTAATGGCTGGCCCTGAAGCCATTTAATAAGAAGTTAAAATGTTTTTCATAACAACCGTCTCTCTTTCATAGGCTCTAAAAATTAGAAAACAATCATTTGCAAAGACGAGGTGGGAGATAGTTGGTGCACATGTGCATATCATAGTGCCTCTATTATCGTTGTGATGTACAACTTCACAAATAATATTGTCATAAAAGGATATGTAGTCCATAAGGATAGAAATCAAATCTTATCATAAAAGGAAAAATATATTTTCATATTAAATAAATCAAAGAAATGACAAAAAAATGAAGTTTTTTTGGAAGTAAAAAAATGAAGTTATTAAATTTAAGTGGTTAACAAATTTTTGTTAAACAAAAATTGTTCCGAAAAATCTAAATTTAAATTATGATTAATATAACTGGTTGATTTTCAATAAGTCTCTCAAATTATTCATAAAAAATATATTTACTTAGAAAATATCCATAAATTTTTTTGACCGGATTGATCGAAGACTTTTGAAAAGTTTATGAGCAATCATCAAATAACCATTGTTAAAAATTTATTTAACTTTCCATCAAAATCCAAATTATTATACTCTTTCCAAAAAAATATATAAAAATGTAACCAAAAATAATCCTCTTTGCTACGAGGTCAAAACAAGAAAAAAAGTAGAAAGGAATCAAATCTACCGTAATCTATATGGGAGAGGGTATTCAGCTAGCCTAACGACAGAAAGACAGACAAAACATTATTCTTGGTTAATGTAGTGAATCTCAGATGGTAGTAATTCAATACTCCTTTACTATGAGTTTAATTATTATTCAGAGAGAGGATATTAAAAAATTATTTTACATTTGTATCTAATAATTTATTGTTACATCAATCGGTGAATATAACAATTTCCGTGTTCTTTCAAAAAAAAATAAACAATTGATGTGTTTTTATACATATTATTTGATGCAACAATGCATCTTTAAATATATGTTTGAAAAAACCTCACAATTAAAGGTGCTTGCTAATTAAATTCTTACCAATAGTTATAATGACCTAATTTTTATTTTTTTTTACAATAATTTACCATGTGTTTAAATGAATCCAGTACTCACTACCAAAAAAAAAATGAAATCCAGTACTAATCTATTTTCTCTTAAATAAAAGTTGTGTTATTTGAACAACTATTTAATTAACAACTTTTGAGACAACCATACTTTTATAAAGAAAAAGAGGTATTGGCGTAAAAACCAAAACAATAGAGAAAGAAAGTAAAAACATAATGTGAGTATGAGGAAGAAAATTATCACAAAAGTTGTTAAAAAATAGTTATACAAATATCATTTCTCTAAAAAAAATGCTAAACTATTTTGTGTGAAAAACTTATAGTCAATTTGAATTGTCGTCTAATTTACCCAAAATCACATTTAAAATCACATAAACGCATAAGCTGTATATAATAGCTTCATATTTTTAACTACGAAAGTGCATTGGAATGCAATATTTCCCGACAAACGCGTATCCAAACACTGGTTTAGACTATACAAAAACAAAATGGAGTTGTTATATCACGTGAACAACATCATTACTATTAGTATGAATTTAATTAGTAATGTTGTCTTACTATTAGATAATGGGGGGACAACATTATCATGTGGGCCGTGTTAAATCAGGGACAACATTAACACTGGCTTGAGGCGTCCCATACCATGTGCATGCATACCACATGTTCTGCTACTGCAGATTTTAAATGGCGATGATGCAGCACTGTTATGAAAGCAATGGAACAACAAAATCTAGAATGATGTGATGGATGCACAATTTTTTGTGCTTGAGCATGCAAAAAACACTTGCAGAATTGGAGAACAACTAAGTCATATCTTCAACCACCATACTTTGACATGGATGCTTAAATCATGTTGGAATAGATATATGCATAAGAGACGACCTAAACATTGTTGTATTAGCTAAAATTGAATGGTTCTGTTCGTTGTGTGAAGTTCATCTGGAAGAAGCTCTTGGTTTATTATGTCTTAAAATGAGTTGACGATCTTAATCTTGACCCAATTGACTTTGAGCTAGATGAAAAAAAGTTGTGGATAACTTCAATTCATCAAAACATGATGTGATTGAGTTTAGAAGTATTATATAAAGTTGTAAATCCCTACTTATGTCTCATAAATGAGGTTGATCATATTTTAGTTAAGGCGACCACATTATCAGCTAGTTTCTAGATATTAGTAGAAATATCAGATTATATTAAACACATTTTAATTAATGAAATAGCTTAAACTTTATTCACTAAAAAAAACAACGTAAAACAAAATTGATTCAAATTTAATTCATCCTCATAAAAAGTTACTTCAACCATGTTTTTAACAAATTTCAAGGATGCTTTCATCTTTATCCCAATTTCCAAATTTATTTTTTGGTAATGGTGTTGTGATTGGTTATCACTTTGTTTGTTTCAAGCTTCACCAGCCGTAACCAAACTAATTCCTATTGAGAATAGTAATTATAAATTACCAGGAGAATTAACACGTTCCTTTCTTTAAATGAAATATAAACAACAAAGATAATTGAAAAGTATATGTATATGATTAAAAATAGTTAGGCCATCTACATCAACCTTTCAACCATCATATTTTGCTTATACATGATTTCAAGGGAGTATCTAATTAGTGTTTGACCTTTATTTTTTTATTTAAACCACACACTTTCAAAAGACTTAAGAGATTTTGTCCAAAAAAAAAAGACTTGAGAGATTTCATTCCATTATATATCCTCGATTTAGAGAATAAATTCTCTTATATATAATTTACGCATTAAAGAATAAAGTATAATCTAGCACCATTCAAATTTATTTCATCTAAATTTCTCTTTTGTTTTTCTCTCTCTTAATAAATAATGAAAGATTACACTTTACTTTCTCATGTATAAGTCACATGAAAAAAATCCATTACCCCCAATTTGGGAGACAAGGAAAATAGGAAGAGATGGTGGTATAAAATGGAATGGACGTCATCATAGCATATACGAAACCGTTATATTATTGTGACATTATTTTATTTTTTTTGAGAGATATTATTGTGAAATTTAAACAACAAAAGTTGGCAAAAGAAGTAAAACAGTAAAAATTACATTGAAATGGAATACTATAGAGATTAAAGATTATCGGTGCATAATTATGCAAAAGAAATTTAACTATTTAAATGGGGCTGTTAGTTGTATAGACTGTAAGTGCAACAATGTTTCATAATTTGTTAAAAAAGAAAAAAATGTATGAGCAACAATGTTTCATAATTTGTTTCAAAATAAATGAATGTTGAGCTAAAAAATGCAACATCATTATCCCTTTTCTTTTTCCTCATATTGTCTGAAATATAAAAAAAAAACCCAGTGTTTTACCACACTACTTTAAATGGCATGCATGTGCTCAATTTTACGAATACTTATCTGCACTGATCATAAAACATATTTACTCTTATCATGAGTAATTTTTGCCAGTATCAATGTCTTTTATATTTTCATAGTAACAATGTTTTAAAATCAAAGCAACCAGTTGAACTGCAAACCAACATTGTCTACAGTTGAAATATTTGAACAGTTCAAGCACAATTCTATCCAGATCCAAGCAATTTAAAACATTTGAATAATGATCCGGATTCCAAAGGTCTGGCAGGTTTGATGTCTAATTTGATTATATTTCTGAATTGTGATGACAAAACTATCCCATGCATGCATATAGTTGCTTAAAGTTTGTTAGTGTATTGTAACTAAAAATGTAACTCACATTTCAAGATTACAAAATTCTAGCAGCCAAACAAGCATGCATAAATTGAGCTAGGCCGAAAACGTGTCTATACAGGTCAAAGCTCAACAAAATTCCATTGGCATGCTTCTTAAATCTCATAACTCACTATACCTTGAACTAAGCCCTCTTCTAATTCAGATTCCTGCAGCTGCCGTCACGCACAATCCAGGCGATGACCTTTCTTCTACTACAAGCAATCTGGGTCAAATTCATGATCATGGCTATATTGGGTTGGAAATTACCCATCTAGTATTCCCTTATGATATGGCTTGGCCATTCCACAATTTCCGAGTACATGTTTAAATAAACTGTTTTGTATTTTTACATACCTATGATTTGGAAAACAAACAGGTTTACCAACCTACGTGAATTGGATCATGAGCAACAACTTTATATCTGAATAGTGTGCCGTCTTTTTCGCCTCCTTGTCTTGTTTTGCAAGAAGGAAAGAGGAAGGTCATCATCATTTTCTTCCACATTGATGTTTGTGGGTTCAGCATCAGCAACACTACCATACAGATCAGTCTCCTCTTCAACGACATTGATGTTCGTGGGTTCGGCTTCAGCCACACCATCATGTAAAACAGTCTCCTCTACAACAACTTTTGGCATGGATGGTTCACTGCCGTCAGAAATGATGGTTTCCTTGTTTCCATGAAGCAACATAGATCCCATTTTCAATTTGGAAGGAGAGCAAGCACGGCATACTTCAGTATCTTCACTCCATTTCTTTGTTTTCCTTCTCACATAGACCTGAAGAGGCTTATCATTGCCATCACCACTCATATTATGTGCATCCTCTGGTTTTCTAGCTGCATTTTCACCTTCTGGTTTTCTCACTTGTTCACTAGAATCAACTTCCGTTTGGATTAACAAATCTTCAGTTCCACCAGTACCACATGTAAGAGACAATCCGTCTTGCTCATTAGATGGAATTTGATTTCCAACCTGCTTAGATACAATTTTTGTCCTAGAGAAAGACGAAGTCTGGCTCGCATTTTTGGTACAATTAGATAGTTTCTTCTTTAATTTGTTGCGCCAGCATGCAAGTGTGATGTCGTCTCCATCTTGACTTTCTGAAATCTTGCTACAGGTCTTGACCTTGTCACTAAATGCTATATTCTCTACTTCCTTGAGATGAATTTGAGCCTTTTTAGCACGTCTTTTAGATCTCATATTATTGTGAACATTGCTTTGCTCAAACAACGGAACACCTCGAGCAGAAGTCTTCATCTTATCACTATATGCTGCTATAAATTGTCCTTCCTCGGGACAAATCCGAGCCTTTTTTAAATGTCTTTTAGGCTTCTCTTTCTTTGGAACTATATCTTGTTCCTCAGGACAAAATGGTACCTTCTTTTTTGCATGTCTTTTAGGCCTCTCTTTCTTGGGATCTGCATCTTGTACTTCCTCAAGACAAAGTCCAGCCTCTTTTGCATGTTTTTTGGACCTCTCTTTCTGGTGACTGCAAGAAATGAGTGGGAATTAAAAAACAAGGGTACACCTATAGCAAAAATCAATACACTAAATGGCCAGTAAAATTCACTGGAACAATAATTCTAACAAAGTTAGCATCATCATATAATTATGCTGTTAACAATCAATAGGAAAATGAAAGAGAAGTTTAAAGAGAATGTACCTCGACTTCCTCTTCCGCTTCTTTCGGAGATTTTCGGCACCAACATCAGATGGTGGAACTACCATTTGTAAAGGAATTAAGCCATTCACTGCAAGGGCTGGCCGTTCAGATTCTCGATCGACAAAGTTCCTGGAAAGCTGAGATCTTTGCTTCTTTTTTGCTTCTTTAAGCAGATGAGCTTGTTCAGGATGTAACACCATCCATCTCCTGACCAATGAAACAAATATATATAGGTATGGGTAACATAACAAAACTGAAAGATTTTTAAAACAGATTTTCATCAAAGAAGTTAATACTAGAAGCGTACTTCCGACATTGACAATCAGTGCGGGGAGGCACATCTGCAGCAACCTTAGACCAGCAACATCCATATTTGGTGACTGCAGCTTGTAATCTTAAATCCTCTTCTTCAGTCCATTCACTCCATTTCAAAGAAGGGTCCAAACTATTAAGGTATCTGCCATAAAAACGCTCAAGAATTTCAACAAGAAGTCTAAACAATAAAAACTCTGTTGCCAAAGTGTTTATAATAGAATGCAATACCTGTCCCTACACTGAGATTGTATCCGGCCAGGAACATATTTGGCTATTTGCTTCCATTTCCGTCCAAACAGCATGACCGCTACTGTAAGTCGTTCGTCCTCCTCGGGGGTAAAGGTCCCTTTCCTCACAGGACAAATTGATTTTTTCCATCTGCATAAATTATGATTTGTTGCATTAGCAGACAAAATTCAGCAGCAAACAAAAAACAACTCCTGTTCTCCAATGTACTTAACATTCATGCCAATTTAGGGTGATCCTGTTTCAGTTTTTTATATCAGTGACCAGGCTATGTTAATTACTAACCATGTCATTTCATTATCAAGAATAAGCATATCATTCTCGTTTTATATTTACATTTATAAGGAGGATTTAGGGGGTTAAGCCTATTCCAAATGAAGTTTAGGATGCAATGTGGTAATCAAGGCAAAAAAAATTTGCACGGCCTCAAGAGACTAGCATCTGTCCTCTAGGAGGGCACAATAATTTCTACATGAAGCAATTCATTCAATACATAGCAGCTTGGGATGGGAAAAACATAAAATGTCTCCATCTAAAAGTTGCAACCACTCTCAGATAAAACCAGAATGTAAATCAACAACTCGTACAACGGGCTAGATGATTGTTTTGTGTTGCTAAAAGAATGTCAAACGCTTTAAGCTTTAGGTGGAGTGGCATAATACTTCTTTTCTCAATCTTCCAACCATACTACTATATAAAAAAATGAGTGAAGCAGTTGAGGTTCAAATTAAACTGAGCTGAAATCTAATTATTATTTGTTAGTCACTTACACCTGTGAAATAAATTATTTTAATTCATCAACAGTTGTAAATGTACTTATGAATTGGCTTTAAACTAGCATATAATACATGCACATTGTTAATTTAAATGATAGGCTACCATTGAAAATTGTTCTGATTTCAGATATTGAATTACTAGAATCACTATCAAAATGCAAAAAAATTCTAAACATGTATGTAGTACAAAATTAAACCAAAGAGTGAACCAACCTATTCGAGCACTGGGTTCCCGTCCGCCGTTCTAAATAAGTAGCCACAGACTGCCAATCACACTGACCAAAGCATGCAACGGCATCACGAAGTTGAGCATCTTCTTCCCCAGTCCATTCACTATTTATAATCGAAGGATTTAAGCTCCTTTGAAATCGTGCCAAGCATTGAAATGGAAGCCTGTTTGTGGCCAATGATACAGCAATGTCAAACCAGTTCCTGATACCCTTTTCTTGGACAATAATCAAAAGAGATTTATCCTCTTCACAAGTCCATGGGCCATGGTTGGTCAAAGGATCTTCCCAATTCAACCACCTATGGTTGCAAACATTAAAAGAATTAGTCAAGTATATGTATCAGAATCCATCCATTCACACAAATGTTATTCTATGGTCTACATTAGATTCAAGAAAGGAGTGTCACAGACATCTGTGATGACAATCATCACAGACATGTTAAGCACCACCGTTTTAAAAATCAGTTCATGTACAGTCCCACCTGCATGATCTATGTTGATCTTGAACCCTTATGGAAAACCAAAAAGGATAAACTGTCTGTGATTGTGATCGTCATAGATGTCTGCAACGCCCAGGAAGAATTTCTTCATAGAAAGGCAGTAAACACGAAACAATAGTCAAAGAACTGTGTTGAATATACAAATAATATAACACTGATAATGAAGCATCTGAAAACACATCAAATGTGCACAACAAGAGACAAGTTGATCCTCTCTACAGGTATGATATGGGATTGATGAACACCTTTAATACCTAAACCTAATTTACCAAACAGGTTTGGAATATTCATATACACATCATCCTAAGCAGGATCCTAATTCAATTTAATATGAACCTTACGTCTAGTTATGATCTCCTCCACCCAAATAAAAAGTGAACTGGCATAGATGGCGAATAAATCACAGTACTATCTTAATATTTTCTTTCACTAACTTCAAACTCTATGTTAGCGTCTGTCATCTATTAAATATATAAAATATTCTTACAAAATGTTCAAACCACGGTATCTAAATAACAGGGGAGAAGTGGTTCTGATGATCATAAGACAAGATATGATATAAAGCATGAGCATGGTGCAATAATAAAAACATGAAGCACAAAGCTTTATAATCAATAACTATCTTTGCTCGCATAGAAAAACAGAATTCACCAATTAAGAAATACATACCTTGATTCACATTCAGCACCAGTACGTCCAGTGGCATACATAGAAGCCAATCGATCCCAATTAACTTTAGGTAAAAATTCTCTAATCCTCGCTGGTGTGATTTCAAGACCTTTAACTGATTCAATAAGGTTATCCATGTCATTTGCATCTCCAGGTAAACACTCTGAACTGTGAAGTAAATACATTGAAGAATAAAATCAGTACTCAATACTGGAAAGGGTTGCAATGACAAAGGTCCGAATGGTACATTTAACAAAAAAAAAAAACTGTTATTACCTCATTCTATCTACTGAAATTTGAAGCACCGTTTCTTGGAATTGTTGCTTAATTCCCTTCGAAAGATTCTCCCTTTCCTTATCCGACCATTTTTTCTTAGGCAATGAAAGCGGAAATCTTTCCAATACCATCTTATAGTTAGCAACACGAGAATTCTCATCTGGGCCATAACACATTGCAGATGCTTTCTTATTATGGCTCTGCCAAAAGAAAAACAAATCAAGGATTACCAACCAATACTTACACTGACAATACCAAGAATGTCACAAATGCTATGCTTATGTCTGATTTATCTTGGTCTTTGTACTAGCTCATTGTAGTTTTATATTGGGTTAAGCCACTAACTAGGAAAGATTGTTGCAACAAATTTGAAGCCCTCAAGCCGCCCAAAAGACAGACACTCAGACACAATACCATAATAGGGAAAGACTACTTTTTACAAATCCAATCAAAGAACGTAAAGAGAGAACCTAACATGTCTCTTATTTGATATATATTACCCATTTAAATCCAATGACTATATGGAGATAACATAAGCATCTAACAAAACAGACATTAGCTACAGTTCTTGTGATTTACAAAATTACGTTTCAAATGAAGGAAAATCTTGAGCAATATTATTCAGTCCTATAGCAGATTATAAACAAACAAATTTCAGAACAGTGACCATGAAATCACAATGAATGAAAATCAATATCAATATGAATAACAATTCGGACTAGAGTTCACAGAAATATAGAAGCATTACACAACCGACCTTTGATTTATTTGATGCAGAAGACTTTTTGGATGATATTAACTGCACACGCGGGTCCTTTCTCAGTGAAAAAGCACTTCCCGTTTTTCTAATGCATGAAACCTGGAAATCCTTAAGGAGTTTAACATTGTCCCTTATCTTTTTGTTTTCCCCAATTTTTGCTTCAATTTCAATTAACTTACTTCTAAGAAATTTCTGGAGAGCTCTATTCTTCTTGACCGCATCAATAAAAGCTTGGGCCGATGGAGGAAAGCTTGACCTTTTCTTTGGTAATTGAGAAGACAAGCCCATATCATTTTTACAAGTCCCGTCAGCACCACATGGATTAATCAGTTTCAACTTGCTGTCATTCTCAGGGTCTTGAGAATCATGACACAATTCACCGGCATCTGAGTTGTCAGAGATGGAGCTCTTGACAACATCCTGCTCATCCATTAAACTCGAGGCATGATCCCCCTCTTCCCATGCTTCCTTTCCACCTTCAAGGGAACCACTTATTTGTCACTATGCCAAGTTTTTTATCAAAAATAAAAACGCCAAGTGATATAAAAGTGACAAAATACATGATCAGTGGTAAATGGACGCAAAAAATGACATCAAAAAGACATTTTTGAGAAAACCATTATCAAGTTCCATAAATATGGACTCTTGCTATTCATGTCAATCACTCGGTGCATCAAAAACTACATATTGTTTTGTTTTTTTCCTTTCAAAAAGATAACCTCTTCTTTTACTTGCACAACTCAAATATACTAGCCCAAAACGCAAGCATTAACAGAAAACCAAAACAAAACAATAATTAGCTTCAATTACCACACACATGAAAAAACTATATATATTATTATGAGCCCTTTGTTACAGCTTTTTTCATTAAAAAACCACTTCTAAAAATTTCCATAGTTTATTACAGATTTTCAAAAAAATGAGAATCTGAAAGAAAAATATATATAAATACTACTTCAAATGAGAAGCTATTTTTAGTATCTTATCAGGAAAATCATTTTTTTATAACTGATTTTTTAGTTAAAAAGTTATACTCATTCTGATAAACAAACACTAAATAGCTTCTGGCTTTTTAAAAAATTAATCTCTAAATTATTGAGTGTCAAAATCACTTTTTTTATAATCTATGTTTTAAAAAGATAGCTTTTTTTTTGCATACCCAGCTCAAATATACTTGCCGAAAACACGTTAATTAACAGAAAACCAATATCAAACAATGTTCAGCTATCGGCTCCAATCACCACATACATAAACAAACCAATAACTAAACCAAATTTTTTTCAAAGATTACTTAAGCTATACATTGTTTTTTCCTTCAGTATGCATTAACCCTAAACCAAAACAAACAAATTAACTAAACAAAATAAAAATTTCAGATTACTTAACCCACAAGCGGCATCTTTTTTCTTCAAAACACATTAACCCTAACCAAAACAAACAATATCATAACCAAATTTTCAAATTTCAAAGAAAAATTCTCAATGATATAACAAAATAACTTAACCTACCTCCATCATAAGCAGAAAACCGTTTGAAAATAGCTCGAACAGTTTCAAAATCATCTTCATCATCCTCATCATCATCCGCAGCAGCTATCATCGGCACCGGTGAAGGAACAGAATTCCCCGTAGGTTTGTAGAGACTCTGAACTCTCTTGAGACATTCTAGGTCATCATCGGAGTCAGAATCCTTGTTGGCGGTGGCAGTGGAGGTGAAAGGGACAATAGCGTCACCGGTGGATAAAAGCGGATCTTCTACTTCTTCAATTTCGTCTTCATCGGCGGTGAATGTACAAGCGCGTGCGAGAGCTGCCATGTCATCTTTGAGACCATCGTCGTCGTCATCGGAGGAAGTGGCGGTGTTATCTTGTTCGTATTCATCGGTGCGTGGTGACATTAGATTGATTGAAGAAATTAGGGTTTTAGGGTTTATAGAGAGTGATGAAATTGAATTTTGAAATTGAAGGTGAAACGAGAGAGAAGATTTATACGATGCCGTTTTGTTCTGTTTTTTGTGTTTTGTACTGTTGCACTTCTCTTCGTTTTATTTATACTGGTTCGGGTCAAGTAAGTTAGGTTTTTCTTTGTGCTTTATTACTTTTTGAATGCTATTTTGACGGTTTTATCCCTTTTGAGAAAATTATTTAGACAACCAAAAAGTGGTTTGTCACTCTACTTATTTTGACGGACCAACTACTAGCTAGTGGCGAATTCAAATCTCAACCCACTTTGCTAAAAATTAAAAAGACAGTTAAACAGGACAGTCTGACGAATCGAAACTATTTTGCCATCCCTACCTCCATCTCATATCCTTCCATGGAAAACCAATGAAACCCACTTTTGAAGAAGAAATACGCATCACATTTGCTGCAGTGAGCTAAACATCTTTAAGTTAGGGTATTATGATTTTATGGTGAAAGACATGTTTTGGTTGTGTTTTAGTATCTTTAATCAAGTTGATCGTCATGTTTATAAATTTTAAAGTTTGGTTTAGTCATCTTAATTTGAATGAAAGCTCATTCATATCGAAAGAGCTTTGTTTTTTTTTTTGTTGAGAAATTTATATCGAAAGAGTTTTTTTTGGAGAGAAAATAGCTTATAGCTTTTCGTCATTAATCAATGTCAAAATAAAGTCTCTCTAACAAGAGTATATCGAAAGAGTTAATGAGCGGAAATAGTTTTATTTTTATTTTTAAAATGGGTGGAAAAACTTGTTACTATGAATGGATGGAGTTAAAACTACGTGCATGTTTCAGATTTTACAAAGTAATGCAAATATTCTATTAAGCACACAACACTTTCCTACCAACTGGTACCAAAAATTTGTTGCTGCCGATCAAGTTGCCTTGCATCTTGTGTAGTATATACCCACAAATTAAGCTTAGGAAGTAAGGATTGTTTAGAATTTATCTCTAGCAAGTTAGCTAATAGGCTTTATAAGCTTAGAATGTGGGGCTTTGGGTTTGTTGAATAGGAATAAACACTAGTAGTTAGTTAATGGTAACAGGAAATCAATATAAACCTATTGAATAACATCAATGGATTTTGCATTAAGTGAAACTAAATGTGTTAGAAAACAGGAATAGCATCAAGAATCGATAAGCATTTTTATACATAAAGTCAAAGTGATTATGAAATCACAACTGAAATAAAGATTAGTCCCATATTGCTTGCACTCAAAGCAAATTATCTCTTTATATAACTCGGTTGCGCTTGAATGGTTATATGGAATTGAGGTTTGGTTTTAGTTTATCAATTTCGAAGGAAATTAAAATTAAAACCTTACTTATCTATGTTTTGTTCTTTCTTTTCGTTGTTTTTATTGGAGTTTTTTTTTTTTGAACCTTCTATATTGGATGATGATCCCAATATATCTGCAACCTCCACCTCTATTTTTTGTTGGAGGTGCTCAAGAGCTGATCAATTACATAACCAATTTTAGACTTAATAAATATTTATTATCTTGTTTAGTGTTTAGTGAAATGGTTAATTTGATAACGTCCGTAATTAAAACTATAGACTTGTTATCATGATAGAGATTATGATAATGAGAAATAAGTCTTTTATATTTTTAATCTAAATTGTTTTTGATCGTATGATTATTGTGAGTGGGACATCAATAATTCGGATAGAACAATATATATGTAATAGTCTTTATTGGATAAAAATTAATAAGTCTTATTTATTAAATTACATATATAAATGATACATATAGTGATGTGATCATTGAACTAACTCAACCGAGAATTTCTAATGGTCGATATTACCTTAAAATGTCAATAGAAAAATTCTCAAGAAATAATATAATGATTTTCTTTGACCTGAGATTGTCATGGTAATTAACATGTTATTTATTGTATTTTGATTTTGAACACCTAATACCTTAGGCTTAGGGTGCTAGTTGAAAGAATATTTGATACGATTAAGTATTTGTATAATTAATGACTAATCACGATGGGATCGGCCAACTCTTGGTAATGAGTTTGAACTCTATGATAAAATTAAAAACCCTGGCCAAGGAAATTGAATGAAAGAAGAAATGAGTTTCTTGAGTCATATATGTTAACTTATTAGAGTTTGGCAATTGTACCATGCTCTAGAGTTAATAAGAGTTGTAACAATGGAAGAAAAATATTATATTATTGGCTAAACTGAACTTTTCGCCCTCTAAGTTTTAAAATATTTCGATTTTGGTCCCCTATTAAAAAAATGGCAAAAGTGACCTCATGTTTAGGGAAATATGCTCTTTTGACCCCCTAACATAAGGGAAATATGATATTTTGACCCCTTATCATCTCAAAAAGTTGCAACTATGACTACTGTTTTGGGACACGTGGCGTCTTCTCAGCAATTTTGGGACGTAAGGGGCTAAAATTGTCATTTTTTGATAGGGGCCCGAAATCGCAACATTTTAAAACTTAGGGGGCGAAAAATGCAGTTTAACCTATATTATTTCTAAATGATTCTTGAAAGTAAAATACTTCTTTATACTATCTGAATGTTAAGGAGTGTTACTAGACGCCTACCTTGATTAATATATTAATTTGATTAATTATATATTACCGGTTTAATATTGAACCTACATGATCACACCCAAACGAGTGTTCTGATTCTTGCTAAAGAATTATTTTATTATTTGATGATTAGATTGGGCAATTTAATTAATAAAAAAATATAAATTTTCTAAGTGGAATATTATTGTATTTTTTTGCTAGTACAAATAATACATATAAATGAATTGGGCATATTATTTATTTTTGAAATAAATAAAAATTAAACAAATAAGTAAAGTTAGTGTACGACAAATATTATCAATTGATTACATATCTTTATATATGGAATTGATAATGGTCAATGGTTGATCATGTGTGTGTGTGTGTATATATATAGAGTTGTGTTATTTGAACATCCATATATGTGACAACTTTTGTGACAGCCAAAATGTTACAAAGGAAATGAGGTATTGGCACAAAAACCAAAGCAATAGAGAGAGAAAATAAAAAGGTAATGTGAGTATGAGAGAGAAAGTTATCACAAAAGTTGTCAAAAATGGTTGTTCAAATATCATTTCTCTATATATATGGGGTTTGCTAGAATAGACCCACTCATTTTCATGAAGGTCTATTTTAACAACCAACACCTTTTCACTTTGACAAAAAGACCCATGTTTTTGTTTTTTGATCAAGTAACACTAAAGGACGCAAATGTAATTGTCTGTTTTTCTTTTTATTTT
>Ga0315915_1003654_pt1 | contig 19509 bp, 10 predicted proteins | sample MpolbnodulesMG_FD_207738 | JGI IMG/M metagenome (GOLD analysis project Ga0315915, IMG submission 207738) | Medicago polymorpha root nodule microbial communities from Los Angeles, California, United States - branched nodules | ecosystem: Host-associated > Plants > Roots > Nodule | place: USA... | reverse complement strand
CTACCAAAACCTTGAGCATTTGGGGTTAGTAAGACTAGAAGAAAAAGAATATTTATTTTCCATTTAGTAAACAACATTTTCTATAATCAAAGACGTTGTATCTAACTATTGGGTTTGAAACATCTTGATAAAGAGATATGCCTTTAACAAGCATATTCAAAAACTTGGCAGTCTAAACAAGTGCTATTGTGGAACACCTTCTCTTCTGTGCGTTTAGGTCTATCAAACTTGCATTTGCCTCAAGTCCCATGTTCAGTAAATCATTAACCATTGAAAAAATATCAGATTTCAAAGAGACTGTTAATGTCTGTCAGTAAAGCAGAAAAAATATGTTAATGTCTTATAGAGGCAAAATCGAGTAGAATAACAACCGAAATTTCTTTGCAATGAGATAGTATAACTTTCTTTCCTCTTTATTTTTGTGCTTCAGAACATCAAAGGGCCACTCAGATAAAAGTTTCTTAAGGTCATCTTTCATGCCTGATTTTTCGGTATCAGACAAAGTCTAGAAACAATTAAATCAATAACACTTTTTCAAAAGACTTTCTGTATTGCGAAACAAAATATTGAAAATGCTAAAATATTGAAAAAGCTGCAATAAAATTGACAATAGCTTACCAAATGCAAACATGATACATAAACAAAGAAACTTTGACATTATTTAGTATGTCTAATAATACCAGTAAATGGTGTGCAGATGCAACACTCGGTGCTGATCCATAGACATTATGCTCCCACAAAACCTTCTTTCCTGCTCACATATTAAGCCAAAAATCCTGAATCTCATTTCACATCGACCGATTTCACAAATGAAACAATACATATTTGATATTTGTAAAAGATAAAGTGGACACACAAATAAAGCATACCAAAATCAAGGGATCTAACATGAACACATGCTTTAGTAACTTCACGACCGAGATGTTAAAGTTTACAACACCAGCCCTTGTGATTGTATTGAATTATGTCATTTTCTCAAAATATGATCGATGTAGACGTGTCCGTGTCGTGTCATATCCGATGCCCGTGTCTGTGTTCATGCTTCATACGATAAGAGAAACTTTGGAAAACCTAATAATATACAGTAGAACACTAAAATTAGATGAACTCTCGTGTCTAAGTAAGCAGTTTATGGTAAATTTTTGACTATTACAACGATGCCGAACATTTATATCAAGCACCATGACAGTATGGTGTGTGGAGCAATTATTTTATTTCCTTTTTAACTTTTCATTTTTTTTATTCTTGTAAAATTTGTTTGATCTCATTCACTAATTTATGTACATTAATGATGCAAGTTTTATTTCTGATAAGGTTGAGATTTTGAAAGCATGTTGTGGAGGAAGTGGACCATATCATCGTGACGAGTATTGGTGTGGAACGCCGAATAAAACAGTGTCTCTGATCCTTCAAAGCTAATAAATTGGGATGGACCCCATTTTACCGAAGGCGCTTATAAGCAAATAGCTAAAGGTTTAATCGAAGGCCCTTTTGCATATCCTTCTCTAAAACCTGCTCCTTGCAAGATAGTTTAGAATTGATTATGTAAACATTAAGAAAGACTTTCTTTGATGAATTCCAAAGATGAATACACTTTATATCATTGGTATGAGAAGTTTAAATGTACTCAATATAGTGAATAAAATTGGGTTTTTCTAACCTATGAACAATGCATAGTTTAAGGTGCAATAAACGTACCACTTTGGTCAAAATAAGTTATCTTATTAATTAACATTTTCTTGAAGAATGATCTCTCTCTCTCTCTCTCTCTCTCTCTCTCTCTATCTCTCTCTCTCTCTCACCATTATATTTAAGTTTTGCAAAATCTTTTTTTTTCCTTTATCTTTGTCAACGAAGTCTTTTTTTCCTTCAGAAAAAAAACCATATGCTTTATATGTGAAATATAATTATAGCATCAATGTTATATGATTCGTTCAATGTAAATAAATAAAATGTTATACATATCAATATTTTTTTTGATAAGGCAAGAGTCTAGTGACATAAAAGGAATAGAAATTAATCCAAAAGTTGGAATGTCTTACAGATTCCAGTCTACGTCAGAAGTTCATATATATTATTAAAAAAAGGAAAATAAATAAATACAAAAAAGAACTGGGAGACATAAACCTAACCCAGTCAATCCACACATAGTGTATGCCAACCCAACCGGGTGATACAAAGAAATAAAAACAACACTAGTGAATTTCTAACATGTGGTGTATGGACAAACTGTCAACACGGAATGTATCCAAGAACCAACAATTCCTTGCGACAACAACAAGTATAACGTCTCTTTCGAGCCAAACAATCCAACATCAGGTAGACTAATGAGGATTTTGCAACCTCGCCAAGGTTATATAGAGCCAAAATTCGTGAAGGTGTGAGATTCTACCGCCAACACGGATACAGAACCCCACGATTTCAATCCACTATGTTGCGACAGAAAGCTTCACAGTCATTTCTAGCCAAATCCATTATCAATATAATAAAGAACATAAAAAAATAAAAATTATTTTTTTCTTAGAAAACAATTTGTCAAAGAATAAAAACATGACAAAATCATCGAATTAAGTACATTTTTCCAGTATTTATGTTAGGATCAAATGTAAATGCAATCTCATATATCAACTAAAAAAAAACATATTAGTGATTTTTTATACTGAAACAACTAACAAATAAAATTCCCTAAAAAAAACAATCCGATCAAATTAATGGTTGGATGATAGAATTTCATTCCATATATCAAGAATATCTTTTTATGAATTTTTTTTAGATGGAAGAGAAAAAACATTTTACAAAAACTAAATAGAATGGTTAAAGGAGAGATAAACAAATTGTTTTCTGAGAACAAGTTAAATAATGTGACAACTTATCTTGATCAAAGTGATACATTTATTGCACTTTAACCTATGCAATGAAAAATCCGTCTATAATACCCAATTTATATATAACATCAATAACAAATTCGTTGAAGCGGGGAAATGGTTTACTTTTACATGAACTAACGAGGTTAAAAAAAACCAAGAATGTATCCTCACTTGTATTGATAGAAAGAAATTACTTGCACCTTGGTACATGCCAGATTATTTCTATTCCAACATACTGATATCTTACATTTCAGTTCTTGAAAAACATGCTAAATGCCACCAATATGCTACCAAAACCTTGAGCATTTTGGGTTAGTAAGACTAGAAGAAAAAGAATATTTAATTTCCATTTAGTAAACAACATTTTATATAATCAAAGACGTAGTATCTATCTTGTGGTTGTGAAACATCTTGATAAAGAGATATGCCTCTAACAAGCATACTCAAAAACTTGGGAGTCTAAACAAATGCTATTGCGGAACACCTTCTCTTCTGTTTAGGTCTTTCAAACTTACATTTGCCTCAAGTCCAATGTCCAGTAGATCATTAACCATTGAAAGAATATCAGATTTCAAAGAGACCGCTAATGCCTGTCAGTCAAGCAGAAAAAACATGTTATTGTCTTATGGAGGCAAAATCGAGTAGAATGACAACTGAAATTTCTTCGCAATGAGATAGTATAACTTTCTTTCCTCTTTAATCTTGTGTTTCAGAACTTCAAAGGGCCACTCAGATACAAGTTTCTGAAGTTCATATTTCATACCTAATTTTTTGGTATCAGACAAAGTCTAGAAACAATGAAATCAATAAAACAAAGAGTTAATAAAAAAAAGACTATCCAAAGACAAATATGATGTTCCACTCAGTTTTCTAACAGTCATATTATAACAAAGAAAAAAGAAAGATTCAACAAATATAATTAATGATATAGCTATAATTTTGTCACCATGCTGTGGAACTAATTTGACTCTGAAGTTTCTATACAAAAAACTACAATTTTTCCCACAATTTTCACAACTTTCCTTATACAAACTGATTAGTACTTTAACCAATCTTTACAGGATGATAATGATAGACAATTGGCAAGTGTACCAAAAACTATCGAAGTAGTAAAAATAAGTTCGTATCCACGAGGACTGTGTTAATCTCAATTTAGCAATATGGTTAATATTTAGGATGTATAAATTATTTTGTTTGCCCTAGACAGGAGATTTGATTTGATTGCATAAAATTAAATAACAGAAAATACATATAGTTTTGGAAAAGATAAGTAGAGAGATGAGATCAGGCCTTTCGAATCATCGATGTTCCCCTAATTGGTATACTGAACCTATTCTTATGAAGGATTCTCTAGTTCCACGATGGTTAACAAAATAGTCATAATCAATCCCTTGAGTTAGGACCCTCTTCTCAAACTACAGCCCCTAATTCCTTAGGTGGTCTAATAATCTTTGAAGTTTTTAAGCACGTTAACCTAATATCACTAATAAACGATTATCCATTCCTAGACTAACCATGTTTATTAGAACAATTCAATTAGGTCTAAGTCGAAAGCTAGGGTCAGTAGTCATTCGTTCTCACTAAATCATGTTTATATTTGATCAGGATATAAAAAGCATTAAGAAATAAAAACTAGATTGTCATTCATAATAAATAGAGTTTCACAGCAACATGGATCAATTAGGGTTACATAGATTCATCTCGGACCTAATCTCTGAGAGATTTAGCTACTCATAATCGAGTTTACAAATAGCATAATCAAGGAAATAATTAAAACATACATGAACTGAGTAAAGGATGATGAAATCGCCCTTCAAGCAGTCTTCAGGTCTCAAAATCGCACTTTAGCTCTCCAAAAATCGTAACCCTTAATTCTGGAACTGACTTGAACTTAAATAGGAAATATTTTCTGCGTCCAAAATCGCGCGATGCTTCATAAAATCGTGCCACGATTCTGAAAAATCGCGCCACGCCACATAAAATCGAGCCACGATTTCAGTGGCAGAACTAAACCTTCATTCTGTTCACAAAATCGCGCCACACCACATAAAATCGCGCCACGATTGCCTATTTCCAGCACTTCCAGAATTTCTGCTTTTCACACCCCTGGTTACCTCATATTGCCTCAGAACTCTATCAAAATGTCAAAATAAGTCCTAAAAAATACGTAATGACAACATGTCATCAGATAACCTCATGACTTCAACTAACGCTGTTTTATTTCTATGTGAGAAGTATGTCTTTGTTTCAATCATCGGTGAAGAAATTGATAATATAGAAAAAAAGTAAAGAACATACACTCCATACCCGATTTAGAACTTGAATGATGGCGATAGCATCACTAGGCTTACCTTCCAACAGAAAACCCTACAAAATCATAAAAACAGGCTTAGACTTCCTATAAAAGTGGAACTTTGCTACAATAGAATTCAGCAACTGGGAAGTCGAAACTCATATCAGGATTGGGAATTTATGTGATGCGAATTAATACGGGGTAAAGCTTCTTAATTGGGAATATTAAAAAACGAATAGATGAATACAAACATGTCAAAATAGAAAATTGTTAAGTGTAATATTTGTTCCTTAGGGAATGTTCTCTAACAAGAAAAACTTAGACATATCACACAATAAGCTACACACAAAGCACGAAAGCTTAGTAACTGAATTATAAGCAAAATTATTTGTCAAATCAAACAATGGTTAGGATGGATTTGCTACCTTGGCTCAAGAAAACCCAGTTGCCAGAGTGTGCTTATTCATTGAATAAGATCGTAACTTTTCTATTTTTCATAATGACTCAGTGTCTCCTACAAATAAGAAAATGAAACGCATACAGTTAGTTTATGATAAATAAAAACAGTTTTAGAAAGCCAAGAAAAACATTTGTACCTTGATCTTGAAATCATCTGATGCTACTACATGTACTCATTGCGATTAAATTAATACATTTGAACTATAGCTTGGAAAAGGGGATACATTTGGAGAATAATCGTGCGAGACTGATCCAAATGCAACAACCCCCATAAAATAATATAATCAATAGTATAACAAGATTAAGACTCTGATCCTGTTTGGTTTTATTCTCTATTTTGGGCTTCTTTAAATTTCCTAAAAACTGAGGAAAAAATAGCTTGCTAACATTTATGAAAGACAAAATGGACATGCATATAAAGCATACCAAAATCAAGGGCTCTGATATGAACACATGCTTTAGTAACAACTTCACGACAGAGATGCCAGTTAATGTTGTCATGTATGCGAAGGTTGACAACCTTTGCTCATCAAATCAATTAATTTAATCATCATAGCAAAGAGAGTGAATCGATAAATAAATAATCGAAAGAAATAAAGGAGAGAGGGGAAGAGAATAGATACAAATAAATCTGCGGTGGTTCTGCAAAATGGAAGAGAAGACTAATATCCTGATGGTGTTTTAAGTCTCTCTCTCATTGTGTCTCCCCTCTCTTTTCTATCCTGCACGACCATGTCTCTCTTGTTTTATGACCATCTCTACCCTTTTAAAACAAATCTAACCCGCACAACGTGTTCTACTCGTTTGCCACTGCCATAAGCCTACAAAAATTAAGATAAGAGAAAATTTGAAAAACCTAACAATATACAGAAGAAAAACACTAAAAGAAGATGAACTTGTTTCTAAGTAAGTGGTTTATGGTAAAAAATTATCTCTTTTCATTCATTACATGTTTTTTCCTTCCACCTACCTAGCTTATTGTGAAAAACAACGTCTGTGCAAGGCTGAGCTTCAAACTTTGCCTAAATTTCCCATTTCTTGCTTAAGGATTGAGCTTTGATTTTTTATTTTTGCCGAGATGTTTCCATTTTTTTCTAATAATCTAAAACATCCATTACATGCGACGTTAACTTTTTCTGAGCTTTGATACAAGCTAGATTTAATTGAGCCCTCACCCAAGGCTAATCTAAGGAGCAAAGATTCAATTAAGTCTCTCACCAATAAAAATCAAACTAAACATCGTTAGATATAATCAATGGTCTAGATTGATTAGAAATAAAAATGAAAACATTTATATATTCACACACAATCTAACCCCTTCTCTTCCTTGTGACGGTAACCATAATACATCAAATTCATCCAAAGAGAATTTTAAATCCCCCCTCAGCCCCTCTCATTCACACAACTCACTATGAAAGTTGTATGATACGATCTAATAAAACTACTCAATCTAACCACTCTTTCTCATGGTTCACTATGAACCATTTAGTAGCTGGTTCACCTTAGACGTCGCTCTTTCTTTAAGGTGTTTCCAATATAAAGAAAAATATTAGGATAGCAATAACTTAACCATGTGAGAGTTGTGGTTTGCTGCTTTTTTTAAATGAAGATGATGAAGATATTTTGATGTTGTGATGAATATTTAGTGGAGAGTTTTATTAGAAGAGGATATAATGGTTGCTTACTTTCCCTCTCATTTTTGGTACCCCATCCTCCCTTTTTAATTAAGCCTTTCTGTAGATGAATGATCCCTCCCATAACACTGTTGTTGGTGATTTATGTCCAATAGTCAAAACTCAAAGTATCCTCTAGTATATAGAGAGAATTGTACCCGTTGTATTTACTTTTACCAAATCTTTTTTTTTTATTTTTTTTTTATGTAAAATATGTTGCTTACCATTTTCTTTTCTTAAGTGTGTCAGTTATTTGTCATTTGGAGTGATGGTTTGTTTTGTATCTGTGGATAGTGGTGTCTAATGTTACACTTGGAAGCTGTAAGTTGCCAAGAAAATGAAACTTGCAACAAGATATTGTGAAGATGAATCTTACGAATGAATGAAAATAGTTAGGAATCTTGCAAAGCTGTTGTTCCCCTGGCCATGGCCATTGCAGCAAAAGATTGTATTTTGGCATTTTCTTGTTTTACTTTTCTATTATTTAGTTGAAAGAAACTAGTAAGAGACTTCTAGCTGCAAAATAGTGTGGTTACATGCATATAATTTTATTTTATTTTTTTGTCAAAAATAAAGATGGTTCTCTTTTTCACAATTAGTTTACCACTGGTTCTAATATATTTACATGTTTGTACAAAAATATCTTCTCGCTGTAAATAATTCAAGAAAAGAGTAAACTATAATTTAGTGAAAAAGAGAACCATCTTTATTTTTGACAAAAAAATAAAATAAAATTATATGTATGCAGCCACACTATTTTGTAGCTAGAAGGAGAAACTGAACTTGGTCCCTGAATTTGTGGGAAAGGACGTGGGCCGACACATCAACATTTAATGTGATAATTTATCAAAAACAATCTAACAAATCAATTTAAAAAAGTCAATGTAAGAGGATATTAAACACTCACTGGATTTTGGGATTGTAATTGGTTTTGAATGGCTTAAGCTTGGAGAAAATCGCAATAATGGAGATTAAAACGCAACAATGGAGTTTTGAAAATTTTTATGGTGTTGTTCTGTTTTTATAACAGAACACACATGAGTTAACTCATGTTGACTTAAGTCATGCTTGACGTGACTTAAGTCACGCTGGTAATACACCTATGTGAGTTAAATCACGCAGAGGTATTTTAAAAAGTTCAGTTGGGAGTGAGCAAATCATGTTGGGAGAGAAGCAATTTTCTTAATGTTTTCTTCATAAATTCCTCAACATAATTTTATAAGACGGCTTATACAAAACTTATAGATATTTTTTTTACTCCTTTTCGATTATTAATATAATAATTCACAAACAGTTCCCTAGTGCAAAATCCTTCACAAAAAAAAAAAAAAAAACCTAGTGCAAATTATAGTTCGTCCTTGAATTTCGGACCATCCATCAATTTCATCTTGATTTTTTTTAAATGGCCAAATCGTCCTTTAATTTGCTTCACTATTATCAAATAAGCTATTATGTCAAGTTCAAAGGTTAGACATGCTTACGTACCATGTTAAACGTTGATATGTGTGTTCACGTAAGCAAGGATCAATTTGATAAACAAATTTGACAACTTTTGTTTAATAATGCACGTCAACATGTCTAACATCTAAACTCGGTCCCTGCATTCGTGGGAGGGGACGTGGACACTGAACATACACATCACCGTTTAACAGAGCATGCCAACATGTCTAACGTTTGAACTTGACGGAGGGGCTTATTTGATAGACGAGAAACAAATTGAGGGACGATTTGCTATTTTGAAAAATTCAAGGATGAAATTGATAGATGATCATAAATTCAAGGACGAACTAGCATATTCACTCGCAAATTATTTAACATCATTTACTAACAAATACAAACTTAGGTTGGTAGACCAGTGCGTGTAGTATGCCTACTCAATTGACATTTCAATTAACAATGTATTACATCCTTTAAAAAAAATTAACAATGTATTACATAATACCCAAATCCAACTAATATATAAATTCAATGACAACTTATCCCCTGAAATTGAAGGGGGTAATAGTTGAAGGGGGTAATATTTCAATTAAAAAACCACAGAGTATCCTCACTTGTCCTGATAGTAAGGAATTACTTGCACATTAGAGTAGAACGACATGCCATATTATTTTTGTTCTCACATATTGAAATCTAGATTTCAGTTCTTGAAAAACATGCTAAATGCCACCAATATGCTACCAAATCTTTAGCACTTGGGGTTAGTAATACTAGAAGAAAAATAATAATCAATTTCCATTTAGTAAAACTACATTTGTTATGATCACAGACTTGGTATCTAACTAGTGCTATGAAGCATCTTTATAAAGAGATACTCTTCTTACAAGCATATTCAAAAACTTAGGAATCATACAAAATTCTGAGCAAATGCTATTGTGGAACACCTTCTCTTCTGTTTAGCTCTTCCAAACTTATATTTGCCTCAAGTCCCATGTCCAGTAAATCATTAACCATTGCAAGAATATCAGATTTCAAAGAGACTGCTAATGCCTGTCAGTAAAGCAGAAAAAACACGTTACTGTCTTAGAGGTGAAACTGAAGTAGAATGATAACTAAAATTTATTTGCAATGAGATAGTATACCTTTCTTTCCTCTTCATTTTTGTGCTTAAGAACTTCAACAGGCCACTCTGATACAAGTTTCTGAAGTTCATCTTTCATGCCAGATTTTTTGGTATCAGACAAAGTCTAGCAACAATGAAATCAATAAAACAAAGAGTTAATAAAAAAAAGACTGTCCAAAGACAAATATGATGTTCCACTCAGTTTGCTAACAGTCACTCATATCATATCAAAGAAAAAAGAAAGTTCCAACAAATATAATTAATGATATAATTATAATTACTTGACCATCATGTTGTTGAATTAATTTGACTCTGAAGTTTCTATACAAAAAGCTATAATTTTTCCCACAATTTTCACAACTGTTCTTGTACAAACTGATTGGTACTTTAACCAATATTTACAGGATAACAACCTCATGACTTCAACTAGCGCTGTTTTATTTCTATGTGAGAAGTACTTCTTTGTTTCAATCATTGGTGAAGAAATTAATAATATAGAAAGAAAAAAAAAATGTTAAGAACATACACTCCATACCTGATTTAGATCTTGAATGATGGCAACAGCATCACTAGGCTTACCTTCCAACAGAAGACCCTACAAAATCATAAAAACAGGCTTAGACTTCTTGTATAAGTGAAACTCTGCTACAACAGAATTCAGCAACTGGAAAGTCGAAACACATCAGAATTGGGAACTTATGTGATGCAACTTAATACAGGGTAAGGTTTCTAAAAATTGGGAAAATTCTGAAGCTTTTATTTTATTTTTCTTTAAAAAGAAAACCTTGACTGTTTAAAAAACGAATAAATGAATACAAACAAGTCAAAATAGAAAATAAGTGCAGTATTTGTTCCAGAGAGTATGTTCTCTAATAAGAAAACTGACATATGACACAATAAGCTACACACAAAGCACATAAGCTAGGTAACTTCATTAAATCAAAATCAATTGTCAAACCAAACAATGGTGTGGATGGATTTGCAACCTTGGCACAAGAAAAACCAGTTGTCAGTGTGTGCTTCTTCATTGAATCAGATCGCAACTTTTCTATTTTCCATAATGACTCGGTGTCTCCTACAAATAAAAAAAGGAAGGCATAAATGATTAGTTCATCATAACTAGAAACGATTTTAGAAAGCCCAAAAAATCATTTATAGCAGGGTAGTAAGTATCCTACGATACGCATCGCGATACAGTATGAAAACACCCTACACCGATGTGTATCTTACTCTATATCCCGAAAAACCTTGTATCCTACGATACATACGATACAAATCGCGATACGATACGAAAACACCCTTCACCGTTACGTATCTTACTCCTGTATCCCAAAACACACTGTTGGTAAATATGGTCAGGGTCTAAAACCTCCTAGTTATCATGGAGTTATGTTCAATTTTGATTGAATTAAGGATGCTTTATGTTATTCATTTTTGTTTATGACTTGAGTTTTGAAGTATCTTGAAGTTTATATATGATATTTGAAGTATTTTAGAGTTTATATATGATATTTGAAGTCATAATTTTTTTGTTAGTGTAGTTTACGATACATGATACAATAAGATACACGATTCAAAAAAGTGGTCAAACGATACACAATACATATCCCGGTCTGACTACCATGATTTATAGCATGATCTTGAAATCATATGATACTACTACATGTATTCATTGCCATCAAATTCTTGAAGAAGTTATTAATATAGTTGAACTAATTCATTTAAAAAAAAAAAGATAAGGATAGAGCAAGTAAAGACACATTAGTCAGGCAAAATGTGTCTCTAGCATGATTTCTCAGTCAAAAACGCAGAAGTGCATATGATTTGTCTAAATATAAGATATATTCCAGATCGGTAGCAGAACCAAATTCAGGATTCCTACTTTATTGCTATTTATGAAATTATATTTTTAAACCTTGCCCATGTGGTTTTCGTTTCAATTTTAGGTTTCTTTCAATTTCCTAAAAACAGAGAAAAAACAGGATGCCAACATCAGGAAAGATGCAAGTTAGTAAAGAAGGAAAAAATTTAAATCCAGCAAAAAGTAGGCAATTTATTATCTCAAAAATTTTATGGATAGCTTATGTTCAATATAGGAATCCACTTAGACAAACAACTGTTAAAATTCAATAGAAGCTCATGAAATTAGGCAGACAAAAGACATCAAGTCAAAAAGAAAACTCAAACTATGTGCACCTCTTTTAGCAGCAAATTTCATCCATGTGTCAAATGAGGTTTCACGTAGTTTTACACCAGCCTTGACAAACCTTATTGCATACTTATTAATCAACTCCCATTCATCTGTATTGTAACATATGCTGCAAATGATTGACCCAGGTAACAGGTAAGAAGCATATAAAGAAGAGAATGAAAGCAACATAAAAAGAAAAAGTGAGGATCATGATTTATGTTCAGTGTTAGTCTGTTAGACAATACCAAAATAACCCTTTAGATGAATAAAAAAAGGGTAGATTCTTCATTTTTTTCTCTTGATTTCGAAAAGTGGTTCTTTTGGTACTAAATACATGTTATATTACAATGCATCTCAGCATTTTGCAAGCTCAAAAAATCATGCAAACTAACTGTATTGTAGACTTGTAACCATACACACAGAGGCACCATGTTGCCTTCATAAAACAAAAGGAGTCTCGGGGGACTAAACACAAAGCAGGATTTGAAATGAGTGCATGGAAGTCAGCAACAAAGGGAACATCAATTATATCAATAATCAATTAAATGTTGAGCAATTGCTTTAAGAGGTAAACATCATATTCAAATTTTAAAAAGTACTTTTTCAAAAAGACTCTTAGTATTGCCAAAACAAAAATATTGAAAATGCTAAAATAATAACATACCTGAAAACTATATCTGCCGTGCCTGGTTGCAATGGTAAATCATTCTTCTTCAAAAGTTTCATTACCTCCACCAATAGTTTAGCATCATTGTTGTTCTTAGCAAAAAGCTGCAATAAATTGACAATAGCTTACCAAATGCAAACAGGAGACAGAATCAAAGAAATTAGGACATTAGTATGTCTAACAATACCAGTAAAAGGTGTGCAGATGCAACATTGGGTGCCAATCCATAGACATTATGCTTCCACAAAGCCTTCTTTCCTGCTCACACATTTAAGCCAAAAAAACCTTAATTTTATTTCATATCTTCAAATTTCAAAAACGAAACAGCACAGCTTTATAAAAGACAAAACGGACACGCAAATAAAGCATACCAAAATCAAGGGCTCCGGCATGAACACATGCCTTAGTAACTTCACGACAGAGGTGGCAGTTAAAATTGTCATGTATGCGAAGATTTGACAATCTCTGCTCATCAAATAGATTAAATTCATCATCATAGCAAAGAGAGTGAATCAATATAAAAAAAAAAAAATGATAACTGGAAGAGAAAAAAAAGGTGAGAGGGGAAGAGAATAGAAACTAACAAATCTGCGAAGGTTTCGCAAAATGTCAAACAGAAGACTAATATCGTGATGGTGTTTACAATTAGCGATCATTGACCACAACCAAGCATTTGGAGGCATGGATCGTTTAGCATTTACAGACTCAAGCATCTTATCATAAAGATTCTTGACAGCATCTACATTCAAAATTCAACAATACAAATCAATAAAACAAGACAAAAATGAAATTCGAAAAGGGAATTTGCAGTTCACAATTGAATGAAGAACCTGTTGGAGTCCCTTCAACATTATCAACTCCAGAACTGTAAAAAGCCTTCGACGCGAAGAAAATTGAAGGTTCAGATTTCACTTGCCGGTAATAATGTTGTGCGAGCCCCGAGAGAATCGGTTCTTCAGTGCTTCGAAGATGAGATGAAAGGAAAGTCTGAGATTGCAAGAGTCGAGAGACTCGGCGAGCATTTGACACCACTTGCATGTCTAAATGTGAAAGGGACCAAGTTACGGCTCAGATGTTGTTTCCGGGCGAACTCGGTAGATTTAGGACCTGTTTGGATAAACAGCTTATTTAAGCGCTTTTTGCATAAACTAAAATAACTATACAGTTTCTGACCATCAATTTGAAAGACCAGAGGCAAGAAAATGCTTGCATTTGGGAATGAATTTTTTATCATTGGAATATGATGATTATAACATGTTATTTATAATGTTACAGCAATATATATTTACTTGCAAAAACATGTTATAAAGAAATAGATCGAGGGCAGCAGGTGAATTTTTGTATATCAGATGTTCTATAGTAATCATAGAAAATAAAAAGGGCATGATGAGATTCAAAACATGTGTAGACATACTTTTTTCAGTCAAACATTAAAATTTTGGTATAATTGATGGAGTGCAATAGTTGGTGTTGAGCATAAGCTTAGCAAGTTTCAATAAAATATTAAACGTTGGTAATCATCCTTATGAGTTTTGTGTCTTTGTGGTTCACTAAAGTTACGTCGCTACTTGATGCTTTTATAAGTATAGCTGCTCTCTAGTTTTAACTTAAACTGCACTGATAATAATTTAGACTCCCTCACACACACCATCTTTCCAACCTATGCCAGGTAGCAAAACTATGAAAATATACTAATATAGAGAATCCACTTGAGTTAATAATTATAAGCAAGACATTACCAGTCCACAAAATCTATGCCACAACACAACGATAGTACCATGTTAAGCTATTCCATTGGGCATTAACTTTCACACTATATAGCATCCCATCAATTTCCAAAATCAATTTCCCCTAACTATCTTACCAATGCCACTCTTAAATTAACATCTTGCAATAGTGTCACCAAAAAATGGGAGTCAAGAGAAACATCATTTCAAGTTATTAACTTTAGGATAATAAATTACTGATTTGTTTTCCATGAGAATTACGCCTAAGAAAAAATCAAATCAGAATAATCAAGAGGCAAGAGATAGAATAGAACAAAAAATCAATCCATGCAAAACACTTTCTCAGAACACTTCACACTGAATCAAATGATGTCATAATATTCTATCATATACCATATGCATATCCAACTCATTAATCTCTAGATATTTCTTACAATTTCTCTTATAGTTTTTCGAGGTCTTCCTCTGCCTCTAGTGATTTGACTACTCTGATCTACTCACATTACTACAAAATCTACACGTCTTCTCTCAACATGCCCAAACAATCTAAGCCGAGTTTCTATCATCTTTTCTATGATAGTTGATACCTCTCTAATGTTGCTAGGACTAACCAAATAAAAAGAACAAGAAAATTAACCTTCACACCCCAGACTATTGTCAAAAGGCACAAGAACCAAGGAAATAAACAACAACAATAGTTCAAAATACAATTACTTCTTCACTTGTTACTGCTAATATGCAGAACAATGCAGCAACAACACAAAAATCAATGGAAAAAATATTAACTAAGTTTCCATAAATTTACTAGCTACATCAGAAACTAGAGAAAACATTAGCAATATACATGATTCTAAAAAATCACTCCAAACCAGCACACTTTATTTTTCTCCAATTCAAGCATTTTATCAAACAGCTTGTGCGCGTGAATGTTCATAGATGGTAAGAATGCTCAACACTCGAATAAGGTAACCCAGAAATGAAAATCTCACAGAGTGAAGATCAAGAACACAAAAATCATAAGCGAGTCGAAAAAATGATACCTGATTACAGAGCAGAGAGAGTGAAGAGAGGAATGAAGAACAGTTTCGGGAGAGAAGGAAGAGAGAAAGCGAGTCGCAAGCGTTTCGGGCCGGGTTCGTGAAGCTCCGTGTTTGTTTCAAATTATAAGCCCAAATTTATAAGTCTGAGAGGGGAGTTTATTTATGAAAGAAAAAAAAAATAAAACTTATGAAATTGCTATTTAGCCACATGTCATTTCACAAGCACCTCGAACTAACAAAAATACCTCCAATGACAATTAACTAATCGATAATTACTAATCATTTCTAGAAATGGAAATTAACTACCGTTTACAAGAACCGTAGTTAGGAATTAGTTATTAAGAAAGGAAAAAATGCAATGTAGTAGCCTAAACTCATAATTGGCCAAATTGGATAAGGCACTACTTACACAAATTTAGCATTCTAAAGAGCAAAAATAATTATGAGATTGGTAAAATCACATTCCAAATTGCCATTTGTAAAATTAACATTTCAAAGGGTGAAAATTAACATTCTAAATTGGCCAAATTTTTAAATCGTTCATTCCAAGTAAAAAATAATTGTTTAGGTATTACAATACCAACATTTAACATTTACATGAAACAAAAATAAAATACAAAAATAACCATTGGAAAGTCATCCTCCTTCGTGCAACTCGATATGTAGTGATCGGCATTGTTTCATCTACAATCCTCACGCATGATGTACTATTTGTCATAACATCCAAGACAATGGTCCTAAGACTCATGATTACTTGAAATGTATTCACAACATTCGTGTCATGTTCCTCATCTACCAATACATCTGCATTTGTCGTCGTAGGTGGTTATCCCTCGACTAGGGAAACTACCTTCGAGTGAGATACCCTATAGAATCAGGAAATGTAACCTGATACGAATTGTCAGGGTGTCTCCAACAATAGACCCTGCTTAGGAACATGTATAATGTGTAGCAAAAAATCTTGGAAAGTTTGGTCTACTTGGAAGATATTAATAGATGATATGGAGGAACGATGTCTCAGAATGATCTGAACATGGCCATACTGCATCAACAACCACTTCGGCAAGTGGTGATAAACCATCATACAATCGCACTTAACCCAACATAAGTACCAACAAATATCGAAGTATGCATCTGACGATGATCATCATAGGAATTGAAGGCCATGTCATCCACCTCTAGATGGTCTAGGAAGGTCATGTAGTTGTCCAACAATTTGTGACCCCTGCAAGGAATGAACTGTGAAGTGCGTAGCATGTCGACGAAATAACTTTGTTGGATATGTTCTAATGAATTGCTCCGAAGTTCAGGCCATACAAACAAAAAACAATTAAATATATATCAATCATAAAAACAGTTGAATTTTAAAATAAAATAAGACCAATACATTGGAAATAATTGTACATGCTTCTCCTATACAAATACTAGTGGCATTGTGTCGGGAGAGATTAAGCATTAGAGAATATTTAGAAGGCCCGTCACAAAATTCCTTAGGGTTGTCAGCCGATGGTAGTCATGGTAGTGTCGTGATGGTTATTGTGGTGGTGGTGATGGCAAAACATCGTCTAGATGCTCCTCATGCACAACATGTGTATGCTTAACCACGTGTGAGGGTTTGACTCATCGTCTTCTGAGTCAGATGCCTACGTCGGTCCCGTTTAGGGGGAGGATTAACTACATCATTTTCTTTACGTACAAAGTTTTGTTGGGTCTGTCTGTCGAGTCAGAGCTTACCAACGTCGTCAGATATATCTACACAACAACCAACATTAAAAAAAAAGAAACATTCTTTAAAGTATTTCATCAAACACATAGAGCACAAAATATACATATAATATCCATTGGGGTATTTCATTTCTTAAACTACTCAAAATGCACTACTACTTAATTTAATCTACATTCCAAGTAAAAACAATTAGATCAACAACTACCCAAACAACCATCAATTTTACAATAAAAATTATTAACATATAATGAAAAATAATCATACAATGTAGGGTTTGAAAACTTTATAAATTAGATGACCCAAAAATATCTAATGTCTTAAGGTTTTGGGTAAAGATGAGGTGTTCAACTCACTTGTTAGTTGCTCTTAGCGTAATGTGGATGATTCTCTAAGCTCCTCTCATGACCTAATAGATGTATCTGAGTCAATGGTTCAATGACGAGTTCGACTGTCTCCTTGTGTTGAAAGTTTTCTTGACCAAAAGTGTTTATACGACATGTCCCGTTGAAAGAGAATCAACAACGGTGGAAATGCAAATGTATGTGGATGAAAAAAAACCTTCCACTTGAGAGGGAGCATGCTGAATGGAATGACCAAACACTCACAGGGGGCATAATGAATGAAAATATTCACACTAGATCATACATACATGTATGAGATGAGTTAGCAGTCTCACATTACGTAGAAAAGCAGAGGTTACGTGTTTTATGAATAAAATGACTCATAAGGATGTTCTATCAAATTTTAAATAAAGATGTTCTATCAAATTCACTTGTGCAGTTACTATTGCCTCAATAAGGATGATCCTCCCCATAGCCCAACAATCAAAATGGGCAAAAATCTATACAAACAATCAAACATGGTGAGACAATGGTGGATAATGCTTTTACATCACCTGGAAGTGATAGGTACGTCCTATATACGTAACTCAGTCGCACCCCAAATCGAGATTGAAGCATAAAGTAGAAATTATACAAGAAAATATAGGTAAATATCAATGGTACCTGTGAGTGGAACATGTCACTAATCAAGCAACGAAAATGGCTTGGTGGATCTGACATATATTTGTGTCCTAATAATTCAGACACACGTATATATTGAGTTTAAATAGGAAAATATTACACTTTACTCTATTATATGAAAATTACACATGAAATTTTTCATCTCCATACGTATCTACTACTTTCAAATCACATCCACAATATCGTCTCAAGTTTATGTTTGTATACGTTATATCTCATAGAGTTTTGTAAAATGTTTATTTAGTGGCAGGGTCTATCAAGCATCACCAAATGTGTTGTTCCAATTAGACATTGTTATTGGTCAGTCGTCATTTTTTTGCTTCATCAGTGTAGACATTGACAATGCCAACCACCACAGGTCCATCATTGTATGGAGACATCAGCTTATTAAAGATGTAATTTTAACATTTTTTAATATATTGTTTATCATTAAATAAATAAAACTAAAAATTTATAGAAACTCAATTTATGAAACAATTTGTGAACATTTTTATAATTTCTTTTAAGCATAGTTATATAAATTGTTGGTAATCTAGATTTAGATACTCAAATTTTTCAAAAGATGATTCAAGGCCTAATTATAAAACTTTTTTTTTTTTGCGTTAACCCTCTGGTTTTTAGGGGAAAAAGCAAATCTGGAATTCGATCGTGAGGTAAAAATAGTCTGACAAAAAATTATTCCATCCAAAAATCGAAATCGATTTTTCCCGAACGATTCGTCTTTGGTAAAACTCATTTATCCTTATAATTATACAACTTTTTGTTGAAAAACCTATTTAAAAAATTTAAAATAGTTTAGAGACTTGCAATAAAGTGTGTCTAGCAATGTGGGTCCTATACTTTATGTGAATTCTATTTTTAAAGTATATTGTAATCTCTCACCATTTAAAATGTGTCTACCAATTATTTGGTTTTGGTATTTTGTTTTAACTCGATAAATGTTATTTGAATGATTTGTAAAAAAAACATGTATGTAGTTTTTAATCAACAAATTTAAACAAAAATTTGTTGCAGAAAGATAATTTGTTGAAGAGTTCAATGGAGCGTTCAGAGCAATAACAAATTAATGATTCAAGAGGACCACCAATTCATAGAGACCAAGACATTATTACTTCATCTAAAATTTTAAGATATTGGTTATAAGAGTCAACTCTCTTGTATATCTAATATCTAATGTAGTACTAATAAGTAATAATTCATACTTGAATCCAACAACCTCTATATTGAAGGTGAGAAAAACCACAAGAAGGGGGGGTTGAATTGTGTTTTTGGAAACTTCTTCTT
>Ga0315915_1003651_pt1 | contig 19515 bp, 12 predicted proteins | sample MpolbnodulesMG_FD_207738 | JGI IMG/M metagenome (GOLD analysis project Ga0315915, IMG submission 207738) | Medicago polymorpha root nodule microbial communities from Los Angeles, California, United States - branched nodules | ecosystem: Host-associated > Plants > Roots > Nodule | place: USA... | reverse complement strand
AATACACATGTTAACAATGAAAAAAAATGGATTTCTTCTTTTTATTTTATAGAAGGGTAGATCATACGGCCAAGATATATGCTTATGGTTACATTCCAAAATTATTCCAACTCTATCCACTTTTTGCATATAAAAAAATAATTGCATTCATAGTTCGTTAGACAAATTTGCCATGAAGCTCCTATGTATATATATTTGTAACTTATTTTGTCTCTTCCATTCCTTCAGTTTTATTTTTTGGTAGTTTTCATTTTTCTCTTCTAACTTCATGTTCATTTCCTTCTAATATTTTGTTATCTAATGGATATCCTTTCTTTGTAGGGTTTTGGAGAAAGGAGAGTTTTTTTTTTTGAAATGGCACTTCTTATGAGAAAAGGTGGTTATCATTATTACATTAAAATTTAAGTTTTTTCATTATTATTTTTGTTTAACGTTGTATCAGTGATCTTTTGACTTTTATGTTAACTATTTTTGCTGATTTTGTAATATGGTGGATGGTTATATTTATCACCTAATATTTTGTAATATATGGAATTACTCCAATGAAATTATATCTATTTTTTAGTAATTTTCTCATTCCTTTTATTTCTTTCCACGGTCTATGATATAGCTGTATATTTCACTCTATACATTGCATGGTAAAACTCCTATTGTCCTTAGGTTCTGAATTTTTCACTCACTTTCTTTGATTTGTGGCCTTATAATTATGGATTGTGTATTCTAGAATGGGGTTATGTGCAGTAGAAATCAATGTTTTTTTTTTTTTGATTAGATATGAGAGGGTTCCTTTCCATCAAGGTTTGTATTTTATCACCAATTTAATTTACATGCATTTTAATGTATAAGCTTATAAAAATGTTTGTTTTATTGTTTTTATTTGTCTGCTAATATTTGTTACCTCACAAGAATTGCTTTGGAATCTTCCATACTTTCTATCTATCTATTTATCTATCTATATCTTTCCATCTTCTTCATAAAAAATTATCCCTTTCAAATTCTATCTAATCTAATAATTAATAATAGAGAATGACGTCTCTTCAAAAAAAAAGTAATAGAGAATGATGATGATAATGATGTAGTTAAATTGAAGTTACAAAAATCTGCCACCCCTTCTTATTTCATTGTATTATAGTATAGTACATCCTTTTGTTTTTAATAATTGCATTATTATAGTGCTACTATAGAGGTGATTTAAAGTCTCCGTTCTGACGATTCCATGTATAGGCGTTCCAAAATTGAAGAGATGTACAAATTAATTATCTTTGTAAGTTTAACGGAATTTGTAGCCTTAGGATTTCATTATATATTGTGTTCTAACATGGTAAATAACATATTGAATATTTCTAAAAAAAAAAATATTGAATATTGTCCACTAATCTACCACTTCTTACAAATAATAGTGTTGTTTTTGTACAAAAAGTAATAGTATATTTTTAATGATGTACCTAAGTAATAGAATAAAATTTTGGACTTCAATGCATGACTTTTTAGGAGTAAAATAAGTGTGTGGCTCTTAAAAGGAAACTTGAGTTGACTATATGCAAGCATTATGTCTATGTGACACTTCTAAAAGAGCTTATTCTCACTCTCTCTTATTCTCCCGTCTCTCTTATTCTAAAATTCATTATTTATCCCCACCGTATAAATTTAATGTGTGATGTTAATGATACAAAACTAAAACGTTCACTAATATTTATGTAAAAAAACTTGAGGAAGAAAAAAAAGTAAATTGCCCATTGGAAGACTCCAAATAAGTGACTGTTATTTCTTTATGCATTTGTCTTAATTCTCCACTTAAGTTGAACATAAATCAACATTTGCAACCCAAAAATGTTACAATATAACCTTTTTTTTACTCAAAAGATATGCACAATTTCTCTCATAAAATACAATGCTATTGCCATATCTTTATTTTTTTTAGGGAGCCATATCTTTATTTTTGAATGATGATTGAAGCTCAACAACCATAATTCAATACCTGTTATTAAACCCAGAAAATGGCATTAATATGGTATTGTACAGTATGGAAGAAAAAAACGTTTTGAGAAATAATAAATTCTTAGAGAATATCCTATATAAGTTTGCAAAATCCAATGCACTTCTCCATATTTTACAACTACATCCATTTTGTGTGTGCTCCTTCCTTTCTCAAATTTATCAACTTCTTCATCAAAAAATATGGCTATTGTGTACCAAGCAATGGTAACAAGTAGATCACTTAAATCATACAACTATTATTTTTAAATTTTTCTTTATAAGCATATTATTTTTCAGTCATATTCTAATATATAGAAAATCATTTAAGTTCCAAAATATCAAAGTATATTCAAAGGAAAACTACCCATGTTTTAAGTATTCTGATGTTCTTCTTTTCTTCATGAGAAAAGATAAACACTTAACATCATTTTGTGGAGAGTACAAGAAGACTATAATGATCCCATTGTGCAAGTGAAGGTAGGAAACTTTGAACAATTCACCTCTTTTTTTTTATGAAAGTGGATATATATTACTCTACTCACGTTTGTTTATTTATGCAATGTTTGTTAGTCTATTTTTCTAGCTTTATTTTTTATTGTATTTTTTATGCGTGTATGCGGCTATTTTTTCCACGCGAATGATGAGAAAATGATAAAGGAGACTTCCATTTTTCTTCTTCTGTTGCATCCTTGATGCTATAGAAGCATATGAAAATTGGCAGCCCATGTAAGCATAGGTCTTTGATTCAAATATTAGCATCAATTAGATTCAAATTTATTGAATTTGTATTACATTTTTTTTAGGGATTGTATTACAAATTTTTATATAGTTGAAAATACATATAACACTTAAATAATATTTTTCATAGACCCTTAATATTTTATTTGAAACTTATTTATGTATTAATGAAGCCGTGGTATCAATAAAAATATTTCAATGATTTTGTTTTAAAGAAATTAACCAAAATGCTTTCTTGAGCCGCCTCGAATTAACCTCATTACTCCAACAAGCAAAGTGCAAATACAAATTATGAGGAGTGATAAAATTAATTCCTAACCAATCGAGAATCAAACGCCATAACGACCAAGCCACAATGCAAAAATTAATGAGTTGTACGTTTAATATTATGTTTTTCCTTATACGATTTGTTTGTTTTTTTATATAAAGAAATTATTGTCGCTTATGTCAATGATGCTATATTTTGTATATCGATCTTGTTTGTGTATGACCTTGCTAGTTGTTTATGTACTTTTTTTACCGCTTGCTTTTACCTTCTACAATTTCCCTAAACAAAAAAAAACCTTTCACCGTTTACGAAAACTCATTCAAATTGGATACAGCGACACACCACATATATTTCATAGAAGAAAAAAAAATGAAACCACATATATTGAAGGTTTGAATATCTGGTTCCATTGCTTGTTGTTTGCATTTAGTAGGAGTATTATGTTCTTTTTTCCCCTAACATAGGGATCAACAATCTCGTTGATTGTATATATTTTTAAATTTTTAATGCCCTTTCTTGTTTCCACTGCAATGAATAAGGTACTGTGGATTAATTTCCGGGATTGTAATGATGAAAAATCTACTACGATCCACATATGTGAAATTAACCCACATTATCTTCGGTTCGTTTGTAGAGAAATTTTTTCGCAAATCTATGATTATAACTGCGATCTGAATATTTGTTGATTTATACTTTAACTGATTCTTGACCAAGCCCATGCTTGCAATGGTAATGTGCAGCCTCAATTATATTGTCCAATCTGTTGTGATGATTGAACCAATAATGGCAACCATTTTAAATGTATCATGTCCCCGGAATTATTAGACATTAAAAGTTTGCCTATCATGTATGTCACATACAATCTAAATGCATGTTCAACGATTGGAGGTCCTGGATCACTGGTCGTGTAACTTTCGATCCAACTCAACCTTAAACATCTACCGTCTCATTAATAATTTTTGGTCTATTGCCTAAGGCGTGGATGACATAATCCCAAGATATATTTGTTGGACCGGTAATCTGAAGACCGTTGACCTCGAGACCAAGAAGCATATAGACGTCTTCCAACGTAATTGTACATTCTCCCAGGAATGCGTGGGTCTCAAGTCTCCATCTTTCTTACAACACAATTATTAAACGATTGTCAACATTGTATTTCCTTAACTTTGTTGCCTCATAAAGGCATACTGCTCTTAACGGATTTTCTAGTGTAGGATTTGGCAGGATCTAGAATCGATGACTACGATACTTAAAATCACGTTGTGATGCATCCTAAATTAAATTATCAAGCATAGAAATATTAGTAAAAAATGATCAAACTTAATAATTAATAACTTAATATAAAAAAATATTAAAGCTACATTATCATTGGATGCAATATGGCGTAATCTATGATTATCACCGAACCAAAGTTAGATATTCATCTTCAAATTTATATTAGTGCAACTGTTAAGTATTTTTTTTCTTTCTTTCCTAAAATGTTAAATGTGAAAAGGATATGTGTGTTAGAAGTTCATGAAATGTGGAATTTAAAGACGCCTGGTAATGTTAGGTCTCTCAATTTAAAATACTACTACAAGGCAATGTCTCATCATTTTGCAATTTTCTTCAACATGAAATATGTTACTACAAAGTCATGTCTCGTCTTACTACAAACATACGATAACTCTACAAAATCATGTCTCATCATACTGCAATTTTCTGTGTTACATCATTCCATTTGGCGTGAGAAGCACCCGTGACACCCATTCATAAGCTGTCACGGGTGCTTCTCACGCCGAATGAAATGACGTGACACAGAAAGATGCAATATAATAAGATCACTTTGCAATGTCATTGTATGTTGAGGAAAATTGCAGTAAGATGAGACATGTCTTTGTTGTAACATATTTCATGTTGAAAAAAATTGCAGAATGATGAAACATTGCCTTAGTATTTAAATTGAGATACGTAACATTAACAAACTTCGATAAATTTCATATTTCATGAACGTTTAACACAGAGATCCTTCCTTCTCACATTCCACATTTAACATTTTAGCAAAAAATAAATAAATACTTAGCACTTGCACTAATATAAATTCAAAGATGAATAATTACCTTTGGTTCGGTGATAATCATAGATCGCGTCATATTTCACCCAATGATAATGTATCTTTAATATTTTTATTTTTTTTGGTATTTATATTAAGTTATTAATTATTAAACTTAATCACTTTTTACTAATATTTTTATGGTTGATAATTTTATGTAGGATGCATCACAACGTGATTTGTAAGTGTTGTAGTTATCGATTGCTGATCCTGCCAAATTCTACACTAGAGAAACCGTTAGTAGCAGCATACCTTTATGAGGCAACAAAGTTAAGGAAATACAATATTGACAATTGTTTAATAATTACATTATTAGAAAGATGGAGACATGATGTAAACTGTAAATTATGTAGGGAACCATTGATGCACTTAAGCCTTCAATCTACCAACCCCCCGGAGCCTTGTACGCTATCCTGATACAAACTACCAACCACAATGGCCCACCCAACAAAGTATATCATTAGAAAGCCTAGATGTGGAGTTATGTAACAATGATCTCTTTAACAAATTATGGACAAACTCAACCCATCAAATGGAAAATCTGGCTCAACATGAATATATTTTGCAACCAAGGATTTTTGTGGAAGTCGATCATGCAGAGGCACATGACCAGCAACAATATGAGGAAGCGGAAGAGTGAAATTGAAGACATTGGAGAGGGAAGAAAAAATAGGGTAGCAATTCAGTGCCTTTGGCTTCAGTGTCTTTGTTTCTATCTCTCTCTAAACCATTCGCTCTCTCCCGTCTAAATAATTTATTTGAATCATTCATCTACTCTTCTCTCTCACCTAAAATGAACTAAAGGCGTCCAAAGGCACCAAAGTGCCACCCAAAAAATAGTTGTAACTAAGTGATGAATATTAGTTGTAATTTAAATAAATATAATTTTATTTATTTTCACAATATTGTTTATTAAAAAATAAAGAATTAAATATGTTTTTAGTCCCTGTAAAATTATGACTTTTTAAGTTTAGTCCTTATTTAATTTTAATAATTCTTTTGGTCCTTAATTTTTTTTTTCTACATTGAGTATTAGTCCCTACTCAATTCAAATTTGTTTAATTTATGCTTAAACTCTTAAGTTTTTGAACAATTTTTTGCAGACGTGTTTAGAACATTACTAGAAGTTCCTCTGCAAAAAATTATCCCAAAGTTTGATTTCTACATCCAAATTTTGTTACTTTTTATCTTTAATTTTTTGTCGTTTTAAAAAATTCATATTTAATTCGTTTCATGTTAGAAAATTCTAAACTTTCTCAAAAAAAAACCGTTCAAAAATTGAAGAGTTTAAGGATAATTAAACAAACTTTGTTTTAAGAGGGACTAAAATTATAAGTAAATTTTTTTTGTAGGGACTAAAAAGCTGTTAAAATCAAGTAAAGACTAAACGTAGAAGTTTCTAATTTTACAGGGATCAAAAACATATTTAACTCAAAAATAAAAATATTGTTTTAATTTTTTTGAAATAATAAAAAATGGTATGTCACGCTAAATGAAATGGCGTGATGCCAAAAAAATTAATTAAGAAAAAAGAAAAATAGTCGCATGGAAAAAAAAAGATAAAAAAGAATAAAAAAAACATGTCAGGCCAAATGAAATGGCGTGCTATCCCACAAAACGACAAAAAAAAGGCCTAAACTAAGGCAATTGAGGAAATAAAAACACAACTAGTGCAAAGACAACATTTTTTTTGGTGTTGGGGTAAAAAAAACACATATTTTGTACATAGTATCTGGCATTATATACATACATTTGTAAGGTGCTAGTAAAAAATTACCAACCTAGAAGCAGATATTCGATTCTGGTAAATAACAGGGAGGAATTACCTGTTTGTGTTGAATCAAGAGAAACATCAAAAAGACCTTAAAAAGACCAACAAGCAAGAAAGAGGAAATTAAAATAAGCTATAGACTATGCAACCATGCTTAAAATAAGGTATATATGAAGCATGCGAGTGCAACCATGTATGCATGAAAACTCTCCAGATATACAATATTACACAAAGCTAACACGTAAGAACAAGAAGTTAACAATACATACTCACCTGAATTTTGCTGCCTATGAGAAGAAGGTAGGTAACTTTGATGACATGAAAAATGCATATAGATATATTGGTCTCCAAATAGGAAGGAGTGAGGCTAGCACAGCATGACCTAGTCAGGGTTATGCTAGCAGTACTACTTGTATGGATATAGCGGCTATTTTTTTACTGTACCACAAAAAAATACCACCAAAACCTATTTCCTATCTATATATAAAAAAGAAAAAATAAACAAAGTGAAAAATCGGTGTCCAAAAACTATTTTCCCATTAGTAATGCAAAAATCATGGCACTTTAATACCTATTTTGTGAAAGATAGTATTTTAGTTTTTTTTGTGGTACAGTAAAAAAAAAATCGTATATAGTTCCCTCCCAATACTACTATCGTATAACCAAACCTAGATCATGCTGGCAGCTTCACTTTTTCCTTTGTGATCATAACAATATTGCTGTTCAGTGATTTGCAGGTATATATGGTTTTGTTTTGTTACAACAAAGAAACAGTGTATATATGGTAGCACACACCTAGAACCACAAAAGACAAAGAGAGGAATATTTTAGATCAAACTAAAACTTGGGACTAGTTCCATGTCAAAACTGTATAGTAACATAAAACTTAGAGGAGTAGAGAATGGGAAACTGAGAGTAGTTGAGGCCAGAAAGTGTATAAATAGAAGAAATGGCAAATTGTGAAAAAGGGGTTGGTGGGAGGAAAGGTGGAGGTGAGCGTAGAAACATTACTAAATAACTAATTACAGTCAACAGTGATTTAAAGAAAGCATCATCATACACACAGTGCAATGAAGAAGGGAAAATTTAAAGGACACAGCTCACAGGCACAGCTAAGAAAGCATTGAAAGGAACAAACAATGTTGATGAGTTGTCTTGGTTGTTTGGGAAGCTAGCTAGCTATTTCCTATTACTGGGGTCAGATATGATAGATAGAGTCATAGCTAGATAGATATAGGGCGGCATAGCAGTGGAAGAATCATGCCTGGCTCTCTCAGCCTTTTCATTTTCATTTTCATTGCATGCATACATTATTTATCTTTCTCTTTTCTTTTCATCCAACTATAAAAATATAATAAGGTGATGTTGTTTGTCGTTCAACTTAAGTTTGTTCGTGTAAATGATGATGATACACAAACGGTTAATTATTGTTGCCACTTTATGCTTATGTACCGTTAAGTTACCAATGTTATATAATATTGGTCAATAGAAATGCTAGCAATACACATTCTAACACGCACTTATCAATACACTCTCTTTGATTAGTTAATATTCACATGAGACCCACCAAATGTATATGGGACCCACATGATTTGGTAGGACCCATGTGAATTTTAACCAATCAAAGGGAGTGTGTTGAAAAGTGTGTGTTAGAATGTGTGTTGCTAGCATTCCTCTATTGGTCAATTAAGATGTGTTATGTGGCACACCCTTTTCTTTCATATGTATATCTTTTCTCTTTCTTCATTAGTCTTTCTTGCATTGGTCACACGACACACCTTAATTAGTCAATATCATATAATATTGGTAGCCCAATAGTACACAAGTGATATTCAAGAAACCTAAACTATTTCAATTCCTTCCTTATTTTTCAATCAAAGGAGAAAGTGATAGTACAGAAACTTATCAGATAGACTGAGATTAAGTTCATGATTGTTTATTGAGCTTTTCGTCATTTTAATCCGCTAAACAGTAAGCATACTAGAACAGCATAAGATAAAACAATGTAACACAAATTTTTATGGTATTGAATAATTTTTTGTGGACAAATAAATTGTTTTGGTATTTTATACAACTTGTATGTATGATAAAAAGTTGTGTTGTGAATTAGTGAGAGACAAGAATTTCAATTTTTGCCATGTATCTTGTCTCCAGATTGTTCTGTTTCTAAACTAGTTTTACAAATCAAACATTGTACATCTGAAGTTGTCACTTTATGTGCTTCATTTCTTATCAGATCAAACACATCATGGACTAAAATATTTGGTTGAGGTCCCTTTTTTAGGACTTTCAATGAAGGTTGACATCTTTACCTATTTGGGTTGGGGGGTTGGGTTTGTACTTGTCAATAAAACCTTCCTCGTACACTTTTGTTGCTTCGAGGGTTCAATTTTGGGTGTTATAGGATCATGTATAAGTGGATAAGTGGTATGAACTCTGATTTTGATCGTGCTTTGGATGATCTTTGTGGTACTATTTTAGATATTGGTTTTAGCAATTTTAGTAGCAATGACACCATCCATCCTAAAACACGACATGTTTTGATGAATTCCCTTTTTAGTAAAAATGTTCGGGAAATGAAATTGAAATTTGACATGACCACAAGACAAAAAGAAGATTTTGGGTGTTTTCACATGTTCAATATTTTCTTCTAGTTATCCTTGTTGATGGGTTAGGCCATCATATGCCAGTGATAAAGTATTGTACTATCCCTAAATATCGGCTTGTGATTCCATTATTTCATATTAATGAGGTGTACGTGTCTTGTTTGCCACAAGGCATGCCTAGATATCTTTTGGGTAGCATGCAATTCAATGTAATAAGCTTCTTGATTTCAAATACAAACACGACTTTGTTAGGGATGTTCTTTGTGAACTTATTGACTGACCCACAAGAAGGAAGATCAACATTTATGCTAGCAAATGTTTTGGTGTACGGGTGATCAAGAGGGAAACATGCTTGTGTGAACTTCTCCCCACTTGTGGGATTAGGAACATGGGTCTTTGTTGTGAGACAAGAAGCCTTCAAAACCAATTTGAGTAAATGGGTTAAACATGAAAAAACGTGTTATGACAATCAACATGCTTTCGTATTATTTGGTTTTCTAACACCAGATGTTGTTGATATTTTACAAAAAGTTCAAAGGATCATGCATAATAAGTATTCAAGAGGATTGATTTTACCTTCTAAAAATATAAGTGATGTAGCTTATTGTATGCTTGTATATCATTTATGTATAAGTTATTATAAATTAATAGAATATAAAATAGAAATAATTATCTAAAAAGTTGTTTATTCAATTTTATTCAACTTTTTAAAGTTAAAATTTTGTTTTTGTTTTTGTTTTTTTCCTTCTAATTTTAGATTCTTGAAATTGTGTCTTAAGACACAAGATACCAAGACCCGTTAAGAAATCTCCTTCATTTCGTTCATCAACCTAACTAGGGCTAAGTTAATTAGCATTGTTGGTTGTAAGAGGAACAAAAAGGCCAGACCCTACAATTATTGGGTTCCGGAACAGAAGAAGAGACTGGTTTAGAATTTCTATGCAGTGCTTTTGGATGTGCTGTGCATGCCTAATAACTGTGCTCTCATCCTTCCTTCCTTGTTTCTTTCTCTCTTTATCTCTCTCTTTCTGCTTATTCCACAAGGATGGTGCTATGGTGTAGTGTTATCAACCTCAGTTGTCAATTCATGTTTTGGGTTACTTCAACTCAATGTTATTTTTCAGTTCCCAGCAATCGAGAAAGGCATATTTAACAAAGAAATGCACATCACTTTCCTTTTAGTACTACCATTAACAGTCATCACAGTGTTGACTCCTTATTACACCGTTGATTTTAATATAACTTTCATCCTCAATGAGACAGCAATGTCTCATAACCACGGGATTTCTATTCATTCTGTCCTACTAACATGTTCCTGTCTTCTATTGTTGTTAAAGAGTGTGTAATCACTTTTTTTTAATAATTAGTACAAATACACAGTATTACTGTCCAAGTCTGTGCATATCAATCAATTGCTTTATAAACAAGCTAGTTCATTCAACTTTTTTTTCTTTCTTTCTTACAGATAGTTCATTCATTTCATAATTGCATTTAAATAACATATTATGAGGATGGTATAGGACAAATTTGTGAAGCTTTGTTTCTTTTCTTTTGGTGATTTCTTCCCATTTAGCTATCCATTGCATGCTTTGTCATAATGCTACTCAATTTTGTGACAGCTAAGTTCTGTAAACTCTGATTCAAGCTCTGAGTATAGCCTCATAGACCTGTAACATATGGACAATTAATCCAATTAATTATGCAGTTGGCTCTTGGAGATCCAAATTTATATCCAAGTAACGTTTCTCTATCAGTAGTACTACATCACAGTAGAAAAAACTGTTTCGAGAGAGAAAAATATATGCATAAAAACAAAAGAAAAACAATTACCATATTTATATATTGTATATGTACTCACTCCGGTCTTGACTATATTGAGAGAGAATTGTGCTCCTCCTATTAGTGACGGATGGACCAGGATTGTGTGCAATCACAAGGTTGATATTACCCGTGGTCACACAAACATCTGGTCAATTTGAGTAAAATCATATGGTTTAAATTTCAAACTTAGTATTTGAATTTTAAAAAAATATATACATGCTTTAAAAGCTGGAACCTCTAATCTTGATCGGACCGCCGGAGTTCATGTGACTGTGTTGCATCTAGTGACTCATTGCTTCAACTTAAAGTGTTCACACTGATGACCACCTAGAACACATTGATGACCGGTTAAATGACAGAGGTATTGTATGGGGAAAAAACATTATTTTTATAAAATTAGAAACAACAACAAGCAAGCATTAACTCAGAAGGTAGGGTTGGCTATCTGGATTTTTATAAAATTAGAAAGAACAAAATAAAAACAATAGGAGAAAATTGTAGTGTAATAAAAATTAAAGATGATGTAAAAAAGTGTAAAACATAATAGATTATTTTTTCTTTAAAAAATAAAATAGAAAAATAACTACAAAAAATTATCCATTATATTGTTTGTTTATATATGATCAAAGCTGATGCTACTGCAAATCATTCTGCTTTCAGGGCCAATTTAAGGATGTGCTGCATAGCATGGGATTGATAGTTGAGAGATAATATTTGTTTTAAGAAATTCGAAAGATCGGTCCTGCCGTTCACTAACGAGGGGACCAATTGGCGTCAGAGATCTGGAGAGGAGCACACTCCTAAGTCCTAAGCCTTTCCCACCAAACCAATCCCTAAAGATTAACATAAGGGCATCAGATAGTTTAGTGGTTTGAAAGAAAAACAGAGATTGTAATGATACAAAAGTAACGAGTTTAAATCCCCCTACTAACAAATAACGATTAACATTTATCATTTAGGAAAACAAATAGATAGCTAAGATGCATAATGACACAGGCGCAAACAGTGCACACTACCAAGCAAAATACTCCTTTCTAATTGCATTAGTATCAAAATCAGGAATGACTAGTAATGGCCTTTCTTCTGATCCAAGATTCTAATGGACCTATCCAGTGTTAGTCTCTGGGTATTTACCTTTGAAAGTTACTCTTCTCACAGGAGAAATTGCTTAAAAAAACGTATCCGACTGTAGTTAACTATATATCGGTGGTTCAATCACTTTTTAAGTCGGCTAAAACTAACTTAAAAATTGATTAGAACACTTTAAAAAGTGTTCAACGGTAGTTAACTACAGCTGGAAAAGCTGAACTGTAGTTAACTACAGTTGGATGGGTTTTTTAGCAATTTCTTCCATGAGAAGAGCAACTTTCTTTACCTTGTTATATGGGCCTGGGCTCCATATTTGTGTTAAAAAACCCATTGCTTTCTGCTTTTGGTACAAATGTAAACAGAAAATGAGCATATCTGTTCCCAAGTATAAATGCGGTTAGGAGATTTGGAATTGATACTGCTGTTCCCAGAACAGAGAATATCTGTCTTGCCAAATGTAACTTCAACTTATCTAACTAGCATCAAGATAAAGTTTAGAATCACTTGATAAGAGTTTAATTGCAGCAAATATAAGTGATAGCAGATGACTGAAAACATCTTGAATACATTCTTTCATATTGAGGAGGAATAGTCTATGGATAAGCTTTAATACCACTATTATTATTATTATTTTAAATTTGGGAAGGAAAAATTAACATTAATAACAATGACACTAATAGTCTTTTACAATTCTCTCATTTGGAATTGAACTCAAACTCTTACCAGAGCTGACACATCATGGACCAACACTACTTTTAAATTAAACAGAAAACCAACACTGAAGGCAAAAAAAAAGGCCTTATACAAAAAAAATTCACAATATAATAGAAATGAAAATATTATTTTCCCTTACTCTTCAGGACTCAATGAAGTATATAGACATCTTTCATCATAGGAGTCGATCATAGTCCTTATCAACAAACAAACAAAAAAAATCAATCATAGTCTGCCCAAAAGACTAACCAGATCAGAGCATTTTTTCACGTAAATATATGCACAATTAAAGAAATGAACACCTTGGAGCTAATCCTTCAAGGGGGGAGCCTGCCTTTAACAGTAACAATTGTTATCAGATAACGTGTCTATAAGGATCAACACTAAAAAAAAGCATATTGTGGAGGACATAATTTATTTGCTATCAAATGTGTTCTAATGAGCTGAGGACGAATGAGAGAAGAATCATCAGTAAACTACTTTTCCAAATTCAGATTGATTACAAATATGAATCAAAACTTTTTTGCCATCTATACATTTTTATTTTCAATAAAATGTATGCCCTTGAGCTTTGATGTTCAAACTTCTTCACAGGAGCATCGAACCTCAACTCAATGGGCCAAAGATCATCAAACATCTCTTCTCCAACAGGTTCAGTCTGCTCACAAGAATTATCCGAAACATGAAAAATAAATGTATCATAAATTGTATCAGTATATATGGAGTTTCCATGTACATTGTCTGTGTGAGAGTAATTCAAGCCACTGGACGATATAACGATAAAGTTGTTGGTTTCGAAGAATCAGCCCAGGGTTCCTCTTCGTCATCAGCAAGGAGACTGCATGATCATCAGGGTGCATAGATCCATGAGATAACACATCAATCTCACCAGCCATCTGCACAACTTCTTTGTATATCATCAGGCCAAGCTTTGCATCATCTGAAAATTCAATACTTCCCAAATCTGAGGAACCAAAATTCCAAAATTCGGAGATTGAATCATTTAGTCTCCAAAGTATCACTGCTTCAGCCTATTTTTTTCCATCTCAAACCAATGGGCTATGGCTACAATCCTAAAGTATATTACTAACTTCTGAGAATTGCCGAGCTCTGTTTACCCTTTTTGTACAAGTTCTCATGCTCTGTCCATAACATGTCATGAAAAGACACTAAAACTTTCAAGAGTGATTTGATGACTACCGACAACAGGAAGGAACCAGAAAAGCTGGTGTGTGTGTGTGTGTGTAACCAAAGTGGTCACCAGAAATCTCCACATGAACAGAGCCCTCTTTCAAAATGATGGAACCTGCTGGCATCCCTCACAACGAGGGTCCGGTGGGAAACTTGAGACGCAATCTTAAAGAATGCATGGCAATCATCACAAATTCGAAGGTTCTTTGTGATCCGAAGACAGGTACCCTTCGAGGTAACAAGCAGACCATAACCAAGTGCCAACCTTTCACTATGTCCATATAGTATCTGTGTTTTTTCCTCTTCACAAACATCGTGGAATACCAATTTCGTTTGAGCCCTATAGCCTCCTTTTTCTTTCAAAAGTTTTGTAAGCTGGGCCAATTTTAGATAAATGTTATTACATTGTGGATGAGACTTGTCCCTTGCCATGAAGGTGTGAATCTTATTCTCAACCTCAATCCAACTGCATCCTGGTTTCTTCTTCAATTTATTTCCCTTCATTCTCGACCTTACTTCTTCCACATCATTCCATCTTCCATCTGCCGCAAAAGTGTTCGATACCAGTACATAATTTCCTGAATTCTCTGTATTTAATTGTAAGAGCTTCTTTGCAGCAACCTCTCCTAAATCATTGTTAGAATGAATACGACAAGCCCCAAGAAGAGCACACCAGACTTCAGCAGAAGGTTCGATAGGCATGTTTCTCACAAAATGGTAAGCCTCTTCCAAAGAATTGGATCGAGCAAGGAGGTCAACCAGGCAGGCATAATGCTCTGGCCAGGGCTCCAATTGATATTCATTTTGCATAATTTCAAAAAGCCGCTTGCCTTCAACAACTAATCCTGAATGGCTGCAAGCATATAATAAAGCCAAGAAGGTAATATGATCAGGAAGAACATTTTCATCAGTCATTTTGCTGAATAAATCAATGGCATCCTTTCCACATCCATGCATTCCATTTGCATTAATCATAGAAGTCCACAAAATTATATCTCTTTGTTTTACATAGTTGAATATGTTTCTTGCGTTCTCCATGGTTCCACAGCGAGCATACATGTCCACCAGGGAGTTAGCAATCGAACCCTCCAAGAAGAAACCCTTCCTAATCAGAAATCCATGAATCTCCTTCCCTTTCTTCAATGAAGATAAAGCAGCAGACGCAGAGAGTACGCTGACAAGAGTTATCAAATCAGGTTCAATATTAGTTTTTATCAGAGAGTTGAAAAGTTCAAGAGCTTCAATTGCAAGTCCATTATGAACACAACAAGTAATCATACTCGTCCAAGACACAATATCTTTGGAGTTAATTGATTTAAAGACATGTCTTGCATAATCTACGAGCGCAACTTCTCCGTATACATTGACAATGGCATTTTGTATCAAAATATCAGCTAAACCTCCTTTCAAAACGTAACCATGAATTTCTTTGATGAGCTTTTCAGATTTCAACCCGCTACAAGCTAGCAAAATGCTTCCAATCATCATAGGATCAACATCCATCTTTTCTAACTGGACCCTCCTCAACAAATTTAAGGCATCCAGGTGGCATTCATTTTGTGCATAGCCAGCAATAATTGTAGTCCAAGAAATCAAGTCCTTCTCGGGCATATACTCAAAAGTGCTGCCCATATATTTCACACAACAACACTTCCCATACATATCTATCAGGGAGTTCCCAATATGCATATTAGAATCGATTCCATTTTTTATTGCATAAGCATGGACTTCCATGCCCGTCAATAAATTCGCCGATCTGCCCGATGCTGCGATCATGTTTAGCACCGACACCTGATCAGGCTTTTGACCAGAATCCTGCATATCCTGAAAGTGGTTTATAGCATCACTATACATATCATTTTGCACCATACCAGAAAGCAATGTATTCCACGATACACAATCCATACAAAGCATACTTTTAAAAACTCTTTCAGCATCCTCCATTTGACCACAATTTGTATACATAGCAATCAAAGCATTGGAAACATACACATCAGTAAAATGGTTAGATTTCAAAATGACGGCATGTATACCCCTACCAATTTTAATAAAGGTTGGATCCTCACAAGCTTGAAGAGCCGAAACGAAAGTGTAAGTATTACTCTCAACACCAACCTCCTGCATTCTTCTAAACAGTGACAATGCCTCAAAGCACTCACCCTCACCAACATGTGCAGAAATAATTGAATTCCACGATACAGGATCATCTTTCTCCATCAAACCACTATCAAACAACACCCTTGCCCCACCAAGATCGCCACATTTAGCATACATAGCAATAAGTGAATTACAAACAAAAACAAAACCACCATAACCACACTTAACGGCAACACCATGAATCTCACACCCCAAACGCCTCTCCTTTAAAGCGCCACACGCTTTAAGCACACACGGAAAAGTAAAAGCATCAAGCGAAACCCCAAGTACCCGCATCTCTTTATACAATTCAATCGCCTCAACGTATCTCCCCGTTGACACACAAGCACCTATCATTGCGTTCCAGGTGAAAATTGTTCGTTCAGACATTTTATCAAACACTTTGACTGCATCATAAAAAGAGCCACATTTTCCATACATGTGTACAAATTTGGTGTCAAGGAACACAGAATCAAGATAATTTTGTGTTTTGAGAAAATGGGCATGTAACTGTTGGCCTTGAGGGAGAGCTTTGTGTGAAGCGCATAGTTCAAGAGCTTGAGAATAAGCTTGTTGAAGTGGGAAACGAGTTGTTGGGGGTAATGGGTCAGTGAAAAAATGGGTTAAGGATTGAAAAGCTTCTTTGAGGGAAATGGGTCTGTGAGAGAAGGTGGGAAGAGTGTGGTTTGGGGGAAGTGTTGAAGTGAGCATTGTAGTGTGAGTTGTGGTGGTGCATGGACGAAGATAGGATAAATATCTCATGCAAAGGTTTTAGATTTTGTGATATTTTGCATGGAATTTGAATCAAGGTAAAGTCAATAAACATGGATAAGAATGATGATCAGAGGTTTTACGAGGTGTTTTATTATTCAATCAATCAACACTTTTATAAAATATTCTAATCAAATCCAATCAATATATTTTTTCTTTCTTTTATATAATGGAGGAAATGGCAGAAAAATAATTGTTACAATGATATATAAAAAAAGTTTTGTCCTCTTGTTCAGCTGGTAGGGACAATACATGAATATATGCAGGGTACGGGGTTAAGACCCGGCCACCACCAAAAAAATATAAAAAAAGTTTTATATAGTCTCTGTGAGCATAACTCAGTTGATAGGGACAATACATTGTTATACGCAGAGGTCGGGGTTCAAATCCCAGACACCCCACTTATTCACTTTATAACGTGAATTCTAGCCACTAGGTTACTTAACAAAAAAAAATAGTTCATATACCGAGTACAAAAAGTTGTCTTAACGTAAAATAGTTGATTCAATGACATGAGTGTTTGTTTTCAATTGAGAGGTTATGTTGAGTGTTGATGATTGGAGCCATAAAGTTGGGGACGGAAAAAACAACCATGAGATGGTTGAAATGTTGCAAAAGACATAAAACCGTTGGACGTCTAAGACCGAAAAATAATAGGCTCCTTCGTAAGTTGACAGACTCGACCGTTCTTCCAAAAAATATTTTGACCAGTTTACAGAAAAGAAATGGTTGAAGTAAAACTATTATCAAGCATATTTATAATGCACGTCATGCGTATAGATAGTCTATCAAAATCAGGAATACAACATCACATGAAATCCTTGAACTTTTAAGTTTACTAGATTATTCATCTTGAACTTTTAAAAGAGTTGACCAGTGATTGAAAATGTTATCTCCGATTGACTTGGACTCATTATCCATTCAATCGGGTCAATCACGCTCTGACTTCTAATGGTATTAGCCCTGCACCAAAGGATGAATGATGATTACGTTAGATGAGTTTTCTCAATGCAAAAAAAAAAAAAAAATAAGCATGTTGCAGGACTACGATCAACAAAATACACATTTATTTTGATCATATCCGGTATATATTTTTTTTAGTTTATAATTTAATTTTAACAACATTTTTTAACAAATTTATTTGGTTAAATTATACCAGGGGTCCTTTAAGTTTGAGGTTTGTAACATATTGGTCCTTTAGGTTGTTTTGGTCACACATAAGCCCTTTAAGTTTGAGGTTTGTTACAGATTGGTCATTTAAGTTATTTTGGTCACACATAAGTCGTTTTAAGTTTGTAAATGTTTTCAATTTAGTCCTTCTGTTATTCAAAACGGTGATGTGTCAGAAGGACTAAATTGAAAACATTTACAAACTTAAAGGACTTGTTGAAGTAGATAAAATAGTCACAAGTAAGGGGGGGTTTGAATTGTGACCCTTTAAAAAATTATCCTGTAACTTAAAAAGTAATTCTCAAGTTGAAACTTGGAATGGTTAAGTTAATAATAGACTTCAGAACGTTCTGATGTCTGAGTGCAAAAACAGTTTAACAAAGTAAATGTGTTTGTGTTTGCAGTAAGTAAAGAGTATAGGGAAGAGAGAATTAACACGCACAGATTTATAGTGGTTCACCCAATGTGGGTTAGTCCACTCCTCACAATCTTGTGAGAGTTTCCACTATGATACTTGAGATAACCTCTCAAATCCTGCACCTTACAATCTTTGTTCACCTGAACAATTACACAATTTGTATTCTCTAAGCCTCAGCAGGCTTGCACCTTGTTGCTAAGTTAACCACTTAGACTTTTACACTCTTTGCTCAAACTAACACTTTAGTACCCCTAAAGCTAGATGAGACTTGATTACAATTTGTGAGAAGTTTTGAATGTTTGAGAATCAAACAGAAGAGGAGGAAGAAGAAGTTATCTTTGAAAGAGATAACAAAGAGTATTGATGTACACTACAAGAAGGTAAAAAGAGCCTTCAGTGATGATCAATTTCAATTGCAAGAGCTTCAAACAATTCAAGTTGTTTTCTTGTATGCTTTGCAATGGTGCAATTAATGTTGAGTCTTTGATCTCTATTTATAGAGTTTTAGGGCTCATATAGCCGTTGTAAGGTGACCAATGGTGTTATGCCAAGTGTCCTGGGCCCCACAAGCTTTTACTTGAAAATCTGGGTGAACATTCTGACCATCAGAATGTTGTTGTGTTCCCAGGATGAACATCAGAATGTTGTTGTGTTCTTCATCAGAATGTTGATATTCATGATGTTCTTCATCTGGGTTCATCAATGATGAATGTCTGATGAGTTTCTGGGTTTGTTCAAGGCGTGACATGAGAT
>Ga0315915_1003650_pt1 | contig 19518 bp, 15 predicted proteins | sample MpolbnodulesMG_FD_207738 | JGI IMG/M metagenome (GOLD analysis project Ga0315915, IMG submission 207738) | Medicago polymorpha root nodule microbial communities from Los Angeles, California, United States - branched nodules | ecosystem: Host-associated > Plants > Roots > Nodule | place: USA... | reverse complement strand
GAGGTCGGAGGGGGGATGGTTTAGGGACTTTTCAAGCTTCTCAGGCTACACAGCTTGAAGAGTCACAGGTGGTTGACCGAGCCAGGTGGAGTACCTGAATTATCATGATCAGGTACACCACGATGTCACTGATGGTGGGTATGGCTAGCAGCATATACCAGAGCATGATGACATTGTAGCAGTGGCTGCCCCAACAGTGTTACTTTTGGAGCCTCCCTTTCCTGGAGGACCGAAAAATATATCTCTGTTACACTCTTATGCCAAACATGTGGCATTGCGGCTTTGGTATAATTCAAATGACGTAAGTGTAATTTTTAGTTGTCTAAAATTATCATGTGCAACACAAATTAATGTTTTAATTTTTTTATATATGTGTGTTTGTTTAATTATTATATCAACTTTTATATGTGTTTTTGTTTAATTCTTTTCTTTTGTTTAATTATTCTCGTGCGGCAATTTAAATTGGTGATTTTTATTTTTGCATGTGTAAGTTTTATTATGTTTAGTTAAATGTTTACATTGTTTAAACTATGTTTATTTTTCTATTATTTTAGGTTCGTAAGGTGCGTGTTGTAAAACCGATTAATCATGGGGCTAAGATTTTGAGTATACGAGGTCCAAACGAGAATGCTGACTGGTTTTGGGGAAGCTTAAGGAGAGCGGGTTACATGATTTGGTTTATCTGGGCTATGCCACTGTGCCTCATGCTTTGCTGATGATATTATGCGAGAGGCGGCATCCCAAGACCAACAGTTTTCACATGGTCTTGGGGGAGATGACTGTGACTTTGGATGATGTCACATGTCTTATGCATCTTCAAATTGAAGGGCGGATGTTGAGCCATGGGAAGAAGATGTTGAGACACGAGGCAACGACACTAATGGTGAGGCACTTAGGTGTGTTGCAGACGGATGCAGAGAAAAATTGCGGTGAAGAGTATGGTGGGTACATTAGTTATCCGAAGCTGAGGGAGTTATATACGAGGTACCTTGATAGGGCTACCAGATTGGCGGATCCAGAGGAGCTGGAGAGGGTTAGAACATTTTGTGTGAAGTGTTATCTTCGATATCTTGTAGGATGCTTGTTGTTTAGTGATAAAAGCAACAAACGCATCGAGTTGGTCTATCTGACGACCATGGAGGACGGCTACACGGGGATGCATAAATATTCTTGGGGAGGGATGACACTAGCATACCTATACCACTGTTTAGCTGAGGCTTGTTTGCCTGGAGACAGAGCTCTTGGGGGAAGCGTGACACTGCTCACTGTAAGAAACTTATAAATGTGAACCTTAACTTTTATTTTTTTGTTATATTTTTCGTGCGTAATAACTTATAAATGTGATTTGTTTGGTTTGTGCAGGCGTTTTTGGCGTATTTTCCTAAGTTTTTTAGTGTTGATCCAAATCCCAACTACATTAAAAACTATCCGGTGGCGTCGAGGTGGGCGTTATAGAAGGGTCATGGAGAGGGGATGACGTATCGCTCATTGCTGGATCGTATTCAGTTTGATGACGTATGTTGGAGGCTGTACGAAGAGCACAAAGAGATCCAGACATTTGAGGAGGTTTTCTGGTATTCAGGTTGGATTATGTGCGATGTTCATAGGGTGTACCGTCACTTGCCTGAGAGGGTTTTGCGGCAGTACAGATACGTAAAGACCATCCCTAGACATCCGACGGATGTTGTAGAGCTGCAACCGCCTCAGATTGTGCAGGCATTCCTTGACTTCAACACTTGCACGCTTAAGGAGCCTGATTGGGGTGAGCCGGCAGGAGAGGAGACATGGCGTGTGAGGGAGGGCTATGTGTTATGGTACACTGAGGTGTCTCACCCTCAGATTTTGCCACCTCTTCCAGGAGATCTTCCGAGGCCAGCAAATGAAGAGTAAATCATTGCAGAGCAGTGGGAGCGGTACGAGGCGAGAAGCTCGTCTGATACCTATGACATGGTTAGTGGCGTTGTTGCCTACGCTGATGCACAGATGGGCCAGGCGGAGGTCATGAGCCCTGATCAATGGTTTCAGGCCATGAGCCATGTTAGGGAGCAGATCGCACCGATATTGAGCAGGCGGCGAGGCCAGAGGCCGAGGAGGCGACAACAACAGCATCAACAGGATCAGAACCAGCAGTAGGATTAAGACTTGTTTTTTACTTTTTGTATTATGATGACATTATGTCTGTATGTTTGTATTTTGATGACATTATGTTGTTTGTATTTTGATGACATTGGTTCATTAGTTTGTTCGTTTAATCAATGTTTGTGAAATTGAGCCAATTTTGTTTTGCCATTCGAACACATTATGCGCCAATTAAGCTGTGATATTTGTGATGACATTATGTACGTGTTTTTAACACATTACAGGATCAGAAGCTGAAGCTTCTGCCTCTGCAATAGCATCAGGACGCATCAGCAGTTAACTGCAGATGGAACTGGCGGTAGTTAACTGCCGAAGTTTTCTTCGGTTGTAAACTGCAGCCGGTTCCATTTTCCTCGGTACTTAACTGCCGAAGGATATTTTGGTATTTTAGTTGTGTTTTTTAGCCTAACCAAATGTGTCAACGATAATTTTCTTGACAAAATTTAGTGTTACTGTGTTAGAAAGACAACAAGAAAAGGTTAACGTAGGTGACTGTACAATATTTATTTTCGAGTAATGCCTCAAATTCGTCCTTTAATTTTCAAAAATCAGCCAAATTCGTCCCCAAATTTTGCGAAATATCTATTTTGTCCCCGAATTTACAAAATGTCGATCAAATCAGTCACTCCGTTAAGTTGGCATGTTAACGGAGGTGACGTATACTGTTAAGCTTACCACGTCATATGCCACGCAAGCAGGGACTGATTTGGCCGAAAATGATGAAATTACGAAGGACTGAATTGATTGATTAATAGAAAATTGCAAATCCCCCAGCATCTCTTTTTCCTCAACGCCTCTTTCTTCTCAACGTCTCTTTCTTCCCCAAATATATAAATTTGGAACCCTGATTTTATAATTTGTCACCTAGAGTTCAAAATCCCCAAAATTTCATCAATTAATTGATGACAAAGTTCTTCCCCAATTCAAAAAACTTAAAAACTTATTTGATTGAATTCGAAATCCAAAAATTGTTCAAGCTTTGGTGTTCAGAAATCACCGGTGTTTGTTTATGTCTGTCATTTAAAATCACTGGTGCTCTCATGCCATATTTCCTTGTACCCATTCCCTGAAATAATATCAATCTAATCAGACCTTGAATTATAACACTATCCATCAAAGCAGTCCTTAAATTATCACTATAAGTATCAAATCGATCCTTATTTTGGTCTCAGCTATACCTGTCTAAGAAGAACATTATATAGACAAAAAAGAACATTAAATACCATCATAAGTCATACATTTGATGTTAATAAGTCATTACATAGCCAAAAAAGAACATTACATAACCATCAAGTCATAAGTACATTTGATGTTCATAAGTTAAACAAGTCATAAGTCATAAGTACATTACATAGCCAAAAATCATAAATTAAACAAGTCCAAAAAGCTTGGTTGACCCTTGGATCATATAGGGAAACTTATAGCTACTTTATTCAACCTGTGAATTCTCAAATTTATTGGGAACCAACACCTTATGAAAAACCTGTGCCACCAAAGAAGAACAGGAGAAAGGATGGCAATCAGGAACCTATTTGTGTGAGTAACATGAAGAAAACCTACAACGACACTCAATATGGGAGATGTGGACTGATGAGACATAACTTAAGAAGTTGTGTGAAACAAGGTGTGGAAAGGAGACCAAAAGATTGGATTGATACCGAGCCTCAAGAACAAGTAGAAGGTGATGTGGCATGTGTGGAAAATGTTGTTGCTACTGAGGTGGAAAAAGAGAATGTTGCTATTGAGGTGCAAAAGATAATGGACCTGTAACCGATGCAATTTCTAGACAGGTATAACGGAGATTAAAATAAGGATCGATTTGATACTTATTGTGATAATTTAAGGACTGGTTTGATGGATAGTGTTATAATTGAAAGTCAGATTTGATTGATTTTATTTCAGGGAACTACAAGGAGATATGACATGAGAGGAGTAGTGATTTCAAATGACAGACATAAACAAACACCAGTGATTTCTGAACACCAAAGCTTGAACAATTTTTGGGGATTTTTGGATTTTGAATTCAATCAAAAAAATTAGGTTTTTAAGTTTTTTGAATTGGGGAAGAACTTTGTCATCAATTAATGGAAGAAATTTTGGGGATTTTGAACTCTAAGTGACAAATTATAAAATTAGGGTTCCAAATTTATATATTTGGGGAAGAAAGAGACATTGAGAAGAAAGAGACGTCGGGGAAAAAGAGATATTTGGGGAATTTGTAATTTTCTGTAAATCAATCAATCTGGTCCTTGGTAATTTCATCATTTTCGGCTAAATTAGTCTCTGCTTGCGTGACATCTGACGTGGTAAGCTTAACAGTACACGTCACCTCCGTTAACAGACCAACTTAACGGTGGGACCAATTTGATTAACATTTTGTAAATTCAAAGACTAAATAGATATTTCACAAAATTTAGGACGAATTTGACTGATTTTTGAAAATTCTTCGAACGAAAAGGTATTACTCATTTATTTTCTTTTGAAGTGAGGAAGTAACTGTACTTGTAGACTTGAAGTGTCCAATTTAATTACACAGAGTTGCCGATTTTCACTCATCTATTCCATCAACCAGTCTCGTCCCCATATCGCATTGCAGGTTTGTCTTGTTATTCCTTTTCACTCATCTATTCTTCACCGTGCTCTGTGCTTCAATCTTCAATTTTAATTTTCAATATATTTTTATTCTTCTGGTTCTTTTTCAATTCTAATAATAATATTGCCTTTCAATCTGTTATGTTCTGTGATTGCTGCAAATAAATATTTCAATCTTCTCCAATTTGGGAGTTAGGGTTTCATAGCTTTGAAATTGGGGCTTTTTAGGCTGTCAGTGATTTTAACAAATTGAGCGAGTTGTGATGATGGAATTAAAAATTATATTATTTATCTCATTAATTCTTAAAGTATATCAAAATATACTGATTTGTCAAAAAAAATAAAATAATATGTGTTGTTATTCTGAGTGAGTGATCTTAAGGCATAACTAGGTTGCGTGTGTTGAAAGCTGAAGAAGAGAAGAGAGAAATGGAAGGTTGGGACCCGAACACGAAGTCGACGCTAACACAGATCCCATTGCTAACAACAAAGGCAGGTCCTCGAGACGGAGCGGCATGGACGACCAGGCTGAAGGAAGAGTACAAGTCTCTTATTGCTTACACTCAGATGAACAAATCCAACGACAACGATTGGTTTCGTATCTCTGCCTCCAATCCTGAAGGTACACGTTGGACCGGTAAATGCTGGTATGTCTATAATCTTCTCAAGTATGAATTTGATCTACAATTCGATATTCCCGTCACTTATCCTTCCACTGCACCCGAGCTTGAACTCCCTCAATTGGATGGCAAGACTCAAAAGGTCATTTTCGCCTTTCAATTTCAATTTTATCTTCGTTTTTTCATTATCAATTAATTAATATCTTTTTTCATTTGTTTTATTTTCAGATGTATAGGGGTGGAAAGATATGCTTGACTGTTCATTTCAAGCCCCTCTGGGCCAAAAATTGGTACTTTTTTTTACTCCTTTAAGCATTGCTATGTTATTGTTAGATTCTTAGGGATTATCGTGACATTGTTTTGTATTAGGATTTGGGGCATGTTTGGATTGACTTATTTGACCTTATTTACTGGCATAAGTTTTGTGATACTGTTTGAGAGAATTTATGAAAACAGATTATGACAATTTTCATAAGCTTTTTTCATCTCACTTTCATAAGTTATAAAATATAGCTTACAAAAACAACTTACAGCATATAATAGAAAAACAATTTAACGATATTTTATCTTTTGCTATAAAAATATCTTATGCAAAGCTTATACATGAGCACGTGTACTATAAACTGCAAATAAGCTGTTTATCCAAACATGCTCTTGGTTAGTCTTTGAACAAGACAATGTTTGGATAAATAACTTAATAATCACTTGGGACAAGTGTTTATGGTATAAACACTTATGATAAGTTATTTTTATAACAAAAGATAAAATAAATTGAAGCTGCTTTCGTAAGCTTATGAACATGTCATAAATAAAACAAGTTGTTTCCATCAGTGTTGTCAATCACAGATCGTAGGAAATACCAATTTGTTTAAATTTTGCTACGCAACACTGCTACATTGCTGCTATAGCAGCTATTTCACAGTATTTTGTATTAAACAGCGTATCCCAAACAATAGGGATTTGTTCAAATTTTGCTATGCAGCCAATAACGCTATAGTGCCGCTATTTAACAACATTGGTTTTCAGAAGCTCTTCCAAATAGCCTCACAGGTGTTTATGCTAATAGATAAGCTCAAATAAGTCAATCCAAACAGGCCCAATTGGAAATAGAACCTTGTTCTTAGTATGAGATTGGTTCGAATTGAATGAAATAATTTTAGGTAATCAAATGATGTTAACTTTGTGATGGGTATGGAAGATTTTACAACACCTCTTGCTGTTTTGCTGAATTGAATGAAATAATTTTAGGTGATCAAATGATGTTAACTTTGTGATGGGTATGGAAGATTTTACAACACCTCTTACTGTTTTGCTGAATTCTAACCACCGAGAATTTTGGTATTTAAGTCCCATCACGATTCACGACTAAAGAATCAAAACTTAATTGATCCCTCAAGGTCTCAAATTCCTAAGAGTAAAGGATCAAAACTTGATTATACTCCCTATCGTACAACACAATCCCTTGATGGTAATGTGAATTTTCACATCAAATATTTGAGTAAGTGAACATGCCTTGACAAGCAGCTATAGTTGGAACGGTCCTAATACTAGTCATTTTTGCGAAGGGTGCAGATGTCTTGTCACAATCCCACCAAACTTCTGTTTAGTTACCCAGTGTGACTATTGAAAGTAGTATCATAATTCAACTTCACCAAATAGTCTCATTTTGCCGCAACGAGTTTCACAATTGGATGCTGAGGAACAATGTCCCAAGTGAAATTTTCTGGAAGGGCACGTAGTTCACTTCTGTGATGTGACCCAACAAACATCTTTAACTGCCAGTGAATAACAAGTATGAATATATGTGCCTAATTCATACATATTAGGCGGGTGAGACACCCATGTGAAGGTCACGACAAGGGTGCTAGTGCAGGGTCAAGGACAAAGTAAAATTGCGTATCAACGTAAATTTGACCTGATTTAAACCGTTCCAGGGAAGGAGGATCATGAGAAAAATCAACAAGAGTAACATAACCATCAGAGGAAGGTTTAGAACATGGGAAACAAGTGTTATTGATAAAAGAAAAAAAATTCCTAGAGATACGTAAGCGATGAGAAGTGGTATCCTAACACAAGAAGCCTTTATGATTGGCACTATTGCCCGAAAAAATCACACGTAGACTGGGCATTGATGACAAAGACACTTGTGGACAGAGCTTCCACCCTGAATTGGGGAGAGCCAAAGGCATACATAAACGGCAACTTTTGTGTTCTATGATGCCATTTTTCTGAGGCGTGTATATAGGGACATGAACACTGAGATATGATACCTTTTTGCTACAAATATTCCTAAAAATCATGGGTGCTGAAACCACAAACCATGTGAGCTTGAGAATTGTACACGCCAACTCAAAGGGGTCTTGACACCTTAAGGGAGTTTGAAACCTGGAGAAAAAAAGAAGAGAGAACTAAATTACTCACTTCATGAATCCATAGACGTAGATGAAACCAACACCATATAGTCCATTTCCAATTTTTCATCCATTTGGGAATTATTAAGGCAATCCATAATTCTCACTAAACCTGTCACTTTCTCGATTATAATAATAGCATTGAATATGATGAGTTTAAATTATATTTTTAGTGGCTATAGTTGTGATGGAATGGAGCTTCCTTAAAATATGAAAGAGACAGCTTTGTATCCAAACATCTAGAGTCTAATATTTGATCTCACAATCATAATTCATAATAAAGAATCTAACTTACCTAAGTTTTATTTGCACTCTAGTTATTGCAGTAGTGCTATGACAAATCTCTATGTATAGTGTGTATATGTTGCACTAATTTCTCTACATGATGTTTATTGTTTAGTGATATTAAACTTTTGATAGTGTATAGTGTATAAATCATGTATAAATCAGTCTAAATTTTTTGTATCCTCGGCTTTCTTTTACAGCCCTAGATTTGGTATAGCACATGCACTTTGCTTGGGTCTTGCCCCGTGGCTTGCAGCGGAGGTTCCCATTCTTGTGGATTCTGGTATGATCAAGCACAAAGACGATGCAACCACATCAGCTGAATCTTAGTTAATCAATGTCTGATTAAAGCTGTAAAAGTAGAACTCAGGCTTTATAGTTATCAAATCTGTCGAAGGGAAATAAATGAGCTGTTTGACTGCGTTTTTATGGGATCTTTCTTGTAACTTACACACATTTAGCTGCAGATGTTGAAGTCTTGAGATCCGTAAAAGCATTGACAAATTATTATATATTGCATACAACATGGATAGGGAATTACTAGTGATTTTTATCTGAACTTGATTTTCAATGAAGTGTTTGACTGAAAAAGGTTCATCTTTTGGTATTTTGATAATACAATGCGTGTATGTCTAATTATGATTGAAACTTTACCTGAACTGAAAGTGATGATAATTGTTTAGACTATAGACATGTTGGCATTTTAAAGCAACTGAAGTTTGGGTCAACATGGTCCAAATTTCACTTTTATAGTTTTCTACTTTCCAATTTGTTCACCTGGGGTGCTCTTCTTGCACGTGTCTTTATTGGAGAAAATGTATGGTTATACTGCCTACCAAAACTATCGATATGATTTTTGGCCTTGTATCATTAAGCAATTTTTTATGTTTAGTATTTACTGATTTTTTTGATAACCATGATTTATTTTGGCAATGAAGTTGGAGAGGTATCTGAAGAAACAGGAATATAGGTTACAACCTGAGATTGGCCGTCTTTACCTTATTATGTATGTGTGTGTGCATGTGTTTTGACCGAGTCTTACTTCTCTCGTGTTCCTTCATTTGTCTTCCCATCTTCTACTCTAGTTTGTATAACTGCAAATCGTTGTTCAAAGATTTGATGAAAGCATTTTCAGGCTTCTTGTGCTCCTTTTTTTTTTTTTTTTTTGTTAAAATGATAATTTTGTCAGTCTCATTTTCTGATACTCTCTACCACACAGCTTATCGGTGCCCTTCATACCGCTTTCTGGGGTCCCTCGTGATAAATTATTTTGAAGATAAATGAGGCTATTGCTTCTATTACATTCACCAAGTATAGTATCCCACTGGGTTTTTACTAGGAATTAGCCATCTCCACTTGCATGTGTGTTTTGCTTTAATAGAATTGGTTCATCAGTTATGAGTTTTGTAAGTTTGTCTCCTTTACTCTCAAGAAGTTGCTATTCAAAAAAAGGCAATTCAAATAGAACACTGATCTGAACTGATAAACTTTTAATTTGTCCAGTGAAAGCAAAAAGTTGATTACCTATTTCTTTAAGCTACACTACATTTAGTATGTTTTTCCCGAATTGACTTATAATAGCTTTTTGTCCTCTCTGTTTTTATTTTTTATGCTTTATTGTAATTTGAAGTTTACATGAGGTAAAGTAAAAACTACCGCTATGTGGGATAGACATTCATATACGAATATTCCAAGGAACGCAAGATGAAGGAGGAGCCTTGTTTAAAGTGGGGGAACCTCAATCATAATACATGCGCACAAAAACAAATTTATGGATGAAAGCATAAACAATAATAAAATAAACGGATAGTCTTATAGTCAAGCTCAAGCCAACCAAAAACAGTGAAGACTTTAGAATGAAAGTGATTAGTGAGATGCTTCTAAACAGATAAATCTCCAAGCTTGTATCTTTTGTTCTGGTCAAAAGCACTTCCAGCTTAAGAGCTCCAATCAGAATATAGGGCCAGCGGAGACAATCTCTTCAGTTAACTTTTGATCTTTCCCTATCTTGTAGCTCACAAATCCATCAAAATTGTTCTTGAATAGACCAGCTAATTTCAGAAGTGTATCTTGGTAGGCCTTCTTGTCAAGCCACTGCAGCAGTTCATGCAAGTACAGTTCATACCTTCACAATTGTGATATAATTGTATAAAACTTATATACTGAATATTAAGTATTAACTAACCGTGTTTACGGGGTCCAAGATTTCAGTTGGGACTCCATCTATTGCTGTTGGGATCTCAAGCCCAAACACTTCAGTTTTAATGTATTTCGCATTCAAGAGACTGCCAGAATGAATGGCATCAATGATTTTCCTCGTGTACGCTAACTTGATCCGATTGCCTGATCCATAGCTGCCAAATTATAGGGAAGAAAAATTAGTTTTTAGTGAGGAAAAAACTACCATATATGCAGTTGCATGTTAGAGTTCTCACCTTCCTCCTGACCAGCCAGTATTGACAAGCCATCCAGTAGCTCCATGCTTCTGCATCTTCTCAGCCAACATCGTCGCATATTTGGTAGGATGCATCATTATAAATGCAGCACCGAAACAAGCAGAAAATGTAGCTTGTGGCTCTTTTATACCATCTTCTGTCCCAGCAACCTATGCCATAAGATAAATTTAACTATAAAAACTTGTGCTGCAGCATAGCATCTTACTGGCCCTCTCAACAACTGCAGGGTGCCAATGATAAGAAGGCATAAAAAGAAAAGAAAGGTATCGCAAATACCAATGCCGTATAGCCACTGATAAAATGGTACATTGTTTGGGCCAAGCTCAGCTTGCTTACTGGGGGGAGTACCCCAAATGCATCACAAGCCAGAAGGATGGCATTCTTTGCATGGGGAGCAACACATGGTATCCTTGCATTAGGTATGTACTCTATAGGATACGCCGCACGAGTATTCTCTGCAAGATCAAAAGCTCCAAATTATTAGTAAGCCTTAATCCCTGATTCTTGAATCATATAATATAATTAGTAATATAACCAATGATTTCAATCTGTAGTTATTTCATAATTTTTCAATTCATTGTAATCCTGCCAGCGTTAATTAATACATTTAGCAATTTTATCGCATTAAGTTTTATGCTGACCATATTCATAGCTAATATGTGTTGTTTTACAAAACATTAGTACAAATCCATCTAAAATCTCATTTCCTATATGATTCAGTTTTGCATTTTTATACTTACCTGTTACAGATTTGTCTGAGAAATCTACATCTCGTGTATGCTCATCAAAAACAACATTTTCAAGCACTGCAAATACATGCAAACAAAACAATTGTTTGTCAGGTGGGAAGGATGGCACCATAGATTTTGTCAAACTTAATTGAAGATTGTTTGTTACCTGTCCCAAATTTGATGGCATTCCAGATATCTGGTTCCTTATCCTTTGAAAGATCAACACACTTTGCATAGCAACCTCCTTCAATATTTGACACCCCATTTTCACTCCAGCAATGCTCATCATCTCCAATCAAATACCGGTTATGATCGGTAGAAAGAGTAGTCTTTCCAGTACCTAAGAGATCACAAAATTAACTAGATTAATAGAAACTCAATGCTACACACAAACATCAATTGATAAAAGGTAGTCATCAAACTTCACCTGATAATCCAAAAAAGAGCGCAACGTCGCCATTTTTGCCCATATTACATCCAGAATGTAGGGAGAGAATATTGCGCTTCGGCATGAGGTAGTGCATTACGCTAAAGAGACCTTTCTTCATTTCTCCAGCATATTGTGTGCCAAGGATGACCATTTCCTTTCTTGTAAGATTCATGTCTATGCTAGTTGATGAAGTCATGTAGTGAGTAAAACGATTACAAGGGAACTGTCCTGCATTGTATATAGTGAAATCTGGGGTACCAAATTCCTCTAGCTCTTCTAGTGTTGGTCGAATGCACCTGTAAAAAATTTGTCGTATAGTTGTGCATGCTAAATCTAGTTTTTAAGGTTGCAAGAAATTATTTGGTAATGCTTAAAATATTTGTGTGTGAAAAAGATAGGTGATTGCATTAGTACTCACATATTGTGCATAAATAGAGAATGATAAGCTCTTGCAGATACTATTCGGACTTTGATTCTGTGTTCTGGATCCCAATTCAGAAATTGATCATTCACATAAACCTGAACTCAGATCAACTAACACGTTCAGAAACAGGGAAACTAGTCATTGATAATCATTAGTTGTTTTCTCTCCTTTTGTTTGATTGTGTAAAATATGAGAAAATAAAATAGTGTACGATGAAATGACATAAATATCACTAAATAAAATATAAAATAAAAAACTTTGGACTCTCAAAGTGCAACACATTCCTTCTCTTCTCTAGTATTTTTGCGAAATGTAGGAAAAAAAGCCTCTCTAGTCACTAGTGTCATTTTAAAAACTAATAGTTGAACGAATCGATAAATAAATAATTTGAGATGACATAACTAATATTATTTTTCATATAAATTAATGTTTATTTTAAAATACACTTATTACTATTAATACTTTATTTGGTTTTAAAATATTTCTTGTCCTCAAAATTAAATATTATGTTTATTTTCATTTATTTTATGTTAATTAAACAAGTTAAAATAAATAACGAATTAATGTTCATATGTTTTTTTAATATAAATAAACTTAATCATGTTTTATCAATAAAAAATATGCGACGTATTATTATACTATAATTGCTAAAGAAGTGATTAAAAGTCTCAATTTTAAATTAAAAGTGGGCAGAGTAAAAGTTTGATTAAAAAAGTAAGAAATAAATATATACTATATATAAAAAAAATAGGGGGTTTTGGAGAAATTTTGGGCTGGTTTTTTTTTTTTATTCAAATTATACACTTAAACATTTTTTTCTATAATAATGTTTTATTGTTGATGTTATTAAAAAAGATAAGAATTTTTCTTATATTTGTTATATTATTGTTGTCGTTGAAAAATATAAATATGGTTTGTTGAGTTTGTTACATTTGAAAGTCACAGATACATATCTATATTATATCTAAAGAAAACTACCTTTTCAGTTTTTTTGGGCCGACTTTTTCTTTCCAAAAATACTCTCAATTTTCAATACAAATAACACATGTAATAAATGAATAAGAATAAATTTAAATATTAAAATAAAAGTGTAACAAACATAAATGTTCCATTTTTTACTTTATCACTTAAAAAGTGTAACAAACTAGTAGATGAATGTATTTATACTTACTTTTTTTTGTGAAGGATTTATACTTACTCATTTAAAAAGTGTAATAAACTAGTAGATGAATGTATTTACACTTACTTTTTTTTTTGAAGGATTTATACTTACTTTTTCATTATTCCAATTATACCCTTAAACAACAACTTTTTCTATAATAAAGATTGTTGTTAGGGTCATTAAAAAAAAAGAATTTAGATTAATTTTTTTGTTATATTGTTGGTTTCATTAAAATAGATAATCATTGATTTGTTATAATTTGAAGGCAATAAACATTTATATTTTTTCTTTTAATCAAAATTAAAATTTCATAAAACAAACATTTATTATAATTTTCAAACGTTAGCGCAATAAAATAGCGGAAAGACAGTCACGTGAGTGCCCGTGTTTACGCTAGTATTTATAAAATATCGTTTGTAATTTACATGTAAATTTTTTATAAAATATCGTTGATAATCTACACACGTTAGCGCAATAAAAAAACGGAAAGACGGACACATAATTGTCCGTCTTTTTATCTAGAATATAAAAATAATAAGTTATATATAGTACCAGAAAATATTTTATAATGACTGAAATAGATATGGAAAAGTTAAAGTTGGTCTCTAAATTTGGTATTTCTAACACTAAACTAGCAATATTAGATACGATTATTACATTTTTCCGTCTCTAAATTTCCCAAGCGATTTTAATTCATTATTTGAAGTCTGATGCTCGCAAAGTTTTATGTTAATTTTGGTGGACTAAATTTGACTTCTTCAGAAAGAAAAATCCACCCCGATTGCACTACCAACCACTCTTGTATTATCAATTATTTAATAAAAATATAATGATTAAATAAAATAATCTATGTTTTTTTTCTTTCTGAAATTATAAAATAAAAAAAATTATGGATGGATCGGAATCGGGTATCTGTAATGGATATGGATAAATTGAAATTTGAAGACATGTCACTCTCGAACGCCCATGCATTGGCAGATACTTTCTTCTTATCTCAAGCAATCTGATTACTCATGGACACGTTGATCCACAAAGTCAACTTTATTATTATTATTATTATTGGAGAAGAAGAAGATCTTACTCACGTAATTACTCATAGAATCATCATGTTCCCGTGATAAGTACATTTAAGAAAGAAAAAAGATCCCAAGATTAAGGCATGGATCCCATTCCCTTACTTGATTATGAAGAAAATAATGTATCATTTCTTACCTTTTCAAGGGAGTTCAAGTAATCAACTGCTCTTTCTCTGTTGACTAAGAAGGTATGTTCGTCCATTTCAATATTCGGTGAACCCCTGGATTCATCAACATTATAATATACACAACAATTGGCATATAATTTTAAGATAATATTGTAATTTTTTTATATTGAAGAAGATTAGGACACACTCACGTCTTTCCCCACCAAAGATCATGTTGGGTTGTCTCATCCTTAACAACCCGTTTGTCACGTGGAGAACGTCCTGTCTTTGCTCCTGAAAGAGTGGCTAACGCACCCGTTGCTGTTATGAACGAACCCTTTTCGTACTTTATCGCTTGCTCATACAGCTCTATATGTAATTGAAGTAAGTATATATATATACAAAACAAAAATATTACATGCAATGATGAGTATATATATAATACCGGCAGGGGAAAGATTGTAGAGGACATGTGTGAATTTGAGTGCACTATCGCTAACATTAAATGCTGTTGAAATAAGAGGACTATGCTGGTGGTGATCCACGTGTGCACTACTCCCTTTGCTGGCTGGGTCTCCTTTCACCACTTTAGGTCCTGTCTCCCTTGTCAACGACGCCAACGATTCACTGATCCATTATTAATCACAACAAATTAATTAGTATTAATTCAATTCATAGTAACGATCATGATATATATGTGTAATGAAACTACGTAGGTACCTGATGGATTGAAGTTGTTGTCTTTGGCGTTCCTCTTCAGAAATAGAGGCAAAGGGAGTTTGTGTTGTTGTTGATGATCTAATAGGAGTTGACTTCTTCTTCTTCTGTAGAGAATGTAGCTCGTGAATTGTTTGGACTTTCACCGATGGGGTGCTGTCGTCGTGACATATCTCCGAAGAATCCATAGGTTTCTTGTGGGTTTGGATCATTGGTAGCCCACGACGCCCAACAACGTTGTCACTACTAGAATGCAATTGCAACGATCATGTTCATGTTTACCCTGGTTAAGATTACCATGGTCAGATATGATATATTCTTATCTTATCTTAAAATGACCACGTACCGACTGACTCATTCTATATTCAGGTCAATTGTATTTCTATATTTTTTTCTTTTACCACAATCATCGTGACTTAATTCATATTATCCAAATCGATCAAATTAAAAACAACCATTCCAAAAAAATGGAAAACCAACCAAATATTATTCGATATATTTGGACGTCAATACTTTTTAATAATTGCTTGGATTGAATTTAATATTCATTTTTTAAAATCAAACTCCACGCATAAAATTTATTAAGTAATTGAGTCCAATCATTCGATTCAATCTATAGAATTACACATACAATATTTTATACATTAGACCCGAAAGTATTCTAGCCCAAATTCACATGCCTAATTCTATTAAGGTTTCGCATTCGTCACACATCTTTGGTCCAATATAAACCCCAAGGTTTAGGATCCCTTCAATTCCATAACGCTTTCGAACATCAACGGGGTCGCTGGTTTCACTCATTGATATCCACAAACAGAAAATGAGTTGATTCGAAACGAGAAGATCACACTAGGAAGCATGTTTTTAGGAGGTTGTGTACATTGTACTTTCTCAACGGATCACTCTGCCAAATGAGAAGCTGTTAGACAAACGTGGGGTACCACACACCCCCTCAACGAGAGACAACTAACGCATTGTCCAGACGAATAGTCGAACAAGACTAAACATTGTATGTCATGTCGTTCGGACCAATAGAAATAATTTTGTCTAAAAATAATCATCTTGTACAATTTATTCAACACAAAATCAATTAAACACAAAATATTTATGCATTTCTATCTCTTTAACTTTTCTGCCTTAGATATTTATTTACATGCATTTTTTAGTTCAATAGCAAAAAAATACTCAAAACAGTTGTACTTAATGCTCTATATAGAACCCACAACTAAAAGACAAAGTTCTTTCCTCAACGTAATTGCTTTAAGAAAGAGAATCATAGTTGATGACTATCAGTTGATACCTTGGCTAAATATCTAGTTCAACAACAAATTTGGAACACCATGTGGGATAAACCAACTTTCACCACTACAAAATTCAATTCTCCATGTCAAGTTTATGTTCAACGTATGTGCCTAAGATTTGGAAAGAGCATTGGCAATATGGATCAATCAACACCAAAAAAGCGAGGGTAACAAAGACCGAATGAGCCTTCAAACAGTGGCGGAGGCTAGTATGGGCTGAGGTGGGCCACGGCCCACCCCCCAATTTTTTTTTCTATAGGGAAATTTCAAAAATACCCTCAGCTTATATTACTTTTCCGAAGTGGCCCACCCAGCATTCCCAGCCTTTTCCCCTTCCTCTGTTACGTTAGACACAACTTTTTCTCCCTCTTTGAAAACGCGACCTACCTACAAACCTATAACCTTCAACCCAAATCTCAGTGTTTGGTTGCAACTGAAAGGAATAAAATTTACTTCTTGATTGATAGACTACCCCGCCTTATCATGACTCTTCCAGTTTCTACAGTCACAACTGAGAGATCTTTTTCAACAATGAAGATTATCAAGACTAGGTGTAGAAACGAGATGGGAAGTGGGTTTCTAAATGATAGCATGGCGGTTATCAAAAGGGAAATTAGTGAAGTATTAGTTCTGAGTTAGTTGTTGATGATTTCAAGTTAGTTGTATCGCGTAACGACTTATTTTCATTTTCTAAGGTATGTAGTTTACCTTTTTGATGAAACTGTGTGCTTAGCGTTTATTACAACTAAAAAATTTATGTTTATATATTATAGTATATTTTGCTGGTCCACCCTCAATATTTTTTCTAGCTCCGCCACTGGTAACAATATTATAAATCAAGTCTTAGCTCCTAAGGCTCCTCTATTTCTTGGAGAAGAAGAATGAATTTCTTCTTATTTAGGGTTTTTTATGCGGCCTCTATTTAAAGAACGGGAGGGTTGCACTATTTCATTACTCCACATACACATACAATAGTCTGTGTTTCAGTCGATCGGATAAACAACGGTCTTTGTGTTTTAGTCAAAGAAAGAAAACAATCATAAGAACAATGTCTCTGCATGAGTCAATCACCAACCAAACAAGAGTTTCCCTCGGAATTGCAAAACATTTGTTCTCAAAACAATCAGAAAAGAACATCGTGTTTTCGCCATTGTCGCTGCAAGTTGTGCTCAGCATGACCGCTGCTGGCTCTGATGGTCCCACATGACAGCAACTTCTCGACTTCCTACGATCCAAATTAACTGATCATCTTAACTACCTAGCCTCACAACTTGTTTCTGTTGTGCTCTCTGATGCTGCTCCTGCCGGTGGACCTCTCCTCTCCTCTGTCGATGGTGTATGGATAGAAAAATCCCTTTCTCTTCAACCTTCCTTCAAACAAATTGTGTCGTCTGACTATAAGGCCACTTTGGCTTCCGTTGATTTCACATTTAAGGTATATATTGTATATCTTATTCTTTTCCCTACAATTTATGTGCTGTTTTTATTTTATGTTAATTAACTAGGATATACCGTCACAAACAGTTAGTTTTTATTCTTATTTTATTTCATTAGCCAATTTGGAGCAAATATGATTTTACACTTGAAGCATACATGAACTTTGTGTTGGTCTTCACTAGTAAGTATTATTTGGAATAACATCATTTTTTTAAAAATAAACTAACTAAAATTTAGCAACGTAATATGTGAAAATTTGATATATTCCTTACTGTTTTCCTCCATCCATCTAATTTAGCAACATAAGATGTGAGAATTAGACTAACTAATTATTATTTTTTTGATTGAAATACTCGTGAAAGAACTCATCTGATCTATTTGCATAATTGATTTTTAAATTTGATATGGTTTTTTAGGCTCCAGTAGTGCGTAAAGAAGTGAACATATGGGTTGAAAAAGAGACAAATGGCCTTATTAAAGAACTTCTTCCTCTAGGATCAGTTGATAGCTTAACTAGCCTCATCTTTGCTAATGCATTGTACTTTAGAGGAGCATGGAATGAGAAGTTTGATGTTTCAAAAACAAAAGACTATGATTTTCACCTTCTAAATGGCAGCTCAGTCAAGGTTCCCTTCATGACAAGCAATAAGAAGCAGTTTATTGAAGTTTATGATGATTTTAAAGTTCTTCGTCTTCCTTATAAGAAAGGTGAAGATAAGCGTTAATTCTCTATGTATTTTTTTCTTCCAAATGCAAAAGACGGGTTGTCAGATTTAGTTGAAAAAGTGGCCTCTAAATCCGAGTTCCTACACCATAACCTTTGTCTTTCTCAAAAGGTAATAGGTAACTTCAAAATTCCGAAATTCAATATTTCATTTGAGCTTGAAGCTACTCGTTTGCTAAAGGAGCTAGGAGTGGTTTAACCTTTCTCAGCTGGAGGTTTTACAAAAATGGTGGACTCTGATCTTGTGGGTAAAAGCCTTTCTGTAAGTTACATATTTCACAAATCTTTCATTGAGGTAAATGAAGAAGGCGTTGAAGCTGCTGCAGCCACTGCTACAATATTATCCAAGGGCTTTAGCTTTCCATCTCAACTAGACTTTGTAGCTGACCACCCTTTCTTATTTCTGATTAGAGAAGATTTGACCGGAACAATCATCTTAGTGATCGCTAATAGATAAATAGGAAACCTACTTTCTAATAGAAACGAGTGTAGACTCGTAGCGTTGCCTCAGCTAGACATATAATAATTTTTGAAATCTTAATTTTCGTCTTTTATATTGAATAAGTATGTACAAACACTAGAGTCTAATATATGATCTCACAATCATAATTCATAATCAAGAACCTAAATTTTATTGCACTCTTGTTATTGTACACTACAAGAAAACTGCGTTTTAGCGTCAGTCAAAAACCCACTCTAAGATGGCAAAAATTGATGCTAACACTGATTTAGCGTTGGATTAGCGTCGGTGTCGGGCAGGCTAAAGAACTCGAAGCTACTAGGTAGAGTCGGATATTTGGACTCCGAGGCTAATGTAGCGTCGATTATGCCGAGTTTATTTCGACTCTACAATGAGTCGAGGCTATTAATTTCAACATCTAAAAAGTCAACTAAATCATGTAGAGT
>Ga0315915_1003649_pt1 | contig 19520 bp, 7 predicted proteins | sample MpolbnodulesMG_FD_207738 | JGI IMG/M metagenome (GOLD analysis project Ga0315915, IMG submission 207738) | Medicago polymorpha root nodule microbial communities from Los Angeles, California, United States - branched nodules | ecosystem: Host-associated > Plants > Roots > Nodule | place: USA... | reverse complement strand
GTCATATATGGCTAATAGGTTAGAAGAGAGAGGACATAACATTGGATTAGATGAAACATTGTTATCAATCAACACATGCAAGAAGATGAAATTTGAGACATAGATGGACGAAGAATTAGAATTGTTATGAGATAGGATAAGGATTGAACTGAATGTGAAGGTTATGAAGAAGATGAAGGTGATATGGACAACGTTGTTATGAGGGGAAAAAAAGGTTTGAACTGAATGTGAGAGAGATAGAAGGTGGGTGAGTCTATGACTAACAGAGTCATGAACCGAATGAGAGTTTCTGACTCGTTTATTTAGGATTGTTTAGAATTTTCACACACGTGTCCGTGAAAATTCGTGGTGAAACTCCCGTACTAAACATCATTTCTCTTTCTTAAATGATTTTGTTTTATTATTTCTGGATTTGTGTTGCTCGAATTTTTTGTCTGTTTTAGATATGAACTTAGGAGATGAAGAGGGAAGAAGATGAAGACTTTGGTGATTTTTAATTTTCATTTTTAGTAAATTCAATAGAAATAATCACATGTTGTGAGTTTATTGTATATGTGTGCACTCTCTAAATCTAGCCCTTGATCACCAATCTTAAATGATATGTGGATAAGGGGTTAACGATTTTTTGAAAAAACTAACGGAGATGACTAAAATGTTAAATGGTAGGAGAGTTATGGGACCAATTTGAAACACTTTATAGTTAGGGGACCAAATTGAAAATCAAAAATAAGTTAAGGGACCAAATGATGTATTAAGCCTATTTTTAAATATATCTATCTCTCAGAAAATATGTTGTCCAAATCTTTTTAAGTCGTGGATTTTTATTTCAATTTCACCCATTGTTTTATGATCATAATTTCACTCTTTATACCTCAAATTCACACTCGATCTGATAACCCACAACCAACTATTTTTAAACAAATAAGCAATTTTGAGGTGTTTAAAGAGCAATTCTTACAATCAAAGCGAGACAACGTTAAAATCCACTCGTTGTGGTTTTTAACCCAAAGAATTCTGCTCTTTACCCAACAGTTTTTGCTCACTCCCAACTGAAAAGACGAAATTGACCCTGCGTGAGTTAACTCACGTAGATTACTGTTTTTGTTTAAAACCCAACATTTCATTCATATTCCAAGCACCATTTTTTTCACTCCACCTCCAAAAACCCAAAAAGTGCAATTTTTTGGGTCAAAATCTTCATTCCAAATCATTAAAAATCGTCAGGAAGCAAGTTTCTACGTTCATCAAATATCAGGTAATGTATCACAGATTCTCATTCATTTTTGTTGTTTTTTTATTGGTTAGTCATTTTTTTGAAGAAGACGCAAGGGCTAGCGTGAGTTAACTCACGCAGTTGTCAAGGTTGCGTGGCTTAACTCACGTGGGAGATAAACCACTAGCATGGTTGTCATCGATAGGGACAACGCTTTGATGAATGTCGTTGTCAAAGTTCTCCCTAAAACAAATGTGGAATTAACACTAGCGTGAATTAACTCATACATAGGCATTTTTAGAAGTTTGGTTGGGAATGAGCAAAACGTGTTGGAAGAAGAACATAATTCTAACCCAAATACCAAGTAAGAATGTATTAAACATCTAAACTATAAACCTTATGAGTTGACTACAGTTTCCAAAAAAATAGTAATAAGACAAAAGGCTATAGAAGGGTTGAAGAATTGTCTCTATGAACATAACTTAGTTGACAGAGACAATACATTGTTATATGAAGGGGTCGGGGTTTGAAAGAAAAAGTTTAAAAATTTATGGATAAAGATAAGTATGAGGTGTGTGGATCTCAAGTAATAAAATTTGACAATAAGTATAATTTTAATTTAACCCATATAAAAAAGGGAGAGAGAAAAAAGTTATGTTTATGAATAAGTGATCAATTTAGTCTTAAAGTCACCACATTCACTTCAATTAAGTTCATAATTAAACTATATAAATATAATAAGCGGTCCTTAAAGTATGTAAAATTCATTGATTTAGTCTATACTATTAAGATGTTGAGAACTAAATTGTGAATTTTTATATACTTTAGATAATAAATTGACAAAATTTTTATAGTTTAAATACTACTTATCATATTTATATAATTTAGAGTCTAAATTAGAGAAAATGTGATAATTTAAGAACTAACTTTAAAAAAAAAATTTAAAGAATTGTGCTAACTTGCTCAAAAAAAATAATTGTGCTAACAGGTGGCTTAGGTTCATTAGTCAAGAAATTCTTAAAAATTAGCTCATTTGATTCTTCAACTAAGGCTCTAAGAGCATTTCTTAGCATGCTTCACCTTATTTCAATTTGTCAGTTGGCTGGGCTTTAAATTTTTGAAGATATAACCAAACATTCAGCAATCAGCATGCTTCAACTTATTGCTCATTTTCAGATTATATACGCATATTAGAGTCTGCTATAGAGTTCTTTGAGAAATATTAAAAAAATTCGCCATAATAATCCAATGACTTTGCGCAGGAATCCACATTCATGTGCATACATACACATGTTGGCAGCATTAAGTTTTTGCAGCAGGAGGATATGTTTCTTTGGATTGATTTTATTTTTTTAATTGAACAATCCAATAATTCAATTTGGACACGTGATCGGGGTGAATTTAACGCAATTGATCCAGTAGCACTCAGGAAAGCAATTCTGATTTCTGGATTCGTGCGTAGAATAATAAAAATAAAAGAAAGAAATAAAAGAGGAAGCAAGATAAGGAACCAGGGGGACCACTATTTCCCTCTTTTGTTTTCATGTTTTCACACAATTTTAAAAGGTATTATGGGAACACTAAAGTTACCATTGGTTGTATGGATGAAACAACAATTAAATGATCACTTTCGTACTCAAAATTGTAAGATAGCAAAGGAGTCCCATAGATAAAGAACCCCTAGGTTTGAAACTTAGGAGTGTTTCATCTCTAAGTCTCAGTTTTAAATCACACAATTCATGTATTAGGTTAATCCATTCATGGTTTTGTTCCAACTTCATGTTGAATTAACATTAGTTAACGGTGAAAATGGTATTCAAATTGTCGACTTTTAGTTTAGAAATAGAGTTCAAAAGGATCCTATAAATAAAGAAAGGAAAATGCTTCTTATCGCGAGAAAATATCACGCAAATTTATCCCGACCAGCTGTATTCCCATACACCGGTTACTGTAGTAGAACCCTTTTTTGCATCCCACCATCCGTTTTTTTTTTTATACTAATCTAACGTGGGAAATTCTTCTTAATAAATCCGCTGTGTTGTATGTCGGAACATATATAAAGAAATAAATTCATTCATTCTATCGAAATATATCTTTAATAAAACTCCATAGAAAAACTCCATATCAAGTTGAATAGGATTTAATGCGTCAACAAAACATAAAACCATTAAAATCATAAAACAATTATTTTTTAAAAGTCTAAATTGAGTGATACTAGTTCATAATTTTAAATGACTAAATAATCTACTCTTACAATTTAACCAGCTAAAAATGGTGATTTACCGAAGGGTTATGCTATTAGTTAAGAAAGCCAAAAAAAGAAATTGTAAATTAAAAAGACATTTTTTAAACTTTTAATGCATTGATTACATAACTTTCAATACAAATATTATTATATTTGCTTCCTTAACCAGTGTGCCGAGAGTACTGGTTAACATTTTCCTTTACCGAATAAAATAACACTTCAACTTATTTATTAACTTTTTTTTTTACAGTAATGGGGCAAGGGAGTTGTTTCAGGTAGTTGCAGCTTTAAGAAGAAATATGCTGAATGGGGGAATGGGGAATTTCTGGCAACAACGAACTCGTGAGATAAGCATGACACTAACGCGAACACCAAATAGACCAATGCACATGCAGCAAATTAAGAGAGCAGCAATATTTAACAACAATAGACTCTGCTCAACCAAACTCACACTTATTTTTAATAGGGGCTACTAATGAGTAAATTAGCATATGATCATTAGTGTTTGTAATGTAACCATTAAAGATTGTAATTACCATATGATCATTAGTGTTTTTTTTTTCCTTCTTTTTTTCAACTGGTTATTTGTTATTGGATATGGTTAGCTTGCATATCCCGGTAGAAAATGAAAAATGTTCAATAATGGAGTTTCTTCCTCACATCCTTATTTTACATTGTCTCAAAATTTATGGTAGCATATATATTGGCTGAAGTGTGTGAATAATAAAATGGAGTCATTGATGAGTTTCAATTGAAGAAAAAGTTAATGATGTTTCTTAGTTAAAGCTCATGCTCTTCAAGTGCAGCAAACATTTTTATTTATAGATAGAGAACGTATTTTGAATGTGTCTTTAAGAATAGATTTGTAGTGCACGCAATATAAGACAATTTGCTTGCTCATTTCACGAATTTATTTTAGGTTTATTTATGTAATTTGTCTACGTAAATATGCATCGTTTGAGTTTTCGTTCCTCAAATTTGAATGTGTTTTTAAGAACTGATGTTTGTACGCTTACTAATCTTTATAGATAGAGAACGGAAAAATAGTCATTTCACATGTTTCAAGTTACATTAAGCGTAAAAACATTAGTTCAAGTGATCTTTGTTAAGTCATTAATTATTTATCCCAGTCAGCGTGTGGCACGTCAGTAATCACATCACACATCATTGAGTAGACTTATCCCCTACAAATAATCTGAGATATCTTAAAGGGTCAGAGCTAACCTTACAGTACAAGAAGCATTCAGTCATGCCCAAACACTCACTATTTACATTGACCCCTATGAGGCTGCTATTAGCAAAGTTAACCAGAATCTCATAATCAAGTTCAAAAATACGTGGGATATTCTTCATTGTACATATATTATTGAGACTTGCTTCTCCAATGGAAAAAAGTAGCATTCCCTACCGCAAATCTTGAGTATTCACTCAACGACTCAGACAGTCTAATCAAAACTCATCCCCTCTGCCACCAAAAGAAAAAGGAAAGAAGCTAGACGGTCACCCTATTTGAGCCATTTTTGGATATTAATCTCTTCAGTGGAACTCTCATAATTAGAAAAGATAAATTTCGAGAGAAAACATAAGCATTAATTCAAGACCGCCACATTGTCTAAACCAAATCTCCCCATCGAATAATCCAAACAAGTACCAACTAACAGAGTCATAGGCCTTCTCCAAATCCACCTTGAAGATAAGACAATCTCATTTCTATTTCTTATCTAAAACTGCCACAACCTCGTCAACTAATTGCCTCCCTTTGATGAAAGTTAATTGGTTGGGAGAAATGATCTTATCCAATATAGGTTCCGACATCCGTACCAGAACCTTGGCAACAAGCTTGTACAAACACCCCAAGAAGGAAGATTGACCTAAAATCCCCAAGACGAAGATGATAGTCCATCTTATGAATTAGGGTAACAAAGAATGAAGGGAAGCTACAAGAAGCTTAGCATGAGTGAAAAATTGATTCAAATAACCTCAACATCTTCACTGAGCAGCTGCCAAAATCTCTTGATAAAAGAGAAATTAAATTCATATCCCAAACTCTTATTACCATCACAGTTTGCAACATACAAACTTGACTCTTAATTTGTTTTTTCTCTAATTGAATGCTCTCAAAGAAACAAATGTACCACAAAAGTACTCCTAATACTAGGGGGTGACTGACCAATATTACAAATTGTCTCGTACCATATAGAATCGGGTCCCTTCTAGATTTGCTTACCCTAACTTGTTTCCTTATCAAAGTCTACATCACATTATTATGCGTCAATGCGGGGTCTACACACTCGGATTGAAACACAAATAATGGCCAATAAATATTAAAATTTAAAAACACGCAAACACACGTTCATACATAATTGTTTTTCTTTTTTTGGGGTAAGGATCATTGTTTTTACTTAGGTTCATTGTTTTTTGTGACCTTGATCTTTATCCTAATCTATCTATTTCATGCAAGTTAGGTTAATGTAAAGCATCAAGTGTATAACAAAGTAATTCTTTCGACTAATTCAAAGAGTTGATTATAAGTTTAAGATAAAACTGAATTGATGGAAAGTATTTAAGTACAATCTCTAATCAAAGTAATATTTGATTATATCTTATTTATTTTATGACCGGTCTTCGAATTAAGTGTGTATTTGTTTTAACTTTAAAAAAAATAGATTTATGTTAAAAAAAATCTGAAGCTATTTGTGCTTGTTTACTATCCAAAAATATCACTTTTTAAAATAATAAAAAAACTAGTTCATGTGTTACTTCCTTGTTTTTTTTTAAAAAAATATAGAGTCAAAATAGTTTTTTTTTTAGAAAAGTTAATCCTAATAGTTTTTTTTATATTAGAGTCAAAATAGATTTTTTTTTTTTTTTTTGATAAAATGATTTTTGTGAAAATCCTAAACGAACTCTTAAAAATGACAAAAAGTGATCTCTTTAATTAAAAAATATATTTACAAAAAATCTAAAAACATTAACGGGATTCAAACCTAAAACCTCTCGAATTTAATGTGTCTTTTTATCACAAGACCAAAGTCTAGTGTAGAAAATAGCTCAAAAAAAAACCTCGCGAAAGGGAACCCTCCCTATTGTCTATTTTTCTATTATAAATGAACCCTCCATTTCTTTGAGAAATGGAAAGGGTTGAGCTCATATGAACGATTTTCTCATTGGTATTGAACGGATGCATCTGTTCAACACATACACTGGACGGGATTTGAATCTCATCAAACAAGATTTTTGGCTTTTAGGTTTTGGTTGCTTAAATTAATAATTGAAAATTATCATTTCACATAGTTGAACATGTGGAGACTTTCATGAGATGATTAATACCAGGGTGGATCTTCATATTGAGCTAATGAACCACACAAGTGAATTGGACATAACACATTCACCCAGAATTTTAAGATACTAGATATATTAGTCTTATCACTTATATGTTGTTTAACATATTCTTCCATCCAATGTGGAACTTCTAACTCAAATTTGACATGTTGATATATTTAGACGTTAGTTGTTGGGAAAGCAAAAGGAGAAAATCTCCACTTTGTTGGGACTTCTATGAGAGTCTTAAGTAATGGAGTGAATTATAACATTGGGCTAACAACAACCACACAAGTGAGTTTGACACATCTTCACCAAAAATCTTAAAGCATTATATAAGGAGGTCTTCTCACATATATATTGTTCAACATCTACTCTTTCATCCAATGTAAAACTGCTATTTCACAGTTGACATGTCAATATTTTGATGCTAGTTGTTGGGAAAGCAACAATGGAAAATCTCCGCTAGAACTTCCTAGGGAGCATTGAACACTAGGGCGGATCATTGATTGGGCTAATAGCAACTACACAAATGAGCTAATTAGATACAACATCTTCACTCAAAATCTTAACACGTTAGGTATATGGTCTAGTTTTATCGCTTATATATTGTTCAAACCCGCTGGGGTTGACGGGTGGTTTTGACGTGAAACTTTAGAGTGTGCTAGTTTGGCTTCTTCAAAAAAATTATTGTTCAACATCTACTATTTCATCTAATGTGCCGCACTAAAGGTGGCAAGAGATATTGTCCAACGGATCATCATCAACAAAGTCGATGAATACTTTGATACTTAAAAATGTCACAAGTATAAAACTGATGATTTATATGCTACACCATTTTTCCATAATCTTATTTTTATTTCAGTTTTTAGAAAAGTGCTAATGAGTGTTATGTAATAACCTTAAATAGTAAGTTTTATGAAGTTTTTATGAAATTTCATCATAAATTGAAGTCTTTAACTTTTTCTTTAAATAATTTTTTTTATTGTCGTGCTGATAGTATGAAGTTTCCACCGCCGTTTAAAAGTGACTAATCTTTATCAAAGAACCTATGGGGCAAACAGGGTGGATTCTCCCCTACCAAGCAAACTTTTTCAATACACCAAAATCATGAATCAAACACATGACCAATTGTAACAATTTTGTCTCAACTTTTGAGACAACTTTCTTGATAATACTCACATTGTATTCTTACTCTCTTTATTGTTTTGATTTTTGTGTCAACAACAATTTCCTTTATATATTTTGATTGTCTCATAAATTGTTTTAGAAAATATCAAATCATTTATTAAGCAAAAAAAATCACATATAGCAATATGTGAAATCTGTATACATGATGAATGCAAATCAAGTTTGTGAAGGGTAAAAAGTGAAAACAATAGATTCCCGCAGAGGGCTGAACCTCAAAATAAAGCTAAGGTAGTTTCACTGTTACTGCATGGTAAGTTCGTTAACAATTCCGGCACATAAAGCAGAAGGTTTCCATCAGAGTCTGATCCATCTCGAAAAGCGGTTCAATTTTTTCTATGAGAGAATTGTAAGATATTTTAGGCTGTAGTTGCGGCACACAAAGGATAATAGACTGCACTGAATCATTGAATACGATAAATGAGTGATACTCTAACCTTTTGCCACGTATTCAAATCATTTGCATCAGACGGATCCCCCACCTCCACTCCAACTAGGACACTATCCAAGTTAGTCATTTAAAAGGGTATGGTAAATTTCTGACACCTGCCACGTGCGTGTGGGGCTTTGGGGTTCTTGAAAAGAAAGAAAGTAATTTTAGGGCAAAGTTAGCACTCTCACAATTCCACTCAATGTATTATTTAACCTAAAATATTTTGCTTTTCTCAGCAAAATCATTCATGCACCAGAGAATTTATTCTCGCCATTTTTTTTTGGGTGGAGCCTCTTACATCTCATATCCCAAATTCTCATTATATTTTAAGAACAAATTATATATATGTGTGTGTGTATATATTATCCTAATGTACTCTAAAATAATAAGCATATAATGAAATAATATATATTATTAAAAAATAACTTAAATTAAGCACAAGATGTGCTAAGTGCTTACAAAATATGAGCCAAATTCAATGATAGTAAAATACCAGAAGACAAGAACTACATCACTGAGGTCTAAGAGATCGAATTGGCTGGCGCAGCCCAATAAAATTCGAATACATGTCAATTTAGATAATGATAATCTTTATAGAAAAATCAATCTATTGTTATTGATATACTCTTTACAATTGAAAAAATATAATAATGAAAAGGGACTTGACCTACATGGCACGTAGCCAATTCTACTGATCTTTGACATGTTATCATTCAACGGTACCATGTGATGTCTTTTTTAATTTCAAATCAAGATCTTTCCTAAATAGGAAACTTAAACTATTAACCACAAGAATTAAAAGCTCAACAACTTTGTGATGATAGAGGAAAGGATATGATAAGTAAGTAAAGGCAGCTTCACCAATTCAAATAGTTTTTCTTTGTTTAATTGCTCAGCTGATCGATGTTTAACCCGTACAATACATACTGATGTCAATCATTTTATTCGTCTAATTCAGTCAGCTATATACTATCTCATCACTTAACCATTTGATTATGGAGTTCAATCTTTGGCCATGCAAATAAAAAATATCTCGTTTTGTTTTTTTGTCCTTGCAAATATATGTCAAGACGAAACTATATTTGCAAGGACGAAAAACATATTTAAGCTTAAAAAATATATGTTAGAGAAGCAATCCGTTCTTTAAAAAAAATTAAGTTACCTTGATATATTTGTATCTAAAATTCTTCAAAAGCAGACTATTTTGGACTGACCCAAGGCCTATAATATGTCATTGTCTCAAGTCCCACTCCTCAAAGGCTTTATCAGATGGAACTAAACCACAACCTCGGATCCTCTCCGATTTGTAAGGCCTTGACAATATTAACGTCTCTAATCGCCCATCAAATCTAAGCATTGATGAGGAATCGTTTGTAACGATTACTCCATCACTCTCCAACAACTACTCTTTGGTGCCTATCAGGAAACACCATTCATCATAATGCAAGGTACACAACTCTTTCCACTTGATACCTCTTCCTCTTCGCTCTCATACTAACTTGAGCGTCTCGGCATCTATTCGGCAGACATTCATGCTTGGCCATCGTTTTTGTTCAACGCGTAAAATCACACATGATTATATTGGTTTAAAAAAACACACTAGACCTATGTCAAATCACCTTGACTACAAATAACTTATCAATATTATAGTTAGAATTCAAAACAAAAATATTATGACATACACATACTATTGCCTCACTGTACAATGTTATATATATGATGAATTGATATGTACAAATTAACATGTAGAGAGTCACCGCCTCAAAAGTGTTACTTTGCTGTTGTCTGTTCCCGATATCACTATTTTATTCATTTTTCACCCTGCTTTCTTGCTTCTTTCTCACCAATCTATCTAGCAGAGAGGGCTTCACTCACTCTCTGATACAACTCTCTCTCCTCTTTTCCATTCCTCTGCTCATCTTCTGTTTTTCTCTGTTTTCTCAGTTACCCTTTAAATACTTGTCCATCTTTTTCTCCTTTCCCTCCATCTTCATCTTCTGTCCCTCAAAATGGACTGTAACCAGTTAAAGTCATCTTCATCATCATCAGAGGATCAAATTGACATGATGTTAATGATGATGATGCAACTCCCTGAATTTTCTTCATCTAACGGTAATAACAACACCATCAATCAATTTCCACCGTCAGATCAACAATTCTATGGCACTTCAAATGCTTCTAACAATACACGTCCTCTTGCAGATTTAATAGATAACCCTCCTAATCCAATACCATGGTCTTCATCTTCATCATTCACTCACTTACCCTCACAGTCCACCACAAACACAATCTCTTTCACCAATAACAACTCTACTACACCATTAATGTTCCAACAACAGCAACAAACAACACCGTTAATGTTTTCGAATTCGAGCAACGAGATTGCTACGAATGCGAACCATTACGGTACTGCGTCGCCATCAGAGAAACGAAACTCGATGGCGGCGATGAGGGAGATGATATTCAGAATAGCAGCTATGCAACCAATTTACATAGACCCAGAATCAGTAAAACCACCAAAGAGAAGAAACGTGAAGATTTCAAAAGATCCTCAGAGTATAGCAGCTAGACACAGAAGAGAAAGAATTAGCGAGAAAATAAGAATACTGCAAAGAATGGTTCCGGGTGGAACTAAAATGGATACTGCATCAATGTTGGATGAAGCTATTCATTATGTTAAGTTTCTCAAGACACAACTTAAGTCACTGCAGGAACGTGCTTCAGGAGCCAACAGTAACAGGACAGTTGCTGGTTCAGGATTAGGGTTCCCTGTTTCATTCCCTAAGCCTTACCAAGATCGTAATGTTGATCGTTATGGGTGATAAATTTCATTGTTTAGGGTTTAATTATCATGTATAAGTGTGATCAATTTATTAAATATAGTACTCTATTTTAAGGTTTTGCACTTTAGTCTATCTAGAATATTTATCTTAATTTGGTGGTACCAATTTTATGGATTTTTTCCTGTTCATCATGCATGGATATCTGGTTAATTAACTCTTACCAATCATCTTAAATTCTTAATCCACTGGATCTGGTGTGAAATTCCAGTTGTACTAATATGTTATCAATAAATGGATTAATCTTTAATATTTTTCATTCCTCTTTTGTAAAGTGTAAAAAACTTTGTGTCCAATTTCATATTTATTTATTTTTGGTGAATTGTATCTTGGTACAAATAAAATGTTATTCTTTGTGAATATTTTCTTAATTAAAATATTGGAGCGAGTGTGGGCGTGTCAGAGAAGAAAAATTGTAATTTAAAGACAGAGGAATAGAAGATAACTCTAGTGATATTATATTAATTTTAATTGATAGAATAAATAATGGAAGAAATTATTTTTTTTGAAGGAATGGAAGAAATGATTTATAAATTTTTTATTGATATATTTAATTATTAAATGTTGTTTTAAATTTTTATTTCACGTGTTATATTTAAATTAGATAAATACTAGCACACAATATCATACAACACTTGTTATAAATATTCTTAAAAAAACTAAAATTGTACTAATATATCAAATGTCATGTTTCTTAATTAACAAACATTTTTGCAGAAGGAGGGAGGCAGGGAGCAGTGTGCTTAACATGGGCACACAAAATATTTAGGCTCCCGCCGTTGGGTACATATGTACGGCCACTACGGGAAACAAACTGGTCTTGGTTTCTGAGGCTAAAAAAGTTGAGGTGTTTTTAATCTAAAACATTTTCCCACAAATTACAATTAATTAGTATTTGTGTGGTTTGCCTTTCCAAAAAAAAAAAATTGTGAAAATAGTTATAATTACATTAAATATTTGAATAAGTTGATGATAATAATTAATTGATAATATCAATTTTTTCAAACTTTTAATTTTTGGTGAGGCTTAGATTACCCTTATGGATGATTTATCCAATAAACAATGAAAATTAGTTAATGAGTAAACTTGCAATGAGGAATTCTTCCATGGTCACAAGTCCAAATCAAAAGTGTTTGGACACACACATAAAAAGACGGTCCTTAAAATATTCAATTTTTTTTTATCAATTTCTTCCTTATTATTAAAAAAATATTTCTTTATGTGTGTGTGACCAAACATTATTTATTTGGTCACGTGGTCATATTAGAATTTCTCACTTGCAAGTGATGATGATGCCCAACATAAATAGTATATAAAATAAAATTTGGAACAAATCATTTTACATTTAATCTGTTCAGAAAATATCTTTTAAATGACCCAACTATTTTTCAAAACAATTATCAATTTAGATGTTTTGTTTACAAAATATGAAGAAAAACCAAAAGTGTGTGTTCAATGAAAAGTTTTTAATTCCAGTTTTATTGATCAGTGAAACAAACAAACACCCAGGATATTATAAAGTTTGCATTCTATAAAAACCTTTTTAGGTCTAAATTAATAATATTCCATAAAATCTTACATTAACAACATCATAGGATTTTTTATACTATAATTTGTTCGAATGAGAGCATGATTGGCCACCCCAACTTCCCAGCAAAAGTTGAAAGATGAGGTGTCTCTGCGCTGGGGAAAGAAAGTGCATAGAGTTGTGTGTAAATTACTTAGCAAGTAGAAATAGAAAATGGAAAGAAAAAAGAAATTCAGGGATTAAGGATGCATGAGAAATCCACGTGATTATCTGACAAGATTGCGGTGGTTGCGTTTACGATCGGGCACGGTAATGACGTCAACACCCTGACACGTGATACCCATCTTCTTGGTCAACCATAAATCTTACGTGGAGAACCACGTCGGATATGTTTTACAGCTGTGCATACTTCACCATTCCGTGAACATTTTCACCATTATTTTTTTTTGTGGTATTCAAGTTTTGAACCCTAGAAGTTTTCACCATTTGACACATTAATAAAAGATATAAAAACTTTTATAAATTTTAATTCAATTGATAAAAAAATCAAACAATATGATTAGGGCTTGAAGATTGATTCTTTTACGTTATATATGTAAGTTTCAATGGTTATTTGTCTAAGCAAAATATATAAAAAGAAACTGAAAATGATATTTTAGTTTTTTCTAAAGTATTTTCATAGAATTTCTTGGGAAAAAATGGTTTTCTAATTGAAAAATATAATTATAATTTGATTGGAGTCAAATTTGATTTTTTTTTTAAAGGCTTAGATTGAACTCATGGTTAATAAGTTGATTCAAGTTTTTTTCTTTTAACAAAGTAAGTTGATTCAAGTTGTCGCGGACTTGAGTTAGAGTCAAATTTGATTTAAGAAAATATTTATATTAAATTTGAATTAAGTTTCAAACGGAATACATTCTTATCTATCAAATCGAGAGCTCTACTCGTTTCTTTAGTTAACTATTTGTATCATATTTAGTGTAATTAATCCTTTTTTTACACCTTTCAAAAAATGTTATCAATTCTAAAATTTTCTTCAATTAATTTAGTCTTTAAATTCTACTGGTATTTTTCAATAAGCATTTTTCTTTTGGTACATTTTAGTCTTTACTAAAGTGTTTTCACATTATTTCTTGAAGATAAATATTTATCTAATTGAAAATATATAATTATAATTTGACTGGAGTCAGATTTGATTTAAAAAAAATGTTTAGATTAAACTCATGGTTAATAAGTCGATTCAAGTTGAGTCGAGTCAAATTTGATTTAAAAAAAAAATTGTATTAAATTTGAATTAAGTTTTAAAGGGGATACTTTTTATATCCTATCAAGTCAAGAGATCTACTCATTTCTAGTCTTAACTATTTGTATCATATTCAATGTTATTTAATGTAATTAATCTTTTTTTACACCTTCCACAAAATGTTAAAAATCCTAAATTTTTATTCAATTAATTTAGTCTTTAGATTCTACTAGTATTTTTCAATAAGCATTTGATCATCATGGAAAAAGTTTTCAGGCCCCTTTTGCACAACCGAAGTAAGTGGTGTATAGTGCACAACTATTTAATTTTCAAACTTACATTTATTATTTTCACTAATATAAACGTATAAGGTGGGGACATTAATATTTTTAGGGTCCGTTTGATGATCAGGATAGGGAGACAGGATGTGATACATTAATCATATCCTGCTTAAATCTCATGTTTGATGCACCAAATGGATAAGATAAAATAAACCATTTTCCTATCTTATCTCAACTTTCCTTTGTAATTTATATCCTGAGTATAGGCTGGGTTAGAAATTATCCTGATAGGATTAGAAGATCATTCCTTATTTATTATCTTGATATTCTGCCATTTTTAAAATATAGTCATTTTTAAAATAATGATAGCATGTATTTTCTATTATAATTAATAACATGTCATTTTTACAATATTTAATTAATTATGAGAGCAATTTTTTCATTTAATTATAATTATATCATATTAGTTATCATGTGCGCATCAAACACATGATAGGATAAATTTTATCATGTCTTTATCATATCCTATCTCTATCCAGTTTTATATCATATCTTGTCTCTATCCTATCCTAACCATTAAACGGACCCTTAGTCTCTTAGGTAATCTAACGTATGCTAAGGAACCCGGTTAAATTAGATTGATGTAATAACGTGTTCCTTTTTTTTTTAAGTAGTCTAATGGTTAGAGCTCACACAATTTAATTGTGAAGAAGTGGGGTGTCTGAGGTTCGAACCACGGCCCCTATATATAATATGCAATATCCCTACCAACTGAGTTAGGCTCACGGGGAAGAAATAACGTGTTCTTAAGAATACATTGATTACTACTCCCTATGTCCTTTAATCTAAGCTCTCGTTGCAAATTTTACAAAGATTAAGAAAAGATGAAAGTGTAATTAATATATTTATTTTGCATGGGGATATTACTAAATTGTCCTTGTTTGCAGTGTATTTAAATTTGATATTTTTTCATATTTCAATGTAAATTAGTAGTATTAATTAGGGTTATAGTTGAAAAAAATAATAATTGCATCTAGAAAATTGAAAGAGAGGTTATATTTAAGGACTAATTTTTCTCTTAATGGATGCTTATAACCAGGACGGAGGGAAAACTTAATAGTACCAGTATTAGTGCATTATGCAATCGAGTTCCATATTAAATACAAAAGATACCTATTAAAAACAAAAGGCATTTACTATTTTAATTAGAGAAATGTTAAAGAGTGTCCTTGGAACATTGGTTAAGAGAACATAAATAGAAATAATTTGTTGAAAAATGATGAAAAGTGTTGAATTTAATTTTTTTAAAAGTCAAAAAATTGTAATTTTTGATGAAAAACTACTTCTTTTTGTTTCCTGGTTAGCAAGACCCTTTTGATTATTTTAATTACCTTGACGTAATTACCCTCATTTATCTATTAAAATCCAAGATCGACCTTATTAGAATTTTAATGGTTCACGTGAGCAAACATTATATATATATATATAGATAGCATTCTCTCGTCAATGTGATTCATTTATCCTCCTCTTGAACAAAACAAGCTCTAACCTAACCAAATGGCTCAGATTCTTACAAACGAGCCTGCATCCCCTTCCAACACTGCTGATCCAGTGTCGTCGCCAAATCCATTGTCGGAAACCTATACCATCATCCAACTACCCTACGACCAAGTCTTTCGCACCCCTCCACCAGAGAATGCCCGTCTATTTGATGAATACACTAACCGGAAAAAACCTAGGTTTTGGTGTTGTTGTCTTCCCATTTGGACCTTTTGGGTCTTATGTGCTCTGCTTTTTCTTTTTGGCACCACTGCTTTTGTTTTCTTCTGGATTTTAGCACGCATCGTTACTATCTTCGGTCTCGTGTCTTTTCATTGAAGATAGCAGTAAGTTTAGATATTTTAGGTTTTTATGTTATTGGTTAATGGATAGCTTGAAGAAATGGTTTTTTTGTACTTGATCCGGTGCAATATAAGAGATGTAATCTTTTATTTTATCCCATTCATTTGTTTATTTGTTTATTTCTTACCAAAGGTTGTTGCGAAAGAGAGGGCGTAGTAGAAAAATTATAAAGGAGATGTTATCCAAAAACAAAAACTATGAACGATCAGGGTCGCCTCCTTCGTTAGTTTGTATATCATCTCAATAGGTACAACTTGTGTTTAGAATTTTTCTATGGCATTTGCGATCCAATGTTGTTAGGGTTGTGTATTAATTATTAAAATTGATTGGAAAATCTGTTTACATATAAAATGAAATTTCTTATTCGCATGATACACGTATTCAATTAGGGATATGGCTAAAATGCAAATTCAAGGAAATAACGGATTGCCACACTGATCACACGAGTAACTAGTATGTGGTAAATCTCTTGTTACAACTCAATTCTCATGAAATGTAAAATGGCTGGCAATCCATTATTAATAACCTTATAATAATCAAATTCTCTTCTAATTCCTTTTTTCTATTTTCTTTATTTGTAATCTGAGCACATTTACACTTTTTTGGGTCAAGAGCACAATTACACTTTACACTGCATATAAAAAATCCACAAGTTACAATCTGTGTAAAAACTAAAAAAGGTTAACCGCTAGCATTCCCTTATGTTAGATTGTTAGTCCCTTACGATTTTTTTGCGATCGTATAACTTATTTCCCATTCATGTTTACGTCATAAAAGCTCCACAATTAGTGCAAAAACAAAATCAGTGCATTCAATTCATTTATTTCAGTTGGCATGTAATTAAATGATTTTTTTGGTAATTAAATGGAGTTTTTTTTGGCATAAAATTAAATGGAGTTTTTAATGGTATGTAATGTAGGCAAACAAAATCAATACTCCATTTAGAAATTAATTTTGGTGTACAAAATTAAAAATGGAGTTTCAGCAATAAATGGAGTTTTTAATGGTTTATGAGGAAATTAAAATTAATTTGTTCAAAACATTAAAACCGTGTGAATGCTTTATAGAAATTGCCTTAATTCAATCCTACAAAGTTTCAACACATGTGCATGAGATGGAACAGGTCTCTTCTAGCTTAACCAAAGTCCTCTGTTCGAATCCAGCCTTGGGCATGCAGCAGCGTTAAAACTCTTAGGGAGAGCTTACCGCCCATTTGGGTCCCACAATGCTCGAGGGATTAGTCTCTCTGCAGTTGCGCGCAGAAGATACATGGTTTACACCCAAAAAAAAAATTTGTTGATATTCATTGGTAACATCTATTTTTATTTTGTTTCCTTTAAATGCATTTTATGACGGTACTGGTTATAAACAAATCTATATTCGTCATTTAAAATATTATAAATTTAACAAATTTTTTAATTGATACATTAGAATTACGTGTTTCCGAGTTAAATATTATAATTACATCATAAAGTTATTTTAATCATTTAATTAAAAATAATTTTATAATAATGCTTTTTTTTTATCAAATAATAATGGTTTTTTTTGCTAATATTACCATAATGATTTTGTTATTTATTTCAAAGTTTCTAGACAATTTATATCTTAAACGTCAAAAAGAAAATAGACAATTTATATCTTACACTAAAAAAATTGATATGTATCGGTTCATCAAGGCTTTAAATTAATGGCTAAATGACTTTTTTTTTAATAATTTTTTATCATTTACAATTATAATAACTAAATCTTATTTATCAAAAGTGTTAACTAAAAAAATTCATTTTTCTAATTTTTTTACCACTAATAATAATAATGAATGTTGATTATTTTTTAAGGTAAAAAATAAAATATTTAGTATGATTCTTTTATTTAGCATAAAAAAATTAGTATGAATTATGTAGACCATGCAACGATATTTTTTCTTATAAAATGGTATTTCATAAAATATAAAAGTCGACAAATAAATAGCTCTCTATATTCTAAAATTAATTCTTAATTTATTGATGAAAGAGACTGAGTGTATTTGTACACTTCAACTTGTGACCGTATTGTAGAAGCTTTCAATTATTAATAAAAAATTAACTTTTATTATTTATGATGACAAATATTAGTAATTAGTTGTTAGATTAGTATTTACTCATTCATATTGGCTTGAACCAAAACATCCAACTCTCTAACACTTGCTCAAACTAGTTGTGCTACTAAACACCCCAAAAAAATCAATTTTGTAACTATAGAAATAATGTTTTATTGTAACTAGATCGTCACAAGTTTGTTTATTATCGACTCACAACCCAACATTTGTGTGGTTGCTAGATCAACTAATTCAAATAAGAGTTTACTTCCCCCATTATCCTCTTAAGAAAATACGTCTTGTTAATGCTTCTGAGTTTTCATCTCAAGCTTTTAACGAGTATTTCATGTCCATTGAAATTGTCATCAAACATCTGTAGCATATGTTCATGCATAAAATGGACTTTGCAACTCATTTATTAATCGTATAAAGTTAATTGCAAAACCACTTCTCATGAGAAGCAAACTCACCATCTCCACTTAAGGACATGCAGTTCTGCATGATGCAACATTAATTCACATTCGAGAAACTAGTTATCACAACTTGTTTTCTTTGAAATTGGTTTTTGGTCACAAACCTAATAATGAAGAAGAGGGGTCACATATAAAACGAGAGAGGGTTACGTGTTATGGGTTTGAACCCACGCTCAGGTCTCATCTCCTATACATATATTTTAGAATCGTGAAATGACACAATCCACATGGCATAACAAAAATAAAATACCTAAGAAAAGTGACATGTGGCAAGTTGAATCACAAAGATATGAATACGAAAATAACTCTTACAATTTTAAAACTTAAATTCCACTTACTACCATTTATGACTTACCAAAAGGACAAAACATACACCAATTAAATATTTTGTTAGACTCAAATTTTTCAAAAACAAACAAGGAATTATATTAAATTAACATAATGAAAGAAAAATTCAAAAAAAAAAAATCGGTCAAGAAAAAGTCAATTATTAAAACATGAAAAATCCGAATGTTTATCCAATTATTATAATATGTAAAATATAAATATTTTTTTAACACAAAAAATTGACATTGAAGCAATTTACGAGTTTGAATTATAAACGTTAGAGAGAATAATAAAATATAAGATAATATTTGATGTATGAAATAAAATTAATAAGTTGTTAAAAAAATAGTTTCATTTCATCGATTCACGTTTTCCATAACAAAAACATTACAATGATTTCATTCAAAAACAAAGAGTACCAAACTTTGAAAATCAATTTCATAAACCACTTA
>Ga0315915_1003645_pt1 | contig 19528 bp, 11 predicted proteins | sample MpolbnodulesMG_FD_207738 | JGI IMG/M metagenome (GOLD analysis project Ga0315915, IMG submission 207738) | Medicago polymorpha root nodule microbial communities from Los Angeles, California, United States - branched nodules | ecosystem: Host-associated > Plants > Roots > Nodule | place: USA... | reverse complement strand
TAGGCGGTGCATCATACTTCTAAAGTCTTCTAGATTTTTCTTGATTTAATTTCTAATAGATTTTATTATAATTTACCATCAACAAATAAAGTTTACGGATTTGAAAAATTTATGAGATCATAGTTTACATAACAGATCCCCACAGCACAGTTTCACTGAACACATTCAATTGAATAGAAAAATTAGAGAAATTATTTATTATCATGAATATTGCTTTGAAGGCTCTAAAAGAGTAATGATTACTTGATAGAAATCACAATTCACTGGTAAATAGAATCTCCATACAACTCACCCACAATATGGACACTATTATGATCTTATCCTTCATTGTCAAATTACAATTAATACATATATATTTTTGTACAGGACTATTATGACTACTAAGCTACATAATTGCAAGTATAGCTTAGTTGATAGTTAGCTATCAGAGATGATATTTACAAAAATTCACGTTTGAATCATAAATTTCCCACTTCTTCGCACTTAAACGAGTAAATCTAATCAATAAACTACTTAAAAAAAAGTAATTCCCATACTACAGTACCTTATCCCTTTGTTATAGATGAACTATAAGAAAAGAAGTACCCCAAAATAAAGTTTTATGAGGAAAAGGAAAAAAATTATGTTTGTGCATTAATCAAATATTTTGTTAACGAGTGTCACCAGGGCACTCTTTGAGAATTCCAAATTTAACAATTTTTTTTCTTAAAATCAACAATTACAATTTTCAATTCATAGAATACACAATTTTTTTTATAAAAAAACTTACTATTTAAAGTGCTTAAAAAGTGCTTCGAGAGCACTCATTAACATTTCTATTAAAAAAATATATTATTTTTTAATTTTGCTTTTAACCCTTGTAATTTTTTTTTTATATTTTTAGTCCTCCAAGTATATTTTTAATTATATGGAAAATGCTAACAATTGTCCAGAAGATACTCTTTGAGGATCTTAAACCTAAATTTTTATAAAAAATTATATATTCAATGCATTGAAAATTGAAGTATTTAACTTTTTTTTTTTTAAATTTAAGATCCTTAGATAGTATCCCAAAGACGTTCGTAACAGAATCCTTTTTTTCTTAATGAATCATTTTCTCTCGTCTAAATAATTTATTTAAATTATTTATTCATTTTATAGATACACTAAAATCACCAACCTTCAAAGTCACTAAAATCCCAAAAAATGGGACTTCAATTTCATATGATAGCACTTCAAACATAAGTGTAACAAATCATATCAATAAAATATAGACATGAGCCACCACCATCGTCATCATCCTACATAGAAAATGTTGACGCTTATATGTTTTTCATGTTGACATACTCTTGCATGGTTGCAAGATTTTAGATATAATTCAGTCACACACAAAAATGATAAAAGACTGAAAGAGAAAATAATAAAATACAAGTGCAATATTGTACTCGAACAATTATATATGTTTTTATGTGTATGTTAAAATTATTAAAAAATTATATATTTAATATGAAATGTATAAATTTCAATACAAATTTACTTTTTTGAATTTTTTAACATGTGTAAATTTGTACGTAATTAAAATACTCTTTTAAAATAATTAAATTATATATATTTTGGTGTCTATGTTCAAATGTTGTGCTCAAACTTATTTTCTTGTCAAGTTAGCTCTTTGGATGGAGAGATGTTGTTGAGGGACCAAAAACAAAGAAATCCCATTTGCTATAGTTGAATCACACATGTCTCATGAGCATAATAATTGAAATAATGTTTGATGGTGGAGACTGGGGACAACGTGGAAATCACATAGAAGAGAGATTCCTCGAATAATTGGACAATTGTACTTAAGTGCAAGTTTCACGTGCCTAAGCATACTTGTCCAAACTCAAACCTAAATAGTTTGAGCTAGGTTGACTCCAATTTTCACTTCCTTATTTAGAATCCTTTGACTACACAAATATCATTGTTACTTGTTGATTATTAGTACTATAAAAGTTTGGAAATTTCTCACAGAATCAAGTACAACACAGAATTGCAATATGTTACTTTCTCTAACCATGGCTACAAGACAAGTGCAATCACCACACACATTTCACTGAAAGAAAAGAAGATAAAAGCTGAAAAGACTAGACCATGTTTGGATAAACAACAAAATTAATCACTTATAGCATAATTACATATCATACAAGTGTATTTTTATAACAAAAGATAAATAAAACTCAAGTACTAAAAAAATTATGAAAATAAGCTGAAAATTTCGTATTGTTTCATAAACAGTCTCACAAATGCTTATACAAGTAGTACTAGTAGATAGTAGCTCAGATAAACCAATCCAAATAAGACCTAATTAGTAGCAGGATCAACTTTCAAATTACCACAAAAGTTACACTCAAGAACATTAGATTTCTCACCATCTTTTGGAGGCAGAGGAGCCATAGTACCTGCACAATTTTCCTTATCACAAACAAACTTAGATAAGAAAATCACATGTGGCAGATCACTGTACTTGCTCTCTCCATCATTCCAATTTGCTTCAATCTTGCACCTATCACATTCACAAGCAAAACCATAATCCTCCATCAAAATCTTTTTCCTTGTTGAATAATCCTTATTAATTCTAAAATAGCTTATACAAATCTCACTTCCAACAGCAACATCCTTAATCAATCTAATAACAATATCAGTATTATGTTCATCACCAGGCTCACCACTTTCCACATTATCAAACCTGCATGCATCAGGGATACAACCATGGTTAAAAAAAGTAGCTTTTTCGTAAATTCCATAAGCCTTAATGGATCTTTGAGGACCCTTTTGGGAATAAGGTTCCATTAAGCAAAAAGAGTTTAATCTTTCTTTGGCAATGACTTTAGCAGCTAGTTCAGCTGAAAAATTCATGTGGGGTGGACAAAAAGGTGAGATAAAAGAATGAATAAACTTAGCATTATCAACTATGGAATCATGATCATTAGTACTACCATGAAGTGAAAGTAAAGTTTGAAGTTTTGAAGGGGTGTGAATAGCAAGATTGTAAGCAGCAACAATCAAACGAGCTTGAACTTGAAGTTCACAAGGTTTTTCTGATAATGGTGAAGTGGGGTTTTGGAGATGAGAGAGTGTTTGACATGACCAAGATGAGTGAGAGGAATTGAGGGCAATGGAGAGACATTTTTGGCTGCAGAAAAGGTAGTTTGAGCAAGAGGGACAAGGAAATGTTTGTGAAGGTGGTAAGGTTCTGAAGCAGTTGTGACAATAATGGGAGGGTGCATGAGAGAAAAGAGGTGTAGCAGAATAGAGAAGAAGAGGGGATTCAGTGAGGATTATTTGGCCAGCTTTGAGATCTTGGGTTGCAATAAGGCCTCTACCTTTGTTAGGTATGTGCTCTAATCTCAAGAGAGAGGTTGAAATTTGAGTAGCCATGAGTATTGTTTATGGATTAATTGGCTACACTTCACAAGCTTCAAAAGTTTTAAGATTTAGTAATGTAATAATGTCCTCCAAAGTGGTGTGGCTAGTGGGATATGATTGAAGATGGAGAATAGGCAAGAGAATGAGCATCCACCGATCTGATAATGCAACAAAGAGATTTAAATATTGGAAAATGCTGACTTTGTGCATAAAGCACAATATAACGATCTTAAAATATAATTTAAAAAAAAAATATTGCATTGAAAAAATAAATTTTTAAGTTTGTAATAAGATTATAAATACACAATTTTTAAAATTAAATTTTTATATTTATTGAAATCTTTAAATATTTTCTTAATAGTATCAGGATAAAATATTTTATTCATCTATTATTATTTATTGATTTTTTTTTTTGGTTGTCGGAGTTCGAATTTCAAAACTTGCATATATTACGCATTGTCCTCTTAGCAACTGAAAACAATTGTTTTTATTTAACCACGTGGCGGTGGATTCAATTCACACCAATAATACTAATTATTTTAAGTTAATTAATTGAGTGAGGAGGAAGTATCCTATATGATCTATTGTGGATCAATGCGTGAAAGTTGCTTGAATCTTTAATTTACGATAGTAAATTTGAGCCGAAGTTCATACCCCTCTACATCTTTATGTCTAAGACATAAGTCATTTAAGTGATGTTGATTCGAAAAAAAATAAAAATAAATATAATTTGAGTTTTGGTGGCACTAATGATTTGTTTTGGTCAATCAACACCAATTGAGTAATCTGAGTTGTGAAAACGAGTATACGAGGGATTTTTACCTAGGAGAAACGAAATCACTTGTTGTTATAGTTTTAACGATTTTCAATCTTTCTCTTTAAAAAATAAAATAAAATAAAAAATGATTCAGTTTTTCTTTTTTATATTTTTTTTTCTTCTTCTGCACATGATTTTCAGTCATTTATCCATAAAAAAAACCACTTTTCCATCTTGAAAACCGTCTTATTTTTAACATATTATTTTGTAATACAATTTAGGCTTAAATGTACTTTTCACCTCTATGTTTCAAAAAGTTGTGATTTTTGCCCCTTTAAAAAAAATGAATATTTTGACCCCTAACTTTTGGCCCTCTTTTGATTAGCTGATTTTGATGGAGATTATGACAATTTCTCAGTCTCTGATGGTGTAAACTAGCATGGGGATAGAAGGATGCTGATAAAAGGAGTTCAAACTGGCATGGTGTAACTTTTGACCCCTCTAAAGAAGGATCCACTTATTAATTTGGACTCCACTTATCATGTCAGTTTGGACACCATGCAAGTTTGGACTCCACTTATTAGCATCCTTCTATCCCCATGTCAGTTTACACCATCAGAGACTGAGAAATTGGCATAAAATCAGCTAATCAAAAGAGGTCCAAAAGTTAGGGGGTCAAAATAGCCATTTTTTTAAAGGACTCCATTTTTTTAAATTGGCAACTTTTTGAAACATAGGGGGTGAAAAATGCATTTAGGCCTACAATTTAATATGCTAACAAGATTATTGATATTTGATTCTCAAAACTCTCTCCCTTCTCTCCTTCTCAAACCCTAGTCGTCACCCCTTTCTTCTTTTTCTTGTGAGAGGGGTGGTTTAGGGTCAGTTTAACCTAAAAATCACCCCTCTGAGTTGTTTTTCCTTCCATCCTAATTGAATAAGTGATTTCACATATTTTCTGTTTTCTTTCGTTTGTTTTTGTGATTTCGCCGTCTCTGCACGACTTTGTTTTGATTTTCCGTCTTTGCGCGGTATGTTTTTGATTTCCCGTCTTAGTGCGGTATTTATTTGATTCAGGTTGAAAGATTAGTTTTGAGCAACTGCATATCCGATCAATGACTTTGACGTCGTCAACATTGTATTCTGGATACTTGAATATAGTCATATTAGTCATATTTGTAGGCATAAGTACATTGCCGTTTTATGCTATTAACATGGATGTTGTGAGTTTGTTCACTGATTCATCCTTTTTGTTTTTAGCGAATTTGGATTTATATTATCAATTTGAATGAATGAATATTGTTTATTTTTGTCAAAAAAAGATTATTGATATTTTTTTAAGAAACAAAATAATTGATATATTTTTTTTTACAAAAAATAATTGATATTTGTTACCTCACAATTAAACGCAATATTCTTTCAAAAAAAAATTAAACGCAATATTAAATTTTATTAGGTTCTTTTGATTATAATATGTTAGTCAGATTTAACCGTATTGGATCAATTTTTAAATTGAATTGAGTTGCATTTTATGTTGTCTCAAAATCAATTCAAATTGAATATAGAATACTCTTCATATTTTGTTTAACCGACAAGATTTTTTTACCAGAGGTTCGAACCCCAACTGTTGTTTACGATAATTAGAGGTGAGAATATATTAGATCGAGTTAGGTTTTGTAAGACTTAAGTTTAATTTGTCAAAAAATTATATCGAATCCAGACATGCGATTTGTCATAGACTTATTTCTTAGCCACGAGTCTGACCTTTTTTTTTAAGGATGAGTCCGACCTTTTGAAAGCTTAATATAATCTACTAATATGTTTAAAAGGTTATTTTATATGAACATCGTTAAATATGTAATGTAATCTAAAATGAAATAGATTAGCAAATTAATGAATCAATGAGATTAAATTTCCTTTAGATATTTAACTTGAACTTATAGAGAATTTGACTATATAATAAATCATATATTTCAATTTTAGTTATAATAAACTATAATTTAATTCAAAGTAAAAAAGATGCTTGATTTTGCTTCCATTTGAATTTAATTAGAGTACGGCATCGTTTCAGAGATCGATAGAATCCTTCACAACCTTATCCTCTGGAGCACCTATTATCATCTCACTCTCACTCTCACTCTCACTACTGTACTTGGTTTCTACTCAAAAATAAACATGCCACCTATGTAGTAATCTTCATCCATCAACTCATACCATGATGACCACTACTCCTCCCCCCACACTTCTCAATCCACAGTTTCTTCACAAGGTTTTTTCTCTATTCAACTTTGCAATATAGTATATATTATTCACTCCTTTCAAGTTCTCATAGGACTCAAAAATTTATGCTGTTTAATTGTAAAATTTAATTATAATTATATATATCTTGTCTATCTATGATTCTGATTGCTATATAATATTATTAACTGCAGCATGTTAGGCACAACAAGTCTCACTTCTCTATTCATAGATCATCACAATTTCACTTCTCTCACATTGTACCTATACAATCAACCTTAAAGGGTCCAAAAGGATTTGGACCTTCCCCAAAGAAAAAAAACAAGACAATTAAGAACCTCAAAAAGAACAAACAAGAAGAAGAAGAAGAAGAAGATGAAGATGATGATGAAGAAGAAGAAGAAGATAGAAGAGAGCAAGGAATCATTCCTGAAGTAGTGACAAACAGAATGATAGGTAGAATGGCATTGTCTGTTGGGATTCCATTAAGTGTTGGTCTTTTGTTCTTTCCATTTTTTTACTATCTTAAAGTTGGTTTGAAAATTGATGTGCCAAATTGGGTTCCATTTCTTGTGTCTTTCTTCTTTTTTGGGTCTGCTCTTTTAGGAGTGAGTTATGGGATTGTTTCTGCTAGTTGGGATCCATTGAGGGAAGGCTCACTTTTGGGATGGACTGAAGCACAAAAGAATTGGCCTGTTTTTTGGAAATCACTTAGAGGTGATTCTCAGAAGGATTAGATCATTTTATTTTCCTATATATTATTTGTCTTACCATACTTCATTATATTAGTTAATCCATTTGTAGAAGGAATCAGCTTATTTACATGTTTTTTTCTTCTCATGATGCTGGATTAAGACTTTGGAGTTTAGATTTCATTCTTTTTGACAAAAATGTTGACCATTGCAAATTGAAAATGAGCAGCAATATTATTGGCTTGGATTTTGGTAGTAACTCCCCTGATATGTTTAGCTTAATTTTTTAGAGAAACTTATTTTATCTCTAAGGTCATGTTTTGATAAACTTAATTAATTGCTTATGTCATTTTTATATACTAGTGTATGTTCCTATTTTCCTTCTTTTGATTATGTATTCAGATGAACCTTTGTTGGATTTTTCTACAAGAGCATGATAATTTCCTTCATTCAATATTATTTGAATTATATTTATTTTATATATCAGTCGTAATGCCCTTTCAAAATTCCCAGAAGTTGAATTGATCCTATGTTAGAATTTATGTGTTTCGCGTCATAGATTTAACTGGAATAGTTATATAATTTGCTTGAGTATTCGTTGAGTGAGAGATTGAGAATTTCTCTTCTGTGATTAGGTTAAACGTCTAAGACGTCCGTGAGAGTATAAATCTCAACTATCCCTTGTGTAGTAATACGACATCTGATGTCTACAACGTGTGTGAGAGTATAAGTCCCTACTCATGCAGCGGAGTAATATGACATCTAACGTTCATCCTTGGGTATAAGTCCTTACCCGTGTAGCAGAGCAATAGGACATATGCCTTCTGTTGTTAACTATCGTAAATACAAACCTTAGGTAGTAATTATGCACTAATCCAACAAATACAAAGAGGGAATTAGAAGAATTCTAATCATCGTTAAAACTCTGAATCAAAACTCTTAATTTTCGTAGCAATCAAACAACCTCACAAACTCCCCACAATTTACAATTTTTAATCATAAGTTTAGTAAATTACTTAGTAGAAAACGACAATCTCGGTGTAAACGATAACTTACTACTTTATTACTTGAAACAGTTTAGCCTACTTAACAATTTTATCATGTTTTTAAAAGGAATAAAAATGGTTTATCAGAATTTAGATTTTGTTGATTTCTTTGGATTGTTGTTTTTGATCTGCACTCTTTCCATTCTCCAGATTTTATCCAATTAGATTTTTAATAAAGTATAGATTATTTATGTTTTTTATCTTGAGTTTTGGTTAGTCCCCAAGTTTGCATCTCTTTTATCTTTTCTTATTATTCAACAACATTTATTGGATGAATAAAATTTAAAGGGTGTTGTAGATGATACGTGAGAGGCCTGAGGTGTCAATATTGTTCCATCATATCATATTGATGCTTTGCACTATATTTCTTTTGTTTTAAAAAGAGATTGTCTAACTTTATTCGATCCCAAAGAAAAAGGTGAAGATAAGAGTGAATTAACTTTTGCAAGCATTAGATTCTATTCCTAGAATATCCACATAATCACACAAATGCGAACATAGCATTTTTTTTTCATGTTATTATCTATTTATAGTTGCACTAGACCATTGTAGCGAACCACATTAATATTAATTCCAAGTTTTAATTCATGCAAATGGCTCAAGTGAGTTCTCATCTCTCTGTTGAAATGGAGACACTCAATCAAGTTCTGTCACTGATGGAAGCATTCAAAGCGTTCGACGGAGACAACGATGGGTGCATTAACGAGGCAGAGCTAGGAGGAATCATGGGGTCACTTGGGTACAAAGCTAGTGATCAAGAAGTGAGAGCAATGATGCAACAAGGTGACAAGAACAAAGATGGATTATTATGTATAAGTGAGTTCTTAGAGATGAACACAAAGGGTTTGGAGACTGGAAATCTTGCAAATGTTCTAAGTGCAGCGTTTGAAGCTTTGGATGAAGATGGGAATGAGATTTTGACTGGGGAAGAGCTACATGAGGTGATGGGAAATTTTGGTCTCTCTTTGTCTTTAGAGAAATGTGAGAATATTGTTGCTTCTCTTGATATGGATGGTGATGGAGCTGTGAGCTTGGATGATTTCCGACTCATAGTGGAATCCCTAATTTAAGATACATTGCATACATAGTCTATGGGTATGATCGATGTACGATCAATCAATAAATAATATGGCCATTAAAGAAAAGCAATAAATGATATTTGTATTTTATTATAAGCCGTTTTGACATTTCTATACATATTAAGATATTAAAAAATGTAGTTAATTTTGTATTGAAAAGAGAAATTATGAGTGATCTTACAAAATTATCCTTCATTAACGATATAATAAAGAGATATCAATAAAATTGAAAGAAGAATAACTTAAGATGAAAGTGTGTGCGGTTTTTTTTAGAGATGTCACATCATCATAATGTTAGTTAAAGAAAAACTCAAGTTTACTTTTGTGTGTGTTTGGGGTATAGATAGATTGATATATTCATCTTTGCCATTCAAAAATAAAAAAGTGAATATTTTATAAGTGCTTATATGTAAAAGTTCTTTTTTTGACTATATATATAAGCTATTTCTATAATAAAATAAAGACAATGTTAAAGTATTTTCATATAAGTTCACAACAATTTAGGGATATGGCAAAGTTGTTTTCAAACACTCTCACAAATCATCTCACAAGTACTTATACAAGATAAACTAAAAAAAAGACCAATTTAAACAAGTCCTAAACCGATTGAATATTCTTGCTCAAAAAAAAAACCGATTGAATATTCATAGAAGAGTGTTACTTGTGTATTATCATAAGGTTTGATCGAGAGCTCAATCGGGTTGATCTGATTTTCATTCATTTTTACAACCATAACTTCTATTTAAAATTGTGGGTATCTTCAAAGGTGATTGTTCATCGAAACCCCCTAAAGTGCGACATTTTATCGGAACCAAGCTTTTGGTAAATATATTTCGATAGATTTAAGCATCCAAATCACCATCTTCAAACCTGTTTTAGGAATGTTGAGACTTGAGCTCTACTTTCGACCTTCTCTCCTTTTTGCATACCAAAAGGGACGGCAACAAGTTAGGCTGTTTCCTTGCCAAGTTTGTTGTAACAAATCTTAAAGGGGTGTGGATAGAAGAATTTCTACCCAATTAACCCATTTGTACAGTTTGGAAGACGAAAAAAATACCATTTGTACTTCTCCGAATTGGGCCTTAGTCCTTTTCTCATTTGTTGTTATTAAAATAAAGCTTTACTTTTCCCACCCTATCAACTTCTCACGAGTCCTGTAATTTTTAGAAAAATGTCCATGGGATTTCGGATTCTAAAATCCGAATACATCCAAACTAAGTTCGGATTTTATAATCTGAAGTATGTTTATATATAATCATAAAAATACTACAAAAATGCTAACAAATCATATGAAACTAATGCAAATTTTTTCGGATTTTTCTGAGAATATGAAAAATAAAAATTAAAATGAAAAAATGAGTCCAAAGATGGAACTTTGGATTTTGAGTGGCGGGGTCCCGTAAGAAATACCTTCTAAAGGAGTCGTGATCCTTGAATTTTTTCTGATTATTGGGGGATTTTCAGAGCAATCATGTCAAGTAACCCAAAAACTAGATTTTTGACTAAGAACATAATGACCTAAAATAGAAGAATGAGAGTTAGGAAGATTAATATGGTCCTTAAATTGGTTATCCACGTTACAAACAGACTCAAAATTTATTTTGACACAGTTCGGATTATAAAATCCGAACTGTTTTTCCCTTGAAAAAGGGTGTTTATGGAGTATTTGGATTTTATAATCTGAAAAAAGAAAACAACGCGCTCTATTTTTTGAGGTTTTCGGATTATAAATTCCGAATTAGTGAAAAACACGTTTTTTTATCCCATAACAAAGGAAAAACTCGATTCCAATTCTAAAATCTGAAAACCACATGGACATTTTTGTAAGAAACTTAAGGCGCGCGAGAAGGTGATGGGTAGGGAAAGTAAGTTCCTAAAAATAATTGAGGAAATCAACCTAAGTTTTTTTAGTCAAGTTTAATAGACAACAAATAAATAAGGTTACTCATGTCTTTGTAGAAGAGATCCTCTTATCACATAGTCTCAACATTTATTTTGATATATGTCTCATAGTATTAACGCTCTTATTATTAATGGAATGTTATAAACAATTTTCCTTAAAAAACTTAAGTATTTTTTAAAAGGTATGTTTTAATTTCTTAACAATGATAGAACCAAATGAGCAGAAGTTGTTCTACTACATTATTTTTTTCTGTCGGCCAGCCAAAGCATACACGAATAATTTAATCAAATTAATTTCAAAATAAAAAGTTGTTTATAGTGTATCACTAGAAGTTTGTGTATTTGGTTTTGAGTTGATAAAAAATGATTTTTGATGAATTGATTATGTAAAATTGATTAAGATTAAAATTATATTGGATATAAAATAATTTATGTTTAAATAAAATGATTGAATAATAAACTGCTAAAATTTATTCTAGAATCAAAAACTCTGATTTCTAATTTCGAAGAAGTCAAATTCATTATACATGGAAGCAACCAAACATCAGAACTAGACTGGTATATGTCGACCGGATAAAAAACAAACGTCTTCGTCTTAAGAGACTTGACACTTGGTGGACTTGTACATGTCATTCTAAATTTTGGTCATTCTAAATTTGAAACTAAAATACACTTAATTCAACATGTCGATCGATCCCCGTTGATCAAAACTATTCAAGGGATTGATGACCAATCAATATGGTGTAGACTGGAAAAGGAAAACACGTGCAATTCTATACTGAACATATACATTGACTCATCATGTCTTTATGTTGCATATGCAGGTGAATTACTGTGTCCTTTTCCTTCATTGTAAAGTATGGTACATAAGAAGTAAACATTCAGAAATAGCATGCACCTTTTGCAAATCAATCAAATTGCTTTAGCATAGGAATTTGTAGCAACTTTGTTTCTTTTGTCTAAAGGGATTAATTAATACATACATGGACAGTTTAAATTTTGTCTCACTAAAGATAACCAATATAAAAAAGAAACTGATTTATTGAAGTTTTCCCCTTTGTTCAGAAGAATAGTTGGTACTTTTCTCTTTTTCAGTGATCCTTTTCTCGTTTCTAAGCATTAACCTTCAATGACTTTCTTATCATGAAGAATCAATGTAAGCTAAATCGTGCGATTAATAAGCATTATGAATCCTCTTGCTATAAATAATGAAATAAAGAAGTAAATGCATGTTTGGTACCGCCGTGGATTGTGAAAATCATGGCTAGCTACTATGATCTTATAAAAGCTTCTTGTAAATTCGAACAAACTCACACCAATATTATAATGTGTCCAGCAAAATTTGCAGCAACCAATGATCAATGTGGCCAAACAAACCACAAACATTAAAAATAAGATAAAGAGAAGAAAAATGAACACCACGATATTTGTTTACCAAGTTCGGTTCAAATTAACCTACATCAAGGGGGGGAGGAGTTCTTCAATCCATTATCAATGAATTTCTTAAAAAGAGATACAATAGTCGCATGAAATAAGTCTTCAACAATAATCTTTGATCTCTACCCTTTTCTCAATTCTTTACTTGAACAAAAGACACAATAATTTCACTCTCTAAGGTGTTTAAAATGTTTCCGTACCCAATATTCTACCACAAAATGTACTCAATTCTTAGTCTTTAACTACATAAGAATTTTCTATTTTGATGAACTCTAGTTTGCCTCACTCTCACCTCATACCAGAAATGAAAACATTGCCTTGTATATAGGTATTAGTATGTTTGTCTTTCACTTCGAGAAACAACGCAGTGGACTACAAGACTTCCCAAGCAAGAAATTAAAGAAAGGATGCAACCGCCTTGCTTGTCTTGCACTTTAAGAAATAGAGTTGTGGACGATATGTCTTTGTGAGAAAGAAAAACGTATGGTATTTCCGCTTTCTTGTGAAAAAAGTAGCTTTAGAATAAAATAATTTTGAGTCATGCACAACAAAACTATTGTGTATAATGTTCTATGGTATTAAATTTGATTTTAGAGGTTTAGAAATGATTTTGATGTGTATGAATGTTTTTTAGTAAAACTGATTTTATCTTTAAAATTTATTTCAATAGATCTTTTCTAAGCATTAAACTTCAATGACATTCTTATCATGAAGAATCAATATAAGCTAAATCGTGCGATTAAGAGGCATTATGAATCCTCTTACTATAAATAATGAAATAAAGAAGTAAATGCATGTTTGGTATCGTGGTGTATTGTGAAAATCATGGCAAGCTATTATGATTTTATAAAAGCTTCTTGTGAATTCGAACAAACTCACACTAATATTATAATGTGTCGAGCAAAATTAGTAGCAACCAATAATCAATGTGACCAAACAAACAACAAACATTGAAAATAAGATAAAGGAGAAGAAAAACGAACACCACGATATTTGTTTATCAAGTTTGGTCCAAATTAACCTACGTCAAAGGGGGAGATGAGTTCTTCAATCCATTATCAATGAGTTTCTTTTAAAGAGATACAATAGTTGTATGAAATTAGCCTTTGACAATAATCTCTGATCTCTACCCTTTTCTCAATCTCTTTACATGAAGAAAAGACTTAATAATTTCACTCTCTAAGGTGTTTAACATCAAAGGTTATCAATCAGATCAATCATCATTTATATCAATTCACCAAACTCAATAATGTTTAAAAAAAACTCAAGTTCCATATTGTTGAAATTGCCTTCAATTTGGATTTCTGAAAAGTTCACAATCGTGACACGATTTGGGTAGCGTGTCACGATTTCGCAATGCCGAGAACATGTTTTGCAGGGTGTCCAATCGTGACATGATTTTGGGAAAACGTGACACGATTTTCGACTTGTTGGACACATTTTATGGATAAGGTTGGTCGTACCTTGGGTTGTACGCACCAACCGTTTCACGATTTGGAAAAACGTGACACGATTTTGACAGTTGCAGGGTACTATATAAGTGTTTCTTTACATATTTTGAAGGAGAGATAGAGAGAGAGAGCTCCAAGAGAGGAAAAGTTGGTAAATTAAAAGAGGTAACTTTAGGGTTGAGGGTCTTTGATTATAGTACTCTTGGGTTGGGAAACATTGTAAACACCTTGAGTGAGTGAAAATCATTGAGTGTCTTGTTCTTTGGTGAGATTGGGAAAATGGGTAGAAATTAGGGTTGTTCTTTGTGAGCTTGTTGAAGCTAATTTCTTGTAACCCATTTGTATCTCTTTGTAAGAACTCTTTGATAGTGGATTGGAGAGATCAATCTCTCCCCCAGATTAGGTCAAGTTGGACCGAACTGGTCAACAATCTTTGGTGTGTGTTTCTTTTCTCTCTTTATCTTTTGCTTATGGTTTTGTGCTTTTCACTTTGATTCCTAGATTAGATCTAGGTGTTGTTATTGTTGTTATTGCTTGTGTTCACTTTGATTGTGGTTACTACTTTCTTTTACTCCACACATCATAGTTTGTATTGGTGTGAGTTCTAAGTCCGAATTCACAACACATATAAAATAAATATAAGACTCAAAATGAGTTCATGAGTGACACTCATCACCTTATCATCCGCTCTCTTTAAGAGTGAGGTAGACTCGATATAAGCACATAATTAGTTATGCTGTTATGATTAGGGACCATGTTTTATAAATTGACATTCGTGGTTTCATGGATAAACATAGACAAAAGACAAACAGATGTGAACAAAGCAACAAATGATCTAAGTCTAACAAAAGTGTGGGATATATTTTTTTAACTCTTGAAAACCAAACCAAGATGAGGAGAGGGAATAGCTTTAACTTGTCCCTTGACCATGCTTTCTTCATTAACATGATCAGGTGATCAAAACCTCTTTAGCTAAAGTACAGCTCCAAAGATTGTGACATATGGAATAAACATTTTTGAGACTCGGAAAGATTGCTGTGTGGCTTAATGAGAAGTATTACTAAAAGATATTGTAGTATTCCAAGCATTCTTTGCTTAAAGAGAGAGTTAGCCCCAACTCCATGAATAAAGCAAAGGACAAAAATAATTACTAGCTAGTGTGGTTAAAGGTAAAGCAGCACAATATCATCACAATAGCACCTAAATTTACTTAAGGAACAAAAGAGCAAAAGGAAATTTATTTTTTCAGTATTCCATTGCATCAATATTCAAGTAAATATATACAATATTTTCCGTGACACAAAAAAAATTAGTTTACCTATATTCTCTTAATATGGAAAGTTTTATCCAAAGCTGCTTTCAGTTCATCAAATTTTTTTGAAGGAAGGAATTATTTACATCTAATTGATGTAAATGGCAACAATGTAGAGAAGCTACGGCCAAAAGAACTCTTAATCTGGATAACTTTGCAACAAGTGGGAATCTCTCAAAGTAGTTCAATCCTTCTGTCTGATCGAAGCCTTGTGCAACAAGTCTTGATTCAAAGTTTTCTATACTAGCATTCTCATTTGCATGCATTCTCATTTTTTTGTACTTGCTTCCAATAAGCACAACATCTGAGGGTAATTAAGTCAGCGAATTCCCATTTTTGATGCATTGTTAGAACTTATGCTTTCTGCGTACCATTGTTATGAAATGTTTGAAGAGGGTTATGGCTACTTTATGCGTTAGAGCTAGCACTTATGTCGTAGTCTTTTTTTTTTATTATTAATTAATTTTCGATTTACTCCATTTAAAAAAGCTCAGATGGCTGTTATGTTATGTAACTAATCTAAATCAGTAAATTAAAAACAAATTATTAACTAATTTTTATACAAAAAATTCAAAAAGAAATTAAGATTCTTCTTCAAACTTAATGACACATCAACTATGAAGCATGAACTCCGACACGAACACGTCGACATTACTAATGTAAAAAATATAAGACACCGACACCGTTACATATTTGTTAATTTTTTAAAAGACATTCTAAAATGAAAATTAAAATACATATATAAACATCTAACTTTAGCAATTTATGTCATTAGAAAAAGATCTACAACTAGAATATCATAGTATTTGTCCTTTACTTATTCATTTGCTATCAAAAAAGCTAAAAATATTATAATCAACTATAATGTATATAACCCCTAATTGATCAACATTTCTCAAAACATATATAACTCTTGTATCTATGGTGTGCGGAAGCAAGAGAGAGAAAAAATTGTTTTAGATATTTGTCTGAGTTTTCTGACATGGCTCGTATGAGTGTTATATAGGTGTCGGACACCTATCGTAAGAATGTTGAAGTAAAGAAAAAACAATTATTTAAGACACCGATTCAACACGTGTCGTACAAGTGTCATACGTGTCGGACACCGTAACACACCTAATTTTAGAAGTGTCTGTGCTTCATAGGACGTCAACATCCATTCTCTAATTCATCATTAGGGCTCTCACAACATTCACGTTTTGAGACAAAAATGATAAAATAAACGTAAAAGAGAAATAAGTTTTAATTGTCTACGTGTTTTAAAATGTTTTCAAATTGTAGAAGACAAAGTTAATTGTAGATCCCCTTCAAAAAATAAATAAATTGAGATAGGGAAGATATAAAGATAAATATATGTAGTGTCACGGGTTTATACTATGTTCAAATTAGACTAGACACTAGAAAAAGTAATGCTAGGAATGACATGCGGAACAAGAGAACTATAGAGAATTTCACCGGCGGAGTTTGTTTGGGACAGGACAGGGCTGAGGGCATCGAAACAAAAGAAATAGTGCAGGTGATAGATCATAGATACAGAAACACCAAAAAAACCGAGGGTGCCTTTCTAGTCTATACTACAAATAGCTGTTCCTTTGACAACATTGTTTTTGAGGAAATCTTGTTTCAATTCCAATTTTGATTTTTATTCTCTCAACAACCATTTGTACTTCACTCACTCGTGTAACTTGATTGGACCAAACAAACAGTTCAGTAATGTACCTCTCATCCATCTCCTCCTAGCTATAGTATCTTTTATCATATATATTCCTTTTTCCTGTTCTTTCTTTCTTAATTTTCTTGCACTTTCTGGTCTTATTATATATACCAGCAAATTGTTCACACAGAATAGGGAAATGTCTTACTTTGAGCACTAACAGTGCAGGAACTTTTGTCCCTTTAAATAAAGATACAATTTTTGTTTTCGTTCTATTTGGCTGAGGATAACATATAACATGGAATTGCCTTAAAAAAACATATAGCATGGAATATAAAGTTACCAATTGTGCGCATGCATCTGATAAAAGAGGTGAAAGATTGAACTTGTTTATTTTTATTTCATACAATTCAAAAAATAATAATTCGCATTAGAAAGAATGAATTGATAGGCAGCTTAATTATTATATACCATTACAACGAAACAATTTAACTATAATAATTAAGCAATTGTTTTGAATGAAGTGACAAATATCACATGAAATTCATGTACATAATTGTGCGATATCTGGATTTGATCATGGTGAAGATGTTCAGTCAAACAAAATCGGTATATTATCAGTTAAGTTAGATCTTACAAATAATTGTCTTGACCTCTGATAGAATGCTTTTAGTTTATTTAATTGTAATATCAAAGAGTTTGCAGGGAAAAAAAAAATTAATGTCAAGATAATTTGCTATAATTCCACATTAAGACCAAAAAAATAAATATTATTTACCAACAATGAATAGATTCAAGTAATAAAAAATTTGACATTTAAGGGGGTTCAAACGTTAGCTCTTGTGTATGGAAAAACTTGATTGATAAGATAAAATCTACCTTGTATATGCCTCGTTGGTTCTCAAATGAAGATTAGTTATCGTTAATCGACGATGAAAACTTCGTACGTTTAACATGGTAATCCAAATAAATATATTTTGACCCTATTATTAAGGGTTTGCAAAATCAAATTTAAAGAATTTTTTTGTCTCATTTCTCCCTGTCTATCAATAAGGGCTTGAGGAATTCTTGTTGATGTATTAAATATGAGCTTGAAAGTTCCATATTAGATGAGAAAGTGAGAAACAGGTTCAATGTTATAAACGTGGGACACAATTTTTAATGTTGATTGTTCGATTAACATACAAGATGGTTTTATTTTGATTTTATTGCTGTGAAGTCTTAGTCGTCCAACCTCAATTTAATGATTGAGATCACTTACTGTGTAAGATGTGCAATTACTTTTTCTTTTTTGTTTGAAAACTCAAGATTTATCTCAAGGACTGAATAACCTAGGAGATCAATCGCATTGTCTATTAGTATGTGTCCAATTTAAGTAGGAGCAAAGTTTTATATGGACTACCCCAACACAAAAGTAGTTATCATCTGAAGGATTCAAACCTGGGACCAAAATATGAACACACTCCTAAGTATCAACACATGAATGTGTGATTCCCTTAGAGTAAAAGGTTTGAGAAAGTGGATGTTTAGTATTATCATACGAGTAAAAGTTTTATCTTGCAATCTTAAGGTACATAGTTCAACCCCCTCGAAGAAGGTTCTAAAATTACCATGACCATCACTTTGATTAATAAAATTTACTCACTTCCCAAAAAAAAAATATAGAAAAAAAGGTTGTGTTTAAATCATCTTAGGTCAATGTGATGGTGTTTTTCAACACACTTTATTTACTCACTTCACCAAATTTATATAATAATATGTTGTATTGTTGGTGTCATTTAAAAATATAAGAATTTATATTATATTGTTGGTGTCATTGAAAAATGTAAGAACTTATATTATGTTGTTGATTTCACCATTAAAATACATTGGTCCCCACTTATATTTTTTAAGTTTTAAGGTTTAAAGCAACTATTTTTTTTAAAAATAATTTGGTATTTGGCCTGAGGGCCGACTAGTTCGATAGGTCCAATCTCATAGTCCATTTGTAGGGGGTCCTATTTAAAGCTAGGGTGAAGTTTCGCATGGACTAGTCCATCAGAATTAACATCGGAATAAATCAAACATGAGACCTTGAGAGGAACACATTACAAGCCAGCATTATTCTGAAGGTGAGAAAAAACACAAGAAGGGGGGGTTGAATTGTGTTTTCAAAAACTTCTCCTTCTTACGTTATAAAAACTGTTCCCAGGATCAGAGTCTGATAGAGTTCAGAGTCTTAATGCAGCGGATAGAGAGTAAGAGAGCAGAGAAAGAAAGAACACAAGCAATTATGCAGGTTCCTTCCACAAACCGGAAGTAGTCATGTCCCCTTTGCACTTCCAAGGAGAGTTTCACTAAAATGTAATATCAAATTACAAGTTGCTCAAACACAAAGTAAGAGACTTCTCAATGCTCAAGGACAACTCCAAGAGACTTCCTTTGCTCAATGACAACTGAAAGAGACTTATATGCTCAATCACAAAAGAAAGAGACTTCTCTAAACAATTACAAAGAATTGAAAAGGGTTTTGAATACTTGATATACAATCAGAGGTATTCACAAAACAATGCAAACAGAACAGACTCTGTTTTTCT
>Ga0315915_1003641_pt1 | contig 19540 bp, 8 predicted proteins | sample MpolbnodulesMG_FD_207738 | JGI IMG/M metagenome (GOLD analysis project Ga0315915, IMG submission 207738) | Medicago polymorpha root nodule microbial communities from Los Angeles, California, United States - branched nodules | ecosystem: Host-associated > Plants > Roots > Nodule | place: USA... | reverse complement strand
ACACTTTATCTATTTTTTTTTATATATATATATATATATATATATATATATATATATATATCACGTTATCTATTGAGACTTATTGATTGAATTGTGTATGATGATATCCCTTGAGTAACATAATGGTAGGCCACAAATTAAATCATGTAAAATTAAAGGTTGAGTTGTTCAATATACATACCCAATAGCGACTGAGTAGACATAACCATTATCTCATTTTTTCTTGGTGATGAAAACAGGATCTGCCATATGGTGAATACAAACATTATAATTAATGCGGTAAGATAAAATCTTAGCATGGCCAGTAAAATGTAGTCTAACAAGAGTATGTCGTACTTTTTTTGCATTTTCTAATTCATCAACATTGTATAATGATATTGAAATTTCACTTTGATCACCTTTCTCTGCAATATATATTGATAGGTTAGTAATATAGTTGACAATGTCGAAATATCATCACTATAATTATCATATGCTAAATTATTTAAAACGAGGAGAGAAATAAATATGAATTAAAATTATTATTATTATTATTATTATTATTATTATTATTATTATTATTATTATTATTATGTGAACTTATTGATCAACCCAACCACTAACCATCAGAATCCGTATGGCACATAACGTAATTAAAATATTGCCAACTTACAAAATCATAAGCATTCTCAAAGCCTACCTTTAAACTAAAGCACTTTTCTCCTTGTTTGTTTTGGAAGTAGAGCTTGTGGAGGACTGTATAGATTTATTATCTAATATTATTATGCATGATGATGCAGATGATCATTGGATTTGAGAATTTAATATCGATGATATGTTTTCCATAAAGAATCTTATGTGTTGGTATCAAATTTTAAAATTGTATCAGATTCTCCTTTATTTAAAGTTATTTGGACTAATTTGATTTCATTGAGGATTTTGTTGTATTCATTGAGATAACTAAATAATCGCCTCACAACTCAAATTAATTTAATCCACCGAGCGGTACAAAATCTAGCATATCATTTGTGTGTGCAACGATGTAATTTGAACAAAACATCCAAACATTTGTTTTCTCATTATCCTATTACTCGATTTGTTAACTATGGCAGGATGTTCTATTTGGTTAGGTATCGGTTATATGTTACAGACGATAGCTCTTGTAATGTTGTCAAATGTATTGGTTTGATATCTTATGGTAAACAATTACATGAATGTCTTCATTCTATTTGGTTAGTATCCACATGGTCAATTTGAAAGTATCGTAACCATGTGGTTTTTGATTATAAAGAATATTTGTCATGTTCACTCTTTGACATGATTGCATTGTTGGTATTGTCAGGGATTAAGTCTAAAGTTAATGGTTTATCTTATGATTAATATTTATGTAGCATTGACCACTCAAATGACTATGAGTAATTTTTTTGTTGGTTTATTATAATTTTTCATTTTGGTTTGATGGCGTTGTTGTTTTGGTGTCTTTTTTGTAATATTTGATTATTATCTTTTTAATCTTAGCTTTTCTTTGACTATTGTATCTTTTTCAATCTTTGACCTTTTAGAAGAAAAAAAATCAATTTATTTACGAAAAAAATACAAGAACTATTAATAGTTCACAAATTACTAAACATTACATAATGACCATGGCTAGGTATCATAAGATTCAATTCATTGAAAACTTACCTTGGTCTTCAACATCGTCAAACATAAGACCATAGTGATACAATTTAACTCTAGTTTTTGCATCCAAGGCTTTGACAAAAACACCTTTAACACCAAAATTTTATAAAGAACATTAGACCTTTATTTTGATGACTTTTGACATAAAAGTAAAACAATGCAAGTAAATGTCTTTTAAACTTCCAATACTTGAATTTGACAAGATTTATCTTTTAATTATTCTTCTTTATGAACTTATCTTTTGAACAACAAACAATTCATACTATGCAGTACCATATGGGATTTGAAAGAAAAAACGTGGGAAAATAGAAGATGAATTACATGTGGCTTTCTTGAAAGTCAACCGTATGAGGCTATTTCAAAGTAGGAGGAGTGAAGCAAAATAGTTCTAATTTTTTACACCATCTTTAATATTAGACTAGATCTACATTATAAAGCACTTGTATTACCCGAGTCTTGTTCTTTAGGATAGGAATTTAGTATGGAAATAGTTGTGGTTATTAGTATATATTATTTATTAGTTTGCTACTTTGTCGCTGCTTGTGATTGGACTAGTTATTAATACATGTAGCTAGTAATACATGAAGGTTTATAGAAATTAAAATGAGGAATAATATTAACCTATATATATATATATATTTATTTATTTATTTTTTGAAATAACCTATACATTAATAATATCTTTAACAAACCACAATGTTAGTTTTATTAATCGGATAATATATAAATAATTAAGAGAATTAGAGGTACTTCAACTCTTTTACAAAATAAAATAGTTAGAAGAAACTAAAAAGTCTAAGCAAAAATACATCATGTATAAACATACGTGTAGCTCATACCTAAATAGAGGATGCAAGAGATCATCAACACATTACTATTAATAAAGTAAGAGTCATTTGAACTTGTGTCCTTTAAACATAAGTTAAGGAACTAAAAATATAATTAAAAAAAAGGTTTGTATTAAGAATATAAATTTTTAAACTTTTAAGATATTGAATATACAATTTTCAAAATTTTAATTTTATATTTAGTTTCCTAATTTGTACTCTAATGCCACCGGTTAGCTTTTTTAATAATAGAAACATCGTCAGCCTTTAGCCTTTGCTTAAAATCATTTTCAAGTCTTCGTGAGTTTAGTTCAGTTGGTTTGGACAATACATAAAATATGCAAGATCCGGGGTTCGAACCCCGACCACCACCAAAAAAAAAAAAAATCATTTTCAAGATAACGCTACTATAAAGAGTAACTTTGCCACCAACCTTAAAAAGATAACGGACATTCCTTTCTAGATGAACCGAAAAATCCATGTGAACAAATTTCTAGATGATTCCTAGATTAACCAAATATTTCATTCCTCCCTTAATACTAAGGTTCCACTATATAAATCTAAGGACACAATTCAATAATAAGTCTTAAATTGAAACTTTATGCCTCCCTCCCTATAAATAACATTTGATCAACAAGTAAATAAGGAAAATAAACCATTTATTGTCTGACATTTAGGTTGATTACAATTAGGGATAGAAATAGGCTAGGTCGGCCTACAGTGGCCTACGACCTAGCCTACAACAGGTCAGGCTAGACTTTTTTCATAAACAGAGAAGACTTAGGCTTTTTTAGAAGCCTATTTAGCTTAAAAGGTCAAATCGCGGGTCATTCAAAAAGACTCTTAGGTCTATTAGGTTGGTCTATTTTAATAAATATGAATAATATTATTTATTATTATATTATATTTTGTACTTTGAATTAAAATAAAAATCTGTTAACTTTTTCAGTAATTTAAGCTTATTAGTATACATTAATTTTTTGTATATTTAAATGTATTATCATAAACTAGAATTGAACTATGATACAATATATAGTCAAATCCCCTAAAAACTCACGTTGATTATCAAAAGAGAGTTTAATCTAATTGATATATTAGTTTGTTAGTCTATTTAAACTTAGATCGCATTGCTTATTTAAAGATGTTGATATGAAATAGGCCTTTAAACAGGCTAGCGGGTCGTATCAGGCTTTCAGAAGGCCAGACTCAGGCCTAAAAAGTAAGCTTATGACAAGCCACAGGCCAGGCTTAGGCATTCAAAAAATTTAGTAGGTCTTGCAAAGCCTAACTCGACCTAGCCTATTCCCACCCCTAATTAAAATCTCATCACCATACTTGGCAGTTAAAACTGACTTCCCAAAAATAGACTTGTCAAATAGAAGATACAAATGAAACTTAGTTTGTGCTAGTAGGATAACATTAAAGAGACTAAGATCTTTCACTCTTACTTTCGCTAGAGAAATTTTATTACCTCCTTTGTACCCCATATGACCCACTTTTATATTGCAACCACAAGTTTTCAAATCTACAGTAATATTTTGTGTAAGGGGGAATAAGTCTGGAAAATAATTTTCATTCAACAATTTTAATCCTAGAATTTTGGTGGGGTAAAATTTAACTTACGAAATTCCCACTTATATAATATCGTCAGTCATATTTAATTCAATGTGAAAATCTTAACACACATCCCTCACATCTAGGATTAGACATCCATATTGTGATCTTAGTGGCTTGATAGAAGTGACTCAACAAATTTTGGATATATGGCCCGTTTGCTTGAGATTTTTTTTACTAAAAAATCACTTTATTTTTTATTTTTGTAGTGTTTGTTTAAGATTTTTAAAAAATCCATTTTGTTAAAAAAGAAAATCATTTTTAGCATCAAAATGAAAAGTTATTTCAAAATCTTTTTTTTTTTTGCTAAATACAAGGAACTTAAATGTAAGAACTTCAAATCTTAAAAAAAATGGTTTTTATGCTAGTAAACAAACATAAATAGCTTTAGATGTTTCTATAAAATCTCTAAAAAAAATCTCTATATTCTTTTAACCTAAAATCTATTTTTTTTAAGGCCGAAACAAACGAATCGATACGTACTCTACTACATCTTAAAATTTGAGTTGGGGTTAACCCATTCATAGAAAATAGGCTTTTAATGTGAGAACTATATCTACTTATAAACTCATGTTCAACTTTTATCTCATCTAATGTGGAATTCTTAGCACTTACAAACATAATTCTTAACTTAACTAACATATCTAATTTGAGATGTCCTTAACCACCTTAGTTCACATCCAATAGGTAGCCTTATTTCTCAATTTGCACAAAATAAACAAGAAAATGTTTGAATGGTCACAAGGTTTTGGGCATACACATCAAAGTACACATATCTTTTAATTATTTGAACTAAATTCTTGTGACCCAAAAGACCTTGATTCTTAAAAGTTAGTAACTCCATTTTGATTGAGAAAATCATTGGTCATACAAAGAAATGAATTTCTCATATTCAACCCTACGAAAATATTTTAGCAAAATCAACTATCAACATTGACATGAACTCAATCCACATGAAAACAACCTTCATAACCAACAAATTCTCAGCCCTAACTACTCCAATAATCAAGGTGCCACCAACATAATATATTTGAGAGACACGTAGATACAAACTTGTGTCATCAAATCCCCTTAAACTTACTTAGCCATAGCATCTCGAATTAATCCACCTAAACCTTCAACAACCAATGGAAAAAAGAAAGAAGTAAGATGACCACCTTTTTCAATCACTTTTTCATATCCGGCGGTTTGAAATTTCAGAACCACGTGTGCAATTCGTGGTTCGCGGTCTCCTCCCTTCCACGGACACGTCGTGTGCAATTGGGTGTGAATGTAATGAATATGTGTCACATCTATTTCTTCATTGTACTTTATTTGCTGATTTCTGGGCTCTAATTTGAAATTGGTTAGGCATTTTATTTGTGCACGCTGGTGAGTTCGACAACATTTTATTCAGTTCACTTAGATGGCGGGTATGCTAACTTATTCTCACTTTTTCTTTAAGATTGTTTGGTTTGTTACTATTTGGGTGCTATGGAAGGAAAGGAATAGACAGGTATTTCAAAATACGGTTTCTACTCACTTTATTCTCATTGAAAAAGTGAAGTTTCATTCTTTCCTTTGGCTAAAATCAAAACAGGTGACTTTTGCTTATAATTACCACGATTGGTGGAAACACCCCATTCTTTGTATGGGAGTTCGTTTGTAATTTTCTTGGTTTAGGCACCATAACTTTGTAAATATTTTCCGGTCTCATCCTTTTGCACACCTTGTGCGGGGAGCGACACCATTGGTTTATTAATATATCTCATTTTGATTTGTTAATAAAAATTCAGAACCAAATAAGACGATTTCTTCCATGCTTGTTCTAATCTTTACCCCAAAAATTAAAATTTAAGAACCGCAAATTCCAATATGCTTCGTATCTAATCAAAAGAAAAATATTTTGATCGTCTCTCAACTATGTAGTTTAATTACCTCTCTATCGGTACTTACCGAGAAAACTAAGACTTTAATATGGTGGGTAAATAATGTATTGGTATGGTGGTGACCCTTTATAAAGTTTGTGAAAATTAATAATCATTTCACACGGCAAGATCCACTATACGCTTCGCAACAACTGCAAGAGAGACTAGACCATCGACCTATGCTATCGCACAGATCATATCGAATGCAATATTTGGCAGAAATATGTAACAAAATAGTTTAGTTGAATGTCGCAATTGTTCTAATTAAATTCATAATATTAATTATCATAGACATTGGTACTGTACCATATCATATTATGTCCATGACATCGACATTGATATTGTAACATGACATGGACCCGGCAAAGATTTTGATCTTTTAATTGGAATGAGCAATAGATGTGATTATCATTGAAATTTAAATTACCCAACATTCTCCACAATTTACGTTAATTGGTGTATATTCTCATCATTTTAAGGGGCACATGAGAACCAAACTTCTTTATCATGTAGGAAAACTTTCTGTAATTTAAATCAATCAATAGCATAAAATTAGGAACATAATTTAACTTTAGATAAACATTATATGATTAGGTTAAGTATAGCGAGACGTGTTAAACTTTATTAATAAGAGATATAAGGCAGGGTAATTCCTTTCCAAAAAAATAGCATAAAATTAAGAACATAATTTGACTTTAGATAAACATTAAATGCAAAAGTGTGGAGGAAAAAATTAGGTTAAGTATAGCGAGACGGGTTAAGCTTTCTTAATAATAAGAGATATAGTTAATATAGTAAAATTAAGGGGGCACATGAGAACCAAACTCCTTTATCATGCAGCAGGAAAACTTTCTGTAATTTAAATAAATCAATAGCATAAATTTAGTAACATAATTTGACTTTAGATAAACATTAAATGATTAGGTTAAGTATAGCGAGACGGGTTAAGCTTTATTAATAAGAGATATGGTTAATATAGTAAAATTAAGCAGAGAAATTAAGGTAAATCTAGGGCAAAATATTGCTTATGGGTTAACTTTAAGTAATAAGAGATAATCGAAGAGATAAGATTAATTTAGTAAAATTAAGCAGAGAAATTAGGGTAAATTTAGGACAAAATATTGCTTTAGGGATAACCTTAAGTAACAAGAGATTAGTGAGTGATTTGAGTCTATTGTTTCACCTAGTCCCCCTTACTGGATCTTATATTAAGTGATTCCAATTATCACGGGAGATAACTAAGAAAAAGACATCACCGGTTTCTTTCACCCGTTTCAAATGCAATAATAAACACTCGAAATATATTGGACTCAAAATCAATTAATAATAAACACTTGAGTCCAATTGTCAAGCATTTCAAATGAACCTCTCAAAAAATAATGAAAAATTGGAATTTAAAATTGGTTTAATTTAATTTTTTTTAAAATATATTTGTTTCTATACCATATATATGCATAAAAAAAAAAACATAGGTATGTGTATCACTTACAGTTGTACAAAATTTTCTTCCACCATGACAGCTGATTTCCACTCTTGAAAGCTGATGACTTAGTAGCAAGAATTTCAAGAGGACAGACTCCATCTTTGTCCTTCATAGAGGCAAAAATCGGATTCAGATGCATTATTATATTTGCCATACCTGTTGCACAAGACACATAGATTATTAACAAGATATAAAGTTTTGGTAAAAAGAAAAGTAAGAAGAAAAGAATAAATAAAATAAGAGATAATAAAGAACTAACCGAATATTTCTCTATGAATGGCTACGTGAAGAATGGTATCACCCTGTTTATTGATAGCAATATTGATATCATATGGGAAAAAATGATGTAGGTAAAGAAAGGTCCTTTTATGGCGTGCAAGCACAGCACAAAAAAGTGGTGTTTCTCCCTTTACATTTGGGACTCTAATCAAATCCTTCCTTTCACCATTTTTTCCAATGATACATTCACACATACTTTTGAATCCTCTATATGCTGCAAGGTGAAGAGGTGTATCACCTCTTTCAGTCTTTATTGTTAAACCACTTTGATCATTATGCTTTAGTATTGCATCTACAAGACGTTTTACACTGTCTTCGTTGGCATTGCTTACTGCCACATATAATGCTGTTCCTCTTCCCTTTATTCTTATCTTGTGAAAAAATACATGTTCTTCGTACTTTTTGACAACTTCTTCCCATTTGTTTTCCATTACTAACTGGCGGAACTTGGCAGCTATATATTTGTTGTCAAAAAATAAAATAGTAAGACATACAATATTTGATGTCACATTAAAAAATTGGAAGTGGGAATGAATAATATGCTATATCTCTAGAAAAATAACATCAAGAATTCTTCAAGAATAAAGAGTAGCTAATCACAATGCACTGTTTGCCACAATTCAAGGAGGTGTGGCTGAAAAATAGGAAGTGAATAAATAAATCATGCAATTAAGACTTGCCAATTGTGTCTTGAAAAATTCTTGATGATATTTTTCTAGAGAAATAGCATTTTCCTTAGACATAACAAGTGATACTTTAATTAGTAATAATCTATCTTCCTCCGTATTTTTTTTTTTATTAAAAAGTTAACTACAGATAGATAATTAATCACAAAAATGTCGGCAAGATTTTTTTATTTTTTTTAAGGAAAAAATGTAAGAAATATTGAACGTCAACATAAAAGAGGCTAATAAATATAAGGAGAGTTTAGACGTACCATCTTGAAAGTCATAAGGTACATCTTCATCTTCATCTTCATTTGCAGGCTGAATCGTAGAATTAGGATTCATTTGGGAAGGTTGAAACTTAGAATTCAATGAGAGATGGGTAGTGGTGCTGTAAGGAACTGAGCAGATCTAGTGCAAATCTAATTCCCTTATATAAAGAAAGAAAAGCTATGAATCCGATACTTCCGGTAAAGAAACTTGATACCCTATTCCAATTATGAGTTTCACATTAGGAGTATTAATAACACATAACACTCATTCAAACACTCTAATTGTTTTAATGGCTTAATTGCATTTTTTATATCATATTTTATCACATTCGTGAAAATAGTCTCTCCTTTTAAAATTAAACTTTTTTTAACTTCCGACATTACATTTGTAACAATTTTGATCCATAATTGCAACAGATGTGATATTTGAATGAACAAAATGTTTGATTTTAATAAAAAATAAAAAAAGACTTTTTATGAGCATGAAAGAAAAATAGAAGGACAAAAATGCAACTAAGCTTTATCTTTTACCCCGAGTGAAATTCATATAGATTTTACAATTTAGAAAATAGATCTAACGTAAAATGTTGAATTAACATCAATTTATTCCAATACATAATAGATTATTTGAAATGGAGTGTTAATTAGAGCGATGTTGCTAACACTTTTTTTCATATTAAAGTTATGTGTACAATGTACCAAAAACAAAAACAAAATTTACGTCTACTGTGCAAAAAAAGTACTGCCTCCTACGTTTAAGTTTTAAGTAAAAAAAAAAAAAAAACTGATTCGTTTTTCTAAGAACATTTTCCAATTTTCACATTTATTAAAAAATTATGTAGTCCACCTTTTTTTTTTAAGAAATTAAACTAGTTTTTTTTTATAGGCAAACAGAGAGGTTAGGCATCAGGTAGAAGCTGAAACATCCCAACTAGGTTGGCATCCAACAGCAACTCTCATCCTTTACCGCCTCTCTAATACGTAGTAATTTTATTAAAAAAAGGGAAAAATTGTACGAAGGAGGGGGATTAGGCCAATACCCTCAAAACAAAGCAAAAAACAAAACAGAAAAAAAGACAGAAATGGCTACGGTAATATATAGTTGGGCAGCCCATTTCTATCTTTGTTGAAATCAATTGACAAAGAAACTGGCATAATGTGGAACCAAGTAGTGTCAGGCAACTCATGCCCCAAGGAAGCCAAAGCGTCTGCACAACAATTTCCCTCCCTGTAAATATGAGAACAAATAACAAATAATCCAAGCTGCAAGCAATTATGCCAACGGTTTCTGAAACGCATAGGAATGGCCGAATGATTTTTGAAAGCATGAATTGAATCATACAACACCATAGGCTCACCAATAAATACCAAAGAAGGAGTATTTAAATGACAGTTATCTCTAAATGCTATACGGGAATCATTGTTACCGATCCCCCTAATGTTCCAAAAAAAAAAAATCTTCATTTAGAGATTGGAGGAGGACCCAGTGAACGAGTTTGATAACCTGGCTTATGCTTATTTAATTTATTTTTTTTGAGACTTGGAGAGCACGGGGGAGAAAGGCACGTCAGTTTCAGCAGCCTTATCTAGCCAAGTTTTCATAAAATCCATCTCTTTCTGTAAAGTTGGGTCTATAGTTGCATCAGGACTTGCAGCTATAAAGCTAACATCTAAAGTTCGGACCGCATCAAAATTGGAACCTCATGAGTAGTTTCAGTACAAACAATTTCATCTCTAGCATTTTCAAGTGGCATATTGAAAGAATTTTGTGACAAATTAGAAGTATTTACCGTGGTTGCTTGAAAAGGTAAAGAGGAATCATTTGTCTGCTCCAAATTGTCGTCGACATGAATATTTATATCTGTGTCTACCTCGAGTTGTGCATCTGAATTTTCCTCCTCCATAATAACAATGTCATGTTGATCATCAGAGACATTCTCAACCGAACTGGTGTATTCTGATTCTTGGTCTTTGTCTATCGTGAATGTAATATCATGTTGAACGGGTACCTGAACCGTCTGTTGCAGTGGTGGAAAGTGATGTACCTCTGCTGTAGGAACTGGTTGCGGTGGTGGAAGGTGTTGTACCTCTGCTGTAGGAGTTGGTACATCTTGTTGAGGGCGAGCGAATGCAAGAGAAGACCCTATGCCGGAAAGGTTGTCAGTAATAGGGACCCAAGTTGGCTTCGGTGTTGGGACCGGTATCTTTCCAATGTTTTGGCAGTGTGAACAGAAATCAGGGAGCCACTCATAAGCTACCTCGACGTTAAAAGTGTATCCTTCCCTTTCAACCGTGATTTCATGGAAAATCTTTCGTGAAAAATCCATGTCGACTAAGATGCAAGCATAATGACCATATAGTCTCTTGGACGTTGCATTGTCAATAATAAGCGGTGTGCCCACGACGCTAGCAATTTCACGTAACGTCCTATCCATCCAGTACTCTTGTGGCAATTCCATCAAACGAATCCACACTTGAGCATGAGTGTTCCTTTTCTTATGCATGTTGAAATCTTTGGTCCATTCAAATAGTCTTAGAAGCCCCGGCTTGAGGTTTACGGTTCTTGTTGCCCACACCATGCGCACGTCATTATCAGAGGCGAATGTAAATTCAAAAAATCCCCTCCCTAAGGGCCTCATGCTCCATTCACCAGTCATCTTCCACTGTTTTTGTAGCTTTAGGTGAATATCCTTGGTTGTGTAGGGCTTGTATCCCTTGCTTAGGACCAATCGACCCCTTAGGTTAATCTTACAAATCTCCAATCCTTTTTCATAAATTTGCTGTGTAATTGTGATGCTAACAGACTCCCCTCTAGTTAAAGGTTTAGGCAAGTTATCATTAGAGGAGGTCTTTGGTGCGGCTGTCAGTGCTTGTGCGAAGGAAATACGTTGCACAGGTTTGGGAGGTGGAGGACTGAAGAGATTTCTGGAGCAGCTGGAGCCAGCTCGGCAGGCCAATCAAAGGGCATGGCCGCAGCTGTGTAAAGTACAGAAGTAGCGCAAGTGCAGTAAGGTAATGGAATAGATTCACAAGTGCAACGTGAACAGCACACCTTGAATAATTGCAAATTCAGCGATCTCAAATATGATTAACTCCAATGAAAAATCAAAATAAAATCTTATTCAAATGGTCAACCTAAGCATAAGGCCACAAAAATCATAGTTCCGTATTTTAAACTAGCTCATTTAAATTTGATACCAAAGAGAATTGAGTCTGAGACCTTGAAAATGAGCACACTCCAAGATCACAAACCAACACCACTACCAAACCAACCGACATAGGTTTAATTATGTAGTCTATTAATGTTTGTGTTTCTTAAATACATTTACTATATTTGTTACAATGATTTATAGGTTTTTTTTTATATCTTTGAATAAGATACGTGGAAACACTTGATTCCTATATTAACAAAATAAATTAATTTTTAAATTTTAATTACTAAGGATAAACTTATCTTTGACTCTTTTATCAGTTTCTCTCTACTCATTTATCTATTCATTCCACTTTCTTGAAAAGAAATTTTTTTACTCATCTTTCCTATTTTCTATAAGATGCTTGAATTACAATCTTTTTCCTTAATAATTAAATATGCACTCAGCGGCGAAGCTAGCAATATATTCTTAAGGTGGACACATATAAAAAAAATAAAATATTTTTTTGAAACTAATAGTAAATTTAACCTATAAGAAAAAAAAACTCACAATGACTATTACGTACATAAAATGTACTTTATCAAATGCACATAAAGCAGCAAAAATGGATTATAAAGGGTTAAAATTTACTAATTAATTTTTTTTAGCTATAAAGAAAAAAAAAATCAAAGTGTTAATAATGGGTTTGTTATAATAAAGGGTTAATAATGATAGAATTATTTTTTTGAGAAAGTCAGAGATTATTGTTATTGTCATCATATTTTCATTATCATTCAAAGAATATGTATATTTTTTTATGTTCACCCTTCGATTCTATTAATCCAGAGTTCCATTGAAAAGTAAGTAAAGTCAGAAAGAAAGAAAAAATCATTCCATCTAAAATCAAACTTGGGGTAATCAATATATATTATTAGGGGTAGCTTATTATAAAAATATATCTACTCATTCAATAATTTTTTCTCTCTTTAGGATAGTCATAGCTACCCCTCTAACATGAAAGCAATCTCCTTGTATGCACTACACTTTAATCTATTTAACATAATTAAATATTTTTATAATATATATTAATTGATATATTAATTGTGAACTACCATTTAAGGAAAATAAATTAATTTCTTTATAATTTAAATGTCAATGATAATTAAATTTAAATATTTTGTTATTAAATGTATAATTTAGAGTATAAAATTCACTTTTAAATAACCACATTTTATCAACTTTAGTAATTTTTTACATATTTAATTTTATTTTGTGTTGTTTTATATTTTATAATAGGATTTAAAACTATATGTTAATGAAATTGTGAAACGAAAATTGCAAAAAAATATGCATTCGAATTTTGATTATATTAAAATGAACCCGCAATACTATTTTTCTTCATGGTGTGTTAGATTTTTTTTTGCTAGATTATTAAGGGAAGGGGAGGAAAATGTAGATTTTAGCATAAGAGATAAGAAAAATGTAATTCAAACTTCTCGAGGATGGAGTGTGAAATGTTTTCTAATATGTTTTGAATAAAAAAAGGAGTGTAATTATATATATTAACATAAGATGGAAGAGAAATATAATTCAAACATCTTGAGGAAAGTGTAATTTACTCAAAAAAAATATTTGAAGTTATCAGACAACTTTTATCATGTATTTTTATTATTATTTTCAAAAAATATGTACAAGATTTAGTAGACAATGGACACAACAAACAAAATATAATTTTGTACATTACATTGGTGTGAGAACGAAAACATGTGTTTTTTGTGTTGCAATTGATCACATCTTAGGTAAGAATAATTTAATTTTAACTAGTTTATTTACTCGGCGTTGTCTGGGTTAGACATATAATTAAGGATGAATGAAATTCGGTATGTGTGATATCCGCAAATAAAATTGACCATTGACCAATACAAGACAAATATCTTAATAGGTACACACAAATAGAATAAAAAACTTTTTTTAAGTACATGTAAATCAATAGATGCACAAGCGGATGAAATTAACTGGATTTTGTAAAATTATTAAGACACAAAATAAAATAAGCAATTTTTAAATACCCAAACACGTAGGAATTCGTACCCGTTATTAAATTAACAAAATTATAAAATTGTTATTATACTCAAAGTTGGAATTATACTCAGAGTCAGTTTTTATATTTGTGTGAGAGTCCAAGTTAGTACCTAAAGCTCAATTGAAGGAACCACACCGGAGCCATAGCTTCTGCCAAAGCGGGAGAGATTGGATTTTTTTTTAGAAGCGTGGGTGTGGCTGAAAAAAATAAAAGAGTCATTGTCTCCTTTTTTAATTTCTCCTCGAATTTCATCAGCAGCATAATCATCTTATTGTCCAAATCAAAAACATAAGATAAAATCAACATAAAAAGAAGACCAAAAAGAGAAGTATGATTAAAATCTAAATCAAATAAACGTTATAATAAAATTATACAATTGATGTATAACTTAAATATAAAAAAATTCGTCATGAAATTAAATACAATGATTTTCCTAATTAATGATTTTTGTTTTATTAGTAATTTGTTGTCAAAGTGAAAGTGTGTGATATAACATTTTTAGCCGAGTTTGCATGGAAATTAGGGTATTCTGTTTGTAAACGTATTAAATACGTGTACAACAACTTGTCAAAAAAAAGTCTACAGAAACAATAAATATATACAAACGATGACACAACATGATATGAATGAAAAACTCATGAAATATTAGAGATTGCTGCATTTTAGATGAAATTTTTTAGGTTAATTTGGTGCGCTGTATTTTAGATGAAATTTGTTAGGTTAAACTGCTGCTAATCTAATGCAACATTTTAGAGGAAAATTATTAGGTAATTTTAGAGGAAAATTATTAGGTTAATAAAAAAGTATAAGTGAAGAAAATCAGATCTCAGAAAACAAAGTGTATTGCTTTATTTTATTCCTTTCTTCACTTTCGTGTTTTTATTGTTGCAGCTTTAAACTGAGTTAAACAACACATATATAACAAAAGCAAAGTGCAAAATGTTCAGTGCCGAGTGAAACGTAAGCTTAAACAAAAGTTACATTCTTTCTCACCTTTTGTCTCTTTAGCATATTATAAGGCTTCGTATCTCGTCGTGTTTCTCATGGCCTTGATGTTAGCGTTTTTTTTTTGGTTAAATAAATTTTTCGTCGTTATAAATATATTAAATTTTGATTTTTGTCTTTGAAAAATTAAACTGAATGTTTTCATCCTCATAAAAATGTTTATTTTGTTTTTTGTCCTTAAAGCCAAATTTATGTTCATGTAAATATCAAGATTATAACTCTTTTATGTTCAAATTGTATCTATATTATGTTCGTTTATTATGTTCAACCTCTGTATATTCTTATTGTGTTTAAAAAATTCAAAAACATGTCAAAATTATATTCATTAGGGACCAAAAACAAAATAAATTTTTTTGTGAGGATGAAAACATTCAGTTTAATTTTTTAGGGACTAAAATCAAAATTCACAATATTTATAAGGACTAAAAACTTATTTAACCCCTTTTTTTTTTCCTTCCTTTTCTTTTTCTAATAGAACAATCTTTATTTGATCTATTGGAAGGAATATTACAATTTATGGTTGGATAAGTTTTCACATATTGTCTATGTTTGGTTTCACTTTTGAATCAGTAAATATGATTTCAAAGATGTATAATTAGTTTTGATATGTTTGGATGTGCAAACATATCAAAATTGATTTTTTCTCTAAAATCAATTTTGATATGATTTCAAAGAGTAAAATTGATTTTTTTTCTCTAAAATCGATTCTAACTTTAATCTAAAATTGAAAGTTTTTTACTTATACATTTTTTTTGTATAATCAACTTACTTTAAATTTATTTAGTCAATTCACTCTCATATGAATAATTATCAGAACATAAACGTTACATTTAAGACACTTCAGATAAAATAAATTTTACAAGATTAATTCTTTTAAAATCATTTTCGCGGCAATAAAACTAGACAGACTTTTGTTTTGGTTGTTGAAGATGTACATTGCTCATGTAATGAGGAATCTTTTATGTTCTATTTCATGATGAAGAAGATCAAGAGTCGTAACACATGAGTTTGCCTATAATTCCAAATATTGTTACCTACAAATTTATATCGGTACCCCATGTGCATAACTAACTTCAAAGTTCAGTAAAGTAGACAAATGAGTATGAACTACCAATATTACGATTGAAAATTACTAGCTGTATCTCTAACTATTCTTTCTATTAGTGAAAAAAAAGTTTATTTTTGAATAGAGCCTCAATTTAAGTTAAAAGATTGACGCAGTACGAAAGCGTAAGCTAGTAAGCGCTAAACCTAAATTGAAAGAAACAAGTTCGCAAGCGACGAACTTGTGAAAATAGGGTTCCGGAATCCACCAGAATTGAGAAAAAATCTCAAATAATTTTATTGAATCAAAAAGTGTGTCTCTTAGGCTGCATAAGTTCTACTTATATGGTGAAAAAAATAACAAACATGTGGGCCGAAATAAAATACAACGAAATAATAACAGAAAGTTCTAGAAAATTACTAATAAAACCCTCCTGCATCAGTCTCCTCCACCTCTGAAGAACTCGACCCCGAGTTCTCATTCTGAAAAAGTGATTCTCATGCATGTTGGCTCTTCCAATGAACAAGAGACCACCCTCCTGGATCCCATTGAAGAAATGTAGTAGCATGCCGAATAATTTCTTGATCCTCCATTTTACAAATCTCAAGCAAATAATAAGAGTGACACGACAGAAGCTCCCCGGATTGGTTCCAATTAGCATTATCCAAACACCATGAATCAACTTGAAACTCCATGCCTTCATCTGCTAGAGACTTTTCCATAGTGTATGTCAAATCCTTGCATTTTATGTCTTGAGCTTCATATTCTTTTATCTTGTCCCGTTGATCACTTATGACCACAAACACATGATCAACATTAGCAGAAAAATTCCAATTGCCGTACTTAGGAGGTAAAGTCTTCCATTTGAGTAGAATTGTTGGAACACAAATACTTCCCTTATCAATCGTTTTTCGGTGAAGAACAGCCACAACATAATGTTTTTGACATTCAGACATAATCGCATATTTGAAGTAATTTTCATGATACACTCTATCATCACGGCTTTCTTTCTCCAAACTAAAATCTTCAAAGCTTGCATATATTGATTGACTATCACATGAATATGTAACATGCGTGATTGAACCACTAGCTTCCCGTGGCATCCACTGCTTTAGGCATTCCAATTTTGCTCCAGGTGGAGGAAGAGGAAAAGTGTTTTTGCATATGATGTTCTTAGCAATGAAATAAGGTGAGTTAACTGCAAAAGTTGCTGAACCATATGTTCCCATTGGATTCCCTCTTGGACCAGGTGTTGCAGCAGTGTCACCCCATTGAATAGTTGTTGTATCTGCACCATCTCCTTGTGCTCCTAAAAATTTGCAGCCACCAAAAGATATGATAGTGCTTTCTCCTTTATTGTAAGACCAAGAAACAAATGACATGTTATTTACCCTTTGATGGTAAGCGTAACCCAATGATATGGTGTATTCTTCAATCTTATTGAATAAGTGGCTACTTAACATAATACTGTCATGTTCCTTGTTGTAAGGCTGAGGAATTAAATTGTTCTCAGTCCTGTCAAAAACACCGTTCCCCAATATTAAATTGCCATCTCCTTTGTTATATGTGTGACATGTTGATATTGAATCATCACCTTCCTTGAACGCATGAGTGTTTGACACGGCGTTGCAAACTCCTCCATCATTTGGATTAATAGTTGGAACAAACATGAAATTCTCAGTCTTCTTCACATTAGTACTCCTTTCTTTATTTCGTGATTCTTCATTCTTATTTGATCCATCACAAAGTGAAACCATGTGCTCACCAGTCTCCTCAATACTAGCAACAGGTTTGGTGGCTGAATGTTTTTCGACTGAATCCACAAACGTCGGAAACGCTTCGATTGTTCGAGCAACGTCGATCTCCTATTTCAACGACGTAAGAATTCATAGAATATACGTTTTCAAAATAGAGTGTTTAGCAATATCTTTAACCGTCTTACATGAGTTATCTGATATTCTGGAAGCATGTCTCAACAGGTTGGTCAAGGAGTAATCTTTGTTGTAACAAAACGGACAACGATACATCGAATCAGAGATTTCAAACTTGTAGTAATCATCCTTCAACTTGTTGTAATATCTACGCTCATAGTATTCCAAATCAGATTCATAGGTATGTTTTGATTTTCGGTACGTAACAATAGTAGGGATGTTATTACGAACCCTACTAACTGGAATTGGTCCTCATCCTTTGTTCAAATTGTTTCTGTTGTTGTTGCTGTTGTTGTCAACCTTAGTTGTCCACGTCGCCATCTGATCTAACAGAGAGCTTTGATGGTCGTGGTAAGAGTCGCGGTTATGCTGGAAAACTCTTCCCTCGTCATCAGTTGATCTCCCATGGTTGATCCGTTATAAAAAGAACAGGAGAAACCATGCTCTGATACCAAGTGACGCAGTACGGGAGCGTAGGTTAGCAAATGCTAAACCTAGATTGAAAGGAACAAGTTCGCAAACGACGAACTTGTGAAAATAGGGTTTCGGAATCCACCAGAATTGAGAGAAAATCTCGAATAATTTTATTGAATCAAAAAATGTGCATCTTAGGCTGCATAAGTTCTGCTTATATAGTGAAAAAAATAACAAACCTGTAGGCCGAAATAAAATAAAACGAAATAATAATATAAAGTTCTAGAAAATTACTAAGATTTGCTTAAATAATAAATACTACTAAATTACTAATAAAACCCTCCTGCATCAAAAATTATGTAATTTTATTCTTTTAAACATAAATATCGCTAACTAATTGTACCCAAAAAAAAAAAAAAATATCGCTAACTAATACTTACCCGTTTTGAGAGATGAAAAGACAACATTAAAGCATAAAATTGCTTACTTATGAAGTTCAAGAGCACGACAAATTTTGGAGTTTGCTACGGAAAATACTCAGAAATATTCAGTATAAGATTTCCGTATAGCATAATCCACTACAAATTGTTGCGGCGGTTGTAGAAAACTGCCACTATTAATGGTCTATTACGGCGGTTTTACTGAACGCCACTATATACTGTGTATTACAGCGGTTTTAGCCGCCACTATATGCAATGTCTTATTCAAACAACACCGATTGTATATTCTGGCAATTTGACCCGCCGGTATTTACAATTTTATTTTTCAAGCTAGGCGCACTTACATTTAACTTTCCCTCTTTTCCCCTCCTTTTTTTCAACAATTCCTTTTATCCCTTTTCTTTCTTTTCTTCCATTCACATAACCTTCTTCTACCCAGAACCCTTTCGCCGAAACCGAATAACACATCCAAACCGGCGAACCCATCGAAACCATCTCAAACCATTGATTTGCATATGTTTTTGGAGGTGAAATTCAGGTTCGTATTACTTTTGTTTTATTAGCTAATTACTTATTTTATTGCTGAAACCCTCGATTAATTATTCACAGATAGCTAAATCTTTGTTTTTGTTCTTGAAGGTGTGAATTCAGGTTCTCAAAGACACACTCATCATTGCTGGTAAATTACTAAATCTTTGTTCTTTTTGATGTTTTGTTAGTGATTTGGACTATGATATGCATATTGTTAAAGGTTTAGATCTACTATGCCCTGTTTACATGTTATC
>Ga0315915_1003640_pt1 | contig 19545 bp, 8 predicted proteins | sample MpolbnodulesMG_FD_207738 | JGI IMG/M metagenome (GOLD analysis project Ga0315915, IMG submission 207738) | Medicago polymorpha root nodule microbial communities from Los Angeles, California, United States - branched nodules | ecosystem: Host-associated > Plants > Roots > Nodule | place: USA... | reverse complement strand
TTGTTTCTATTCATTATGATTATGCATCTCTTGTGTTGGATATATTCTCACCCTCTAGTGGTGGGTTGGGCGCCTATACCCTTATGGTGAAGATTTGCAGGAAGAAGAAGTCTAGTAGCAGTGAGTCTCTAAGGATGGCTTTGGAGCCTACTCGTTTATTTATCGCTTTTGGGATTTTTTATCGAGTCGAAGCTCTGATCTGTGACACTAAGGATTGGGGATTTATTCTATTTTAGATTAGGTTTTAGAATTCTTTTGAATTCAGTTTTGATGTTGATACAAATGATGTGAAAGTTACTTTGATGTTTTGAAAAATCTATTCTGCTGCTACATTTTTAATTTAAATGAAGTATTTTTGAATTGAAGAAGATCTGTGACACCCTTGCATGTTAAATTAATTATTGTATTTTTCTTAGAAAATAATATGTGGGGTTTAGGGTGTTACAAGAACCATATGAATATGTTAGGTTGTATGATCCTTTATATATTATGGTGTATTCTTATGTTGTTTTAGATGATGTTGTATCATTATTTTGTTGTATTTAAGTTTAATTCATGATAGTTTTTAAAAATGTTGGCATTGAAGTGTCTTATACTTAGTTAATGATTTTTCAGTCTCTTTGAAAACTTAAAAGAATGAAGAGAACATGTTTTGTATTCTACCTAACGAGCTATATAGGTTCTCGCATCAAATTCATTCATATTAGACAAGGGTGACAAAATCGAATTCATTTCGAAGATGTTGTTTTGAGTTTAATCATGCTCTTCTGTCAATTGAAACATTTTACTTGGCAGGGCAGTAGGATGAAGTTCAAAATAATATATTTATTTTGTATTAATTTTCATCATTACTCATCTTATATGAAGGAATTTGATGTTAGGACATATATAGCTCATTAGGCTGAATAAAAAACATGTTTTCTCCATTCTTGTCAGTTTTCGAAGACACTGATAAATCATTATGCTAAGTATAAGACACTTTGATGCCAATATTTTTAGAAAACTTCCATGAATTAAATAAGATTCTACATCATAATGATACAACATCCATAGGAAGAATGTCATGTAACACTTCCTTAATTGTGTTTATGTACTATAATTACACGATTTGAATGGAGATGAAATAAAACTATAAATTATTATCAGTGGTTTTCTATTGTTTTACATGCATATTTTATTTTCTTTTGTCTTAAACAAATTACATGTTAATGGAAAGAGGTTGTTTTGTGTTTTAGAGTAGTGTGGGAGGTGTTGTTGTTATTTTGTTGCAAACCAGAATGCAACGACTGTTAACTGTCGTTGAGGAAACTGATGTGATTTCAGGGTGTTAATGACCAAAAGTTGAGGTGAAATGCGCAAAATCCTACCCATAGAATCCAAAATATGCAGAATTCCTTTTTCCATCATACTCATTTCTCGTGCGCCCTTCAAATTTTCACTTTACCCAGTTTAGATTATATAATTTGATGTGTATTTGTGTTATTTCGGATTATATAATCTGAATCATGTAATAAAAAAAAATAGATGATAAAAAGTCTTTGTTGACCATCATATCATTGTGACGAAAATCAAACAACAGTTTTTGGGATGATATGAATGGTCAACAGTGACCATGGCATCATATCCGCACCCAAAGGAAAAGTATGAAAAAATTAAATTAGAAGAAGGAAAGAATGGGGGAATTTTAGTGAAAGTGGAGAATAATGAAAGGTTTTTTATAGCCACAACATCACCATAGATTGTAACTATTGTAAAAGGAAACGTGTAAATTAACTTAATCATGCCAAAAATGCATTAAACATACTACAAACCGTCCAGAACCTTACTTGAAATGCCATAATTCAAATTCTGAACTGCTTCACATTATATAATATGATTCCATGCCCGATATTGATTTAAGTTATATAATCCAAAATGTGCATAGAATATGTTAAAAAAATGTGATTTGGAGTGTTTGACATGTTTCAGATTATATAATTCCAATTGTGTTTAGAACTCGGGAAATAGATAAAACTCCCGTTAAATAAAACACTACAACAACAATAGTAACATAAATTGAAAATAACAATTTCAACAACATAATTTCAACAAGATAATTCAACAATATAATACAACAATGTAAAATAACATAATTAAACACAAACAAGATCATGAATCAGCCAAACTAAATTCTTCATTTGGTTTATCCATTCAAGCCCCATGTCGAATCAATCTTTATTGAAAATCATGAAAAGATCTAACCAAGGAAGCTTCTAACTCGGTCGGTCCCTATGAACTATATTGACCAAATATAGAGAACATGGTTCTCACGTCATCATCGTTATGGAGTTTCATCTGGATGAACCAAACACGTTTGTCAGAGTCGACTGTTAATCATGTCTAGATAATCTTTTAAGCAAAACACTTTGACATCAATGTGGACATTAAACTGAATATTATTCATCTTGCTGTTGAAAGCTGAAGCTAGCTTAGTGTTCATATCTAGTGGATAAGTGTTCATGGTTTTGTGGTGTGATTTGAAAAAGAATTAAACACAACAAATTCTATAATTTTTTGCGTGTCATGGGCCACAATAATTGTTGGTGCAATGTGGACCACATAAAATTCATTTATTTGACGGGTTCATATTATATAATTTGAAATGTGTCAAACTTCTCGTAACACAAGTTTTTACATTGTCTGGTCACATTTCAGATTATAAAATATGAACCAATCTGCGAATGATTTTGAATTATATAATCTGAAATGTGCTCAGATGGTGAATGGTTGCTTGATCAGCAAGGTTGGTTGTTTTCATGCATGTTTCATGTGTTTTTTTAACTATTTGACCGCGTTATTTTATTTGACCATGTCTTTTTACTATTTGACCAAGGTTGAAGGATCATTCCTATAAATAACCTGTCATTCTTCATAATTTTTCATTTCAATTAAATTTTTTCTCTTTCTTTCTTACTTTTCTTTTGTAGCAGTTATGACGTCAATGTTTTACTATTTGTCTTTCATGTTTATACGAAGATCAACAAAGGTCTTGTGTCATCTTGTGTGATTAGTATGAATGGTCAAATGAGGTTGTCCTTCTCCATGTTTTATTCTAGATCTGTTTGGATTTTGGATTGTTTAGAGCAGTTTCCACCATCCCCTGCTCCTTCATGTTGTATTCACAAGTTTGTCAAAGGGCGTATGAGAGGGATGACAAGCCTTCTCCATATTCCTCCCTCCATCTTCTTGTGCTACAAATTTAGTTTTAGTTGCAAACTTTTTGTACTACATAACATTATGTTAATGTAAATGTATTATGAATTCATGTTCAATTAATAAAATGTGATGAATTATTAGATTTTGTTGTCAATTTTAAATTATGTAATTTTAAAATAAGTTGACTTGAATCTAAAAAAAATAGGGCAAACACGGTTCGAATTTTATAATATGAAAAAACATAAAGTACACTTCAATATATATAATTGGACGGGGTAAAATTGTTAGTTTGAAGTATTGGCCAATATGACAGTGACAAGAGGACGCTAGAAGGGGGTAGATAGTTTCTTTTTATTAAAATTATGAATGTGTGGTTTTGAAATTCCTTTGCAAAAATGTATGACAATTGAATTTATGCCCATACTACAAATGATAAAAAATAAACAATGTGACAACTACAATTCAGTATGAATAATAAATTCAACTACAAACTGTAATATGATCAATCAAATGTTGATACACTTAATCAAAGCACAAAAACTATGAATATTTCAAACTACACCTATTGTTAAACAAAATACGCTACTCAAGAGATTAACGTGATATATGAAAGAATTATTTACAGATTAATTGCCAACATGACATGTGATTGAATTGAGTGTTTATAGATCTCAATCAATTAAAAATTAAAATTACGTTTATACAAATATCCATTCACTATCATATGATAACTAAGTCAATAAATAATTTCATGTAACAAAGTAAAATACTGAAATTAAAAGGATAAGGGAAAGAAGAAACTGGATTAATAGAGGTTCCTCCTTTTCGTCCTCGTTAGGGGTACCTTCTCTCTTTGTAGAAGAAAATGCTTCTTCTACGGGCTTCCACTATTATGTTGAAAATATTTACAAATGTATAATTACAAAGATTCCTTCGATTCCTAATCTTATATGCTAACAATGATAGTGGACAATCCACAAGGTCTTTGAACCTCAAACTTGCATGCTATCCTTCGATCTTCTACTCTGAGAAATCTTCTTTGCTATACCTCCGCTTCAACCCCTTGAACGGCAAACACATCACTATGGAAACTACTACATCTTGAATCAGAAGATTTGGATTGAGAGGAGAGATGAGCGGCGATGTATGTGACTAGAGAGAGTTCAGAAAAGAAAAGAGTTGTTTACTGGTATTGTAAAAAAAAGATCAATCTAATTGCTTGTAATAATCTGTGCATATATCTACTAAAAAAAAATACAGTATATATTAGTTTTAAAAAAATAAATTTAGAGCCTAAAGCAAAGGCTTTGTTGGACTAATGGTGTAGACGTCCCTCAATTTGGCATGATATTTGGTTTAGATCTTTGTTAGTGGTATGTAATTTGTTTTGATCTCTATGTTTAGTACTTTTAATGGGGATTTTATCAGAGTTTATACAAAATAATAAGCATCCTGGTGTTCTATATATTTGGCTTCCTAAACTAAAATAAAAAAGGAATGCCAAGAAGTAAGGTAAAATCTAAACGTATCTAGTTGGTGTCGGCGACCTGATTATGATTGAGTAGTAATGGCAAAAATTTAGAGAGCTTTTATACTTTGTTGCTCTTATATATATTTGACCTAATGAAAAAATCTCATTACAATATGTAAACTCAATAAATGGTTAATTTCCTTCCAAGTTCCAAATATGACGAGTCTATGATGCTCCTCTCACGTCACTAATTGCGTTTGAAAATTGATGGGTACTAATATCATCTTCATTCCTTTTTAATTATTACATTTACTCGAAAAATTTGTTGCTACTTATTTATCGCTTTCAAATTAGCTTAGTTCATACATAGTTTAAACTAGACTTTCCACGCGTGCTGCCGCACGGGTCATATACATTGTAGATGTAGTAGACAAAAGCAAATCTCAATGCATAATCGGAGTTTTTTCATGCCTATAAATTGCGGAATTTTTTTTAAACACTATATTCAAAGTACTACAATGCAAAGACCATCTTCATCTATTAGCAGAATTTTCAGACGACCCCTTAAAGTAACTCTTGATATTGCTACACGTTGAAACTTAAATGGAATTATTGTATCAGATGGTGTCAATGATAGTCGATGTATATATACCTTATCCCCAATCTTGCTTCCTATTATCACCTTTTCTTCAGGTACATATCTGCCCATTTTTTTTATTATCAACCTAGTTCCATTAATATTCTTTTAACAATTCATAGTTAATTTGTTATTAACATATTTGTGATTATCAACCTAATTCTTTAATATTCTTTAACAACTCATAGTTAATTTGTTATTAACATATTAAGCTACTACATTTACCATGCATTATGTTTATAAGTAGATAATCAAATATAATGAAATGTAAGGCGTAATATTAGTGTATCATGCTAGTAGGAGGATGACCTTATTACTCCTTTTAAAAAAAATTATATATCCCCTATCCACCTTACAACCCATATATTAGCACACCATTTATAAATGATATTCGGTTGAACCTGGGTGTAAATAAAGCAACCATTAATGACATACTTACATAAAGAAAAAATTACAAATGTATATCATGTTCAGCAACAGTTATGATATTCTTTTTCTTAAAAATGAGAATGTGTTTTTTTTTTTGGAGAAACAAAAGAAAATTATATGAAAGGAACACACCACAGTACTATAAATACTTTGAAGGTGCTCATATTTACAAACAATATAGACATGACATAAAATTCTAAGATCATTACAACCTGACTCTGATGAGTAGAACAATACATTATACACCTCAATGACAATCACCAACACTGAACTTATGGAAAAATTACGTACTCACAAATTAATGTACTCACTTAAATCGAATACAAAGGAGTGGCGGAGGCACATTTGCCTCAGGGGCTGCCGGTGAATTCCCTGACTTCCTAAAAATTACATATAAAAACTCTTTTTCCACTTTGAAATCTTTGAGATTTTGTAATGCTAATCTCAGAGGCTTACTAAAATTAAGCCATCAAATGTTAAGCAGCACTGGCACGTGCAAGGAACCCGTTCTCCACCCTCATCCACCAAGATAAATTTGCAACAATTTTGAGGAAATGCCTCAATAGAAATCTGCATGAAGTAGCTGCAACATTAAAGGAATATATATCAAAGAGCAAAAAACTATATCAATCTAAATAACAATGTGAATCCCACACTCAAGAACGAAGAAGCTCTAAGTTAACTGTAATTAGTCTTTTATCAAATGAACACTTGAAATCACATTTTAGTAAGGACTCTTTGAAGCAATCCTAAAGGTTCAGATTTCCATCAGAAAAAAGAATCATAGGTTCAAGGACATGATATCTAAGAAATAACACATACTACTTATGATTGTGTCCTTTTCAACCATTATGTCAACTTATGATGAAGAAAAAAGAACTCATCCATAATTCAACTTAATACATCTGAAGCAAAGCAGTTAACATGCTTAAAAGTTCAAAGCAAAATGAATCATTATAGGAATGTTAAATATAAAAATTGTGTTAAGAAAATGATGTTTGGAACCAAATGCAAATTACATTTTAGATTTCTCGTCAATTTAGGAAAGAATATGTCTTGACAAAAAATCAGAAACATACAAATTTAGAAAGGAAACACACATCCAATTTGTATAAATACTGAATCATATCTGAAATGAAACAGAGAGTCTTAAACTTAAAGATCTTCAATACTTAATTGTTATGACATTTGCATTGAGGAATTCAAGACATCATAGATGAAACCTACATAAAAGAAAGAAAGACAACACAATCAAAAAGAGGGGAGAGAGAGAGAGAGAGAGAGAGAAAACAAAAGGCAAGGAAATAGGTTTCAAACTATTATTGTTATTTATTATTTATTATTGTTTGGTTCAGATGCCTTTGCATTATTATTAATGTATTATTGTTATTTATTATTTATTATTGTTTGATCCAACACTGAACTTAATTATGTTATTTATTATTGTTTGGTTCAGATGCCTTTGCATTGAGAAGTGGGTAACTGCATGCCTTGGAAAGAAGCGAGCACAATTCCAGTAAGTGGGATATTTGAATTTCAAAACCTGCATTTAATTAGGCACATAAGCACACATTCCCGCCCAAATAATTAAGGTTTTGCAAAATAGGGTATGCATCATGTACCTTTGTATTATATATTAAGATGAGACAATATGAGTAATTGAAACGTCCTTATTTTCTGCTTACTCATACAAGCGCTTAAACTTGTCACTCAAAGCCCCTCACTCGAACCACATGTCTCACTAAATGAGCGTTTTGTTCCCATCACCGGCCACCCTCTCTAAATTATTTTCAAACCACCTCTCCACCACCAATCTTTCCCCTACCAAATGGAATGTAAACTGATTCCACTGAAACAGTTTGTACCATATCTCGCTGCTAAAACCTTATACCATAGATTATCCTTCTCCAAATTCAACCTCCAACACCATTTTTCTAACAACACAAAATTATGCTCCTGAATCCTCTGCACCTCTAAACCTCCATTGTCTTTCTTAAAAAAAATTGCATCCCAACTAATCGAAGGGATTTTTCTAATTTCTTCCTAATCTATGAAAGTTTAGTTACACATGATAACAATAATAAATAACATAATTCAAAAGGTGAAAAAGAAAGACATAAACAATGATATGGACCTTCAAACTTATTTCCAAACCTTCCAAAACACCACTTTAGGGTTGTTGGATCATACCTTACACCTCATAGCCGTTAAAATTTTGATTCCATGGTGTAGGCGTGAGCAACTCTCGACAAGTGAGGGTGTGAGCAACCCTCGAACCGGTGAGTGACTCTCAGCCCGCACCGTAATCAGGGTCGTTCCTATAAAATTGGAGGCTCGACTCTAATTGTAAAGATAGACCCCCTAATAAAAAAAACATTACTGTTTTTTTAAAAGAGAAAAATGTTACAAATATTTAAAAAAAGAAAAGAAAAACAAAGTTATATTGTGTTTTCAAGGGAGAAGAGAGTATTGAAGATATATTTAGAACTCATTCTAGGAGTTGAACCTATGGCAACTACTATGCTAACACTCATCTCTACCACCAGGCCATCTTAATAACTCTAATATGTTTGCGCGTGTTTAGTGTGTGTCTATATATATATATATATTAGATTTTTTCATGTATTGTACGAATAAAAGAAAATATTTTGGGCCTTCAAATTTGGGAGGTTCAGCTCGGTAGATCTGTTTGCATCCTGTAAGGGCCGGAATTCTGCTCTTTACCCAACAAAAATTAATCGCTTCCAACTGAAAATACCATATTGCCCCTGCGTGAGTTAAGTCACGTTGCGTGAGTTAACTCACGTTAAGTACTGTTTTTGAACAAAACCCAACAGTCCATATTCACAACACCATTTTTCTTTCCCTCGAACTCTAAAAACTCAAAAAGTGTGATTTTTTGGGTCAAAATCTTCATTCCAAATTATTGCAAATCGTCAGGAATCAAGTTTCTACGCTCATCAAGCATCAAATATCAGGTAATGTATCATCAAAACTCATTCGTTTTTGCCTGTTATTCTGGTTGGTTCGTCATTTTTTTGAGCTACAGTATAGGGCTTAGCGTTAACTCACGCTAGTTGTCTGGGTTACGTGACTTAACTCATGTAGAAAATTAACACTAGCGTGACTTAAGTCACGCTGAAGTGATGCCTTGTTTTTGAATTTTTGCGCCACTTTTTTCCTTTCTGTTCTTGCTGCACAAGTTATTTATTTATTTTTTCCTTGTTATTTTTTTTATTCAATAGACATAGAGTGATATGGTTGAAAATATGGCGGATGATGGCGTTGAACCGAAACCGGCCAAAATTGAAGCTTTCGACAAAGCTTCTGGCGTAGACGTAGGTTCCGGCATAGCATCCGGCGATGTCAAACCAAATGTAGATGTCAAGTTTAAAGTCAAAATTCCCTTTCAAGCTCACATTGGTCACAACCAAGAAAAACCTAAATCGGTACCTACCGGTAACTTTGAAGAAAAAACCTAAACCTATACCAGTACCTACCGGTGTTCGTGGTATTGAAGTAAACACCGATGTATTTTTTACAACAAATGAAAGATGGAGAAATCGAGAAGAATTACTTGGTTGGGTTCGTCGACAAGCGGCAAGGGCCGGATTTACTATTTCTACAGATAAATATAAGAGTGAATTTTTTTTTTGTGACCGGTTATGTCACACCAATTATTGCTCACATTTTGTGGTCTCTAATTATTCAACTATTTATTTTATCCTTTTTCTCTCATATTTGTTTTTAATTATATTTTGTGAAGTGAAACATGTCTGAAGATGCACAGGTTCCAGTTGAAGCTCATGTCCGATACGAGAGCGTGAGAAAGAGGGTTAAGTTCTTTATAACCCCTACCAACAAGTTGGACGAGTTGAAGGCACACCTTGATGGATACTTTATCCATATTGGTGTAAATCAAAGAACATCTCATGTAGTAGTAAATGTGTCATGCATGGACTTGGGGAGGATAAAGAAGAGGACTTTTGGAAGACTGTGTGTTTTTCACAACTTCTTGAAGATGATAGTGACGTTGCTTACATGTTTTGCATGATGGTTGAAAATAACACTTTACATGTTTATGTCCGGTCCGTTGAAGTGTAGTGTTTACTAACGTGTAATAGTGTAATTTGTTCGAATTTGTGTCTGTATTGTTGAATTTTAATGAATTTGTGTTTATGTAATTTAACGCTGAATTTGTGTAATTTTGACCGTTTATGTGAGATTATGTGATTTTGGAAATTTAAGGACGAATTGGTCTAATTTGTATCGTTTACGTGTCATTAAGTGTGATTAGGTGATTAACAACGAATTTGTGTAATTTGGATTGTTTGGGTCGTTTATGCGTTATTATGTGATTGTGTGATAAACGATGAATTTGAGTAATTTGGATTGTTCCCGTGCGATTATGTGATTATGTTGTTAAGCTGGCGTAATTCGGTTCAATCATGAATTTGTCAAGGTTACGGGTCATTAATGACTTGGTTGCAATGCACTTAATGTTGTCTGCTGCTATATCAGTAGTTTGTGTGAGTTAACTCACGCGGACCTATAATCAACGTGAGTTAAATCACGTTGCAATTTACACTAGCGTGACTTAACATATGTAAATGTATTTTAGTCTTTTCAGTTAGGAGCAAGCAATTTCTGTTGGGTAAAGAGTAGAATTCTAAGGACAGGCTCTGACCGTAATCTAATGGATTATAGAACATGTCCATCGTATGGTATCACATGTTTAATAGACTTGGATCAAATCAGAGTAGATCCGAAATGTGCTTCAAGCCTTTTATTAGAAGAGTTTTTTCATTTCATTGTAATTTCATGTACATTTAGATTACATTTAGTTAGTCAGCAAGTGCGGGCATCAAACTAAGTGTATAAATACATTCACCATGTGCATTGAGATTCATTCATGCAATAACAGAATTTCAGTTTCTTAAGCTTTCTTCTTCTCTCTCCCATGGCGGATATTTACTCGGACCTTTGGAGAAAAAACAATTATCCTCTATCTCCACTTTTATAACTAATAGATATTGAAAACCTCAATTTTCTTTATTCCCAATCCACCTCTTTTCTTAGGTAAGCATACCTTATTACATCCCATCTAACACACGTTTTGGGATTCCATACCACCACTCCAGAAAATCCTCATTTTAATCAACACCAATTTATTTATAACTTTTTTGGTGCTTTGACAAAAGAGAAGTACAATGGGAGACTCACCAGCACAAAAGTTATTAATACCACCCATCCTCCAAAAGAGAGGTGTTTCCAAATAAACATGTTTCACAACATGTTCACCACTAGTTTCCAAGTAAGGATTTCCCACGATTTGGCTCAATGGAAACACCCAAATATTTGAAAGGCATCATGCGAATGTTACAAAAATAATCTAAAATCATTTGATATGTTATTGATTTGAGATACAACAAGATTAACGGTGTTCTATAAAAGTGCATAAACCGGTTAATCTTGATGTATCTCAATAACATACGAAATAATTTTAGATTTTCGTAAAAATTTACGTGAATGATCTATGTGATATAAATTTACAGTTCAACGGTCAAATTTAAAAAATATACATAAAGTAAAACGATATTGAGCAGTAACATCTGTGTAACATTAAATTGTAATTTAATCCCTTCTCTTATATATAACAAAGTAAAAAAAGAGTTCCAGACAAATACAAGCGCTACTGAAACAAAATACATACCGAACAGAAAGAAAAAATGGACCAAAAATCAACCCCACACCAGAGGGATAAATAAAAAAAAAGAATCCAAAAGAAGGGAAAACCTCTATAATGGAGTTCGGACAAACTTCCCAAGCACAACCGAAGAAAGCATAGATGAAGACTCCCAGATACGAAACCCAAAAAAGCAGTCAACAGTGCACTTATCGTAGGTGTAAGCCTTAGATGTGAATAAGATTTTATGTCAAACTTAGCAATTGTATCATGAATATTTATTTATTAATTATAAAAGATATTTTTTTAAGGAATAAAGGATATTTTTTTTTATGTACCAAAAAAACAGTAGATATTTTTTTATTATGTTTGTTTCAAATTAATAAAGTTCATAGTATAATTAATAACATTAAATGTGACTTAATCGTCAAACCCCATTAATTATATGAATTTTATTCTTAAAGTGTATGTAGTCAAATTTTATTGTGAAGTGAGAAAACAATAATGTGTATAGATTATTATCTGAGTAGACTAATGATCATATCTAACACATATATTGATATTAGGAGTAACATATATATTAAATTGATCTGACATGAGAACACTACACAATGTATTATGTAGGTGTCATATGATAATCTTATAGAGATAGTGGTGTATGTCATCCTTTGACCTAAAACCACCATGATCCCTAGGTGTGGAGTTAAGAGCCTTTTTTTTTTTTTCAAGTGTTATTTGTAACAAGATGATTATATAGTCAGTTGATGGACATTTTATAAATCACGTCGAGGGACACGAGTGATCTAGATGAAATGTCCCCCTCCTATACATAACAAAAGTAATGTCTACGGGGCCCTATATTGAACTATACAAGGGTGGCACGATCTTTGTCATGTGTTCAATATGAACATAGGGCAAAAGATTAATCATACACATGGTCATTATTAATGAAATGTATTGTCAGATTACATGACATTATTCTAGTCATTTGAGTAGCAATTATGTGTTTTGATACCACTTAGTGTTTATAATATTAAGTGTTTGTATTACCATTATTGCCAAGGTTACGAGAACCTACGTGGTAACACACATAAATAAAAATTATTGAGAGATTAAAATAAATAAGTATTTAATAGTGGGATCTTACGTTGCACTATCGTGAGTTAGAGAAGACGGTATACCATAAAGTACCATGCATTTAAATGAGAAAGGTGGTACACCGTAAGGTACAATGTATACAAGTGACTTTATAAATAGAACCCAAGTACCGAAGCAAATAACACAATCCATTTTTCAGATACTCTAGCAGCCGCATTCTGAAATCACGCACACTCTCTCTAAACTTCCATTCGGCCCAACTAGCACTATGAGTGAAAGGATTTTGAATGATACTCTGCTACAAAAGGTAATCATCCGATCATTGGTTCATGATCCTTCATAGTAATCAATCGAATACGAAATTTTTTGAATTCCGTCACGATTGTATGTATTGTTTTCTCGTGATTTCCATTCACGAACAAACACAGACAAATCTCACCAAGTTCCCTCCAAAAAGCGCTATCAAACCCAAAAGGCTTAAATATGATAATCGTCCCTGAAATTTGGGCCAGTTTTGAGTTTCGTCCCTGGAAAAAAAAAATTTGTTTGAAAAAGGTGCCTGCCCCACTATTAAGTTGATTTGGCATGGTTTTGGCCACGTGGCAGTTGCTGACTGTGCAACTTTTGCCACATGGCGCTGACTGTGCAACTTTTGCCACGTGGCGCTGACGTGGCATGCCACCTAATATTATATTTTTAAAATTAAAAAAATATGAAAATAAATTTTAAAAACAATATAAAAATTCTGAAAATAAATTTTAAAATATTTAAATAATTTTCTGAATTTTTTTGAATATTATATATTCTGAAAAATAATGATTTTTTTTTTAAAATTAAAATTTTTGTAAAAGAACAAGAAATTAGATTTCTTTTTTAAATTTATAATTTATTTTCGAAAATTATAAATTTATAACTTTTGAAAATATAATTCTCATTATTTTCGAAAAAAATTTAATATATAATTTTCAAATTAAAAAAATCTATTTTTCGAATATTTAATTTTAACAGTTTTTCTGTCAAAAAATTAAGTTTTCGAAAATTTTAATTTTCAAAGTTTTCTTTTTAGATTTTTTTTTCGTAAAAGTATTTTCAGATTTTTTTTCAGAAATTTTTTATGATTTTTAAATTTATTTTCAGATTTTTTAAATTTAAAAAATAATTTCCAGAATTTATTTTTATTTTTAATTTTTTAATTACGTGGACTGCCACGTGGCAAAGGTTGCACAGTCAGCAACTGCCACGTCAGCGATTAGCATGCCAAGTTAGACATGAAGTGGGGCCAGGGACCTTTTTCAAACAATTTTTTTTTATAGGGATGTATTTCAATTTTTTTTTTTACAGGGACGAAAATCAAAACTGGTCGAAATTACACGGACGATTATCATATTTAAGCCAACCCAAAATATAGGACATGTTTAGCCATCCACCCATATAAAGAACGGGGATCCTTTAAACTAGCTTTTAGAGTAACATTCAAACTCATTAATTTATAACACGTTGAACGTACAATTCTCCACATACTCCCTCTGTTCTTAATTATAAAACAATTTATAAATATATTTTTGTCCTTAAATATAATATCATCTACAAATTTCTAGATGTATTTATTACTCTTTTTCTAAATAAACCTTTTAAACATACTATTATTATATGCAGTCATTTTTTTTATAAAAGACAAATGAAACAACAAAAGTTGATGTATTTGGTCTATATTATGAACGAGATACATCAACTTTTGTTGACTCGTTTATCTCTTATAAAAAGAACCATAGGAAGTATGAAATTCCTCTTGAAATATGAAAAATAATATTGAATGATTTTTTTTTATAAGTCAAGAGCAAAATGACATCCAAAAAGACCAGTGCCCAACTAAGTTGGTGCCCTACTCAAGTCTTTTGACAATTGCTCATAAATGATATGCATTTATATACAGATGATAATTTTGAAAATAGTCACACACATTTTTAGATAAATTTATCGCTCCAACAACTTTTTTTATTACCCATAATTTTTCTTACATATTTTTACAAAAAGGGACATAAGAATCACAATGCTAGTGCCTGCGTTTAAAAATATTTACCGCAAATCAATCATTTGGAGAGAAACATCACCATTCAAAGAGCCTGGGCAGACACATGCAATTTTGGTATAGAATTTAATGCAAACTAGAGAAAGCCCCCACTTGAGTTTGAACCTTTAAGAGCTACTAGATAGCTCTCTGATGAATACCTCAACGATGAAGGATTCCCTTCATTAATTAATTCTACCCATGCCCTCTTCCTGTAACCGATCCTTAACATTATTCTCAATTAGATTCTTCTAATGCTTAAGCATCATGAGTATCCTTCAGTAGTAGTACAAATCCACCACCACAATAAACAGAGAATTTATTGTTCTGTGTACTATATAGTGCATTCTTATTAATTGATACAACTCATGGACAAGGACATTAATATTTATAGGTGCATATATTTATTAACTGATACAGCTCATGGATATGGAGGGCATTATCAAGGACTAAAGACCTAGTTCTATTATGTTATCATATGTCTCCATAAAGTGGAAATATTGCTATGATAAGAAAATGTAATTTTCTATTTGTCATTTTTGATTGATCAGAACTCAAATGATTTTGCCTATTAAGTAGCTCAAATGGTAAATAGCAACGACATTTGATATATTGAGACTCGTATTTGGATTCACATTTCTCACTTTCTATGCATTTAGTATGTGAGTTTATTTTGCTTTAAACTCTTTAAAACAAAATAAATAAAAACAAATGTTAAATGATTTGAAATTGTCTTAAATGATTAGCTAGTGAATTATGTTATTGATGACCTAACAAATTGTGGCAGGTATATGATCTAAATTATTCTCAAAATTGTCATCCGTCTCATAGCTAGCATAGTATGCTTAATTAGCTTCATATATTTTTTTATTTTTGTTTATCTAAATTCATAAATCACTAACCCGAATGATATTTGTACAAAAAAGGTAAAATCTTCAATACCTTGAAATTTGATTGAATATTGATATGATATGACATTGAATGATCAAATAAAATGTTTATACCCAATCAAACTTCATGAATATAATTGTGTTAAAGAAAAACACATCTGAATATTATTTTGTTTAGAAAAGGCAAAGAACTCTATTTTTTTTTAATCGGACAAATTTATCAACACAAAGAATTTTCATTATAAAGGAAAAATTATATTAACATGAAATCAAAGTGAATGAGTGATCTTTTAATTAATTTTTTTATAGATAGACAAAATTACAAATAACAATTTAAACTCACACATAAGTGGAGGAGAAGGAGTTCGTACCCCAGTCACGGCTTCGGGACTAACAAGTTTAAATAATGATTAATAATTATTTTTCATGCATTCTATTTTAATATATTTTTCTCAGCTATTTTTTCTTTCTAGAAATTTTTTCAATTTTATGTAATAGATAATGAATAGAATAATGGTTAGTGCAAGCTCTGATGGCCGACCTGATACGCCAATATTTCACCTACTCCTGCTGACGTTAATATGCATTTTCTTCATATAATTGTTCAACTATCTATATAACAAGTAATGCACAAATTTTTGAAATATTCGTTGAGATAGATGTTGTGGGGTTCTCAGGATTATTATAGAGATTAAAAGGGTATACCAATCTAAGTTGGTGGTAACAAGCAAAGCAGGCCACAATTAATGGAGATTTTGTGATAACAAGATCAATATTTATGCATCCTACTCCTACCTAACACAAGACTCTAATGTCTTAATTTTATTATTCTTATGTAAGTGAATATATCTTCTCTAATTAAACTGATTACTATAGTTTTAAATTGCAATTTGCAACTGTAATCACATAAATATTTTAGAGGTCTTTACAAGTTTACATTGCTATCACAACCGTAATTTTGGCTGCATCTACCGTATTTTTCAGCAATTAATATCAAAGTTCCAAACATAACTGGTCCACAACTATAATTTAGAACCCTCCTAATCACATTTTTTGTCATTTAACTCATATATTAATGACAAATTCTCAATGAAAATGTTTTTATGGCTAGCTTTATTTTAATTAAGGTAAGTTTAATTAATTGACAAAATATACACAAAGTTCACATGGTTATTGGCGTGGAAAACAAGTAGAGAAGAAACGTTCTTCCCAAGTTCAACGCATTAAGGAAGAAAAAAAAAAAGACCAACGCCATAAAGGGAAAAGGACAGAGATATGTGAGAAGGAAAATTTGAGAGGAAACAAAAAGAACATAAAAAGAAAATTTGAGAGGAAAATTTAAGAATAATAATATTGATGAAGACATATATATACATACCGGAAATTTGAGATTGAGAAGGGTACATGGAGATGAAAAGAAGTGGATCACGAGCGAGATATTGACGCGGCTCAATCAAATGACATGGTTAGTAATTTCATGTTAACCATGTCTTCAAATTGAGGCGCGCCAATACCTTGGTAATTTGTGCCCTTTCATCATGTAGCTCACACTTCTCTCCATCACCACAATTCTTACCCTAATATCTTGAGATCCAAGAAGCAAAGAGACTAAGAGGATCATAGTTTGTGTAGAATCAGTTTGGTTTGGTCATAGTTTTTAATACATGTTATATGTGTGATGTGATCTGCCTTGTATATATATACTTGGCAGGGTTTGGTGTCGATGGAGAAGTGAAAGAAATGGCATATATATAAATTGTGAACCGACTGGTTTAGGTAATTAGATTGTGGTTATGTACGTACGTGTGCACAGTTGACTACATATTTTCCATCTTCCACGAAGCCACAACAACGAGGACTCGTATTTGTTGGCATTTAATTTCCACAAAAAAGACATGAATTGCACATATATTTTTGCATAAAATCATTGTTTTATTTATTTAGGATAAATCATTTTTTTTGAGGAGATAAATCATTAGATATGTTATGAATTATTTTATAGGAAAAATAAGATATAAAGAGTATTCTAACATATTTACAAAGAGATGGTCTTATATTTTTTATAAACAAACTTTTATTGAAAATAAGTAAAAAGGGTAATCAATTCATTACATGATATCGTCGGAAAGACAGGCAGATGAGTGTTTATCTTTCTGCTAGTATTTATAAAGTTAAAATTTGCATGGATTGTGAAATTTCTACTTACAACGACAATTATAATTAGGATGTGTGAATTAGAGGGATACACAAATGAGGAATGAAAATTGATAAAAAGATGATTGGGTCATTTTCGGTTCACTTCTCTGTTGATTCTTGGTGACCGTGTCCAGAGCATACAATTGATTATTTATAGTCAAGAGTTTTAACAAAATAGTTATGACCAGTGTCTTGGCTCATAACCCTCTTTGCGGATCACAACCCCTCAATTTCGTAGGTGTGTTCTTGATCATTGAAGATTTGATCGTATGTTAAAACTATTGTCACAAAAGCGGTAATAAAATATGTCTAAAACTATTACAAATTAAAAATTTAATTCTAGGTCGAGTCACAAAAGTAGGGTTAATAATCATTCGAGAACTAGATTGATTAATGATATATCCAGACATACAAAAAGTATTAAGCACAATTTTAAACTAAATTAAAGCTAAGTAATTCGATTGCAATCAAAGGTACCCAAGGGATTACATGGTTCAAGGAATTATAGAGAAAATCTTCTAATTGACCTAATTTAGAAAACTATCCACACATATATGTAGTTTCTAATATTGTATCTCATGTTTTGAGTGATGTCTTATATTTCTAGGATAGTTTTAGATTGTGTTTTGGCACTCTTAAGTTTTTAACTTATTCTCCCCTTGCGCATAAACATATTTTGCATGCATGCAACTTTTGCAAAACTGATGTTTTGAACCTGCTTTGAGGTGGAAATCATATTTTATAAAGTGTAGGCTCTTAGTGTGCCTTAAATTATTCTTAAGTAATTTTACACTTGTGAATTAATTCAAATGTAATAAAAGACATCTTAAATTGGTTCAGTGCAAACAAAGAGTTTTGGAACATGTTTGAATCGATTCAAAACATGTAGGAGACAATATTAATTGATTCAATTTTCATAGTTTGTTCATCGACTCAATTCAATCTTCATGTGAATGGATTTAATCTTCAAACGAGGACAAAAACGTATTTTAGTCCCTAAATCGATTCATGTAACACCCCGAATTTCTATTTAATTAATTTTATGAGGTAAAATATGTGGAGTCTCGATTGTTGTTGTAGTGATGATGCATTTTTGATTGAGTATTATATTATTTTATTGAAGATAGATTTTTTATGATTAATGATGTTATATGAGGATTAATATGATGAGGGGAAGAATTTAAATTCTTCATTGGAATTCAAATCAATCAATGCAAAGATGTAGTCTATGTTCATCAATTCAAGTATACAAAGGAGCTTTTGAAGAAGTTTAAGATAGACCTATGCATCCTACATGCAACTCAAGCAAAAAAGACACTGGCATCAAAGTGGATCAGAAGTTGTACATAGGTATGATAAGCTCTTTGCTTTACCTAACAACTTCTAGACTTGATATTCTATTCAGTGTCTGTTTGTGTCCAAGATTCCAATAAGATCTTAGAGAATCTCATTTAGTTGCTTCTTGGAGAATCTTCAAGTAACTGAAAGGAACAACTAACCTTGGGTTGCTTTATAAGAAATCCCAAGATTATAAGCTAGTTGGATTTTGTGATGCTGGCTATGCTGAGGACAGAATTGAAAGAAAATCCACCAGTGAAAATTGTCAGTTCCTTGGTGAGAATCTGATATCCTAGACTAATAAAAGACAATCAACTATTGCATTGTCTAGAACAAGCTGCTAATTGTTGCATACAACCGCTATGGATGAAGTATCAGTTAGAAAACTATCAAATTAGTGATACTTGAAGGGATTTAAGAGAGGTTTTTCTAAATTTTATAATCCTCTTAGCGGAACAAATCCCATTGAAACGGATCTTGATTAAATCATTAATCACAAATCAAACATAAACTTAAACACTTTAAGATTCATGTGTT
>Ga0315915_1003637_pt1 | contig 19547 bp, 10 predicted proteins | sample MpolbnodulesMG_FD_207738 | JGI IMG/M metagenome (GOLD analysis project Ga0315915, IMG submission 207738) | Medicago polymorpha root nodule microbial communities from Los Angeles, California, United States - branched nodules | ecosystem: Host-associated > Plants > Roots > Nodule | place: USA... | reverse complement strand
TGAGGAGGTTGATGAAAATGGAAAAGTGGTTTAATGGTTTTTGATGGACAATTATGGTGAATTTTGGAAAAGGAATGTTAAAGTTGACACTTGACTTGAAATTTTTTGGACCTTGGACATATTTTGGGGGTAATTTGGTCATTTACTTGTGTTTTTAGGAAACTTTTGATGTTAAAAAGGCAATTTTCTTTTATGAATGACATTTCTGATTTTCTACGATTACTGAATCTGTCGCATAGGTGAGAGTTAGATCGAGATTATACAGTACATATTTCAAACTTGGTTTCTAAATCAGTTGAAAACCTATATCATCCGATCTTGATCTAACATCACTACGTGGCTAATTGCCTAACTACGAAAAACTTAAAATTGAAGGGAATTTAAAATAAATATTGTCTATACTTCCACAATGACTCTCATACCCTAGGGCCTGGACATAAATATTACACAATAAGTTTATAAATGTCAAATATTTTTTGTTAAAAAATAAATACGAATTATGCTAGCAACACATATTTTAATACACACACGTTTCAACACATTCTCTTTGATTAATCAAAATGTCAAACACACTTTCTCTAATGAATTTGTATGAGACCCACATGATTTGATGGGGACTATGTACATTTTAACCAAAAGAGAGTGAATTGAAAAATATGTATTAGAAGGAAAAAAAATTCCTCGTGTCTTGTAAAATAGCATAAAATTTCAATTGAGTTTGATGGAATATATTTTTTACTATGTAAATCATGTTGTATTTATCTCATATGTAAAACTGGAAATAATATTAAGTGGTGGAGATAAAAATGGTATTTAAATTTTGAAAAAGGACTAGATGGGTATGACAAATATTATTCACAATAAATATAAGCTATCTTCAAGCTTTCCCCACTGCATCCTCTATGCTTTGTTTCATATTATGTCATAAGTTTTATCAAACTTACAGTTGAGATTAACCAAATTGTTGAATTTATATGGTCAATGACTTCAATTAAAGAGAAATCGTTGGAAAGAACTCAAATTTAAATTTCGGTTAGAACATTTTTTTATAAGTTTAGTCTACTTTTATAAACGAACTTCAAATTGATAGAATATTTTCCATCAAGAAATTAAAGGGTTAGTAAAATAATCTTAGCCGAACAAGTTAGGTTGATTGATCATGTCCATTTTAACTGCTCTAAGTTACATACTCTCATAAAGTTAGGACTTTAAGACTTATTTTTGGGTCTTGTCCTTTGTATAACCTATATTTCACAAGAAGTACATACAAAATTCAGTTATCTTTTTTTTCTTGACAAAAGTAATCCAGTTATCTTAAATGATCGAATAAAAGTATATTGAACCAAAAATCAAATCATATTTTATTCAAATAATACAAACAATGATACAAGAGTAAGGTGCATATCAATTGTGTACTTTTAATTATAACTATTTCAACTATCAACATGGTCGTATCATGTTCTAGTTGTTGTCCACCCAGAATTGTTTTTGAAGATTCTCTACTATGTTATTGTCCACTTGAAAACCTTTGGTGAGTACTTCTGTAGAGATTTTTGGATTAGACCCAAATACAGCATTAGCAATTGTGATGACACCTGGATTTTGGCTGCCAAGTCCAGCAATGGCAACTGCATTTCCATACCCAACATTCAATTGGAAATGAATGAGACCAATTGGAAACACAAAAACATCTCCTTTGTTGAGTACTTTTGTGATGAGACGGTTTTCTGGATTAGAAGTAACAAACCCGACATAGAGAGTACCCTCCAACACTATAAGAATTTCAGTTGCTCTAGGGTGAGTATGTGGTGGATTTAGTCCCCTAGATGCAAAGTCAATGCGAGCAAGAGAGATACCTAGAGTGTTTAGTCCTAGTATCTCATTAACGGTAACTGGTGTCACTTTTGAACCAAGTGGATTTGATGTGTTTCCTTCTTTCACCGAGTAGAAGAAATCATTTGCTGTAGCAAGCTTTGGATCCTTGCAGAATTTGCCGTTTACAAAAACTGCAAAACAAATTCATCAGATAAATAAATAATATCCTCTACTTATATATGTATATATCAATGTTTTCAGACATGAGATTGAACTCGTGAGACTTTTGTATCATAGTTCAATTGGTCCAAAAGGTTGAACCAAACGAGTAAAAATAAATAAAGAAGTATTAAAAAGTATACATACCACCATTCTTGGTGTCATTGATAGCCACACAAAAGTCCTGTAGAGGGCTGGGATCAAAGGCAAAGGCACAAGATGTCAATGCTAAGAAGGCTGTGCAAAACAAGTAAATACTCTTCATATTGTTCTCTAGATAGCTTGATGTATGTTTTAGCAACTCTTGTATATTTGCTTGTGAGTTTATGAGGGATGAGATTTTGGAGATATAGAGAGAGGTTATATATAAGTATTATAGAAATTGAAATAGTCCATATTTTTTTTCTCATAAAATACATTTAAGGACCTAGTAAAAACAATCTTTGTTAATTTAGTAGTTGATAATCTTTAACAACTGCAGGCTACATATTCTTCTTTTTCATGATTAAATTGTGTTCAAATAATCTTTAACAACCTGGTAAAAAAAATACATTAACAATTGCAGGTTAATCATATTAGAACATGTCTTTGTATCTATCTAACATAAGATCATAGTCAACTTCAACAGAAGCATACACACACAATTGACCATATCATCATCAGTATATATTTTTAGCTTTTGAGAAGTTCCACATTCATGAGAAGAGTGCTTACTTGTTTTTCACAACTTTCTTAGCAATGACATCTTTTGCCTTTCCATTTGATCCCAACCCTCTGGAAGACTTTTGTGTGATTATCAACGACATCAATACTTGGGGTATTTATATACAATAATTTATTTATTTTTATTAACAGTTGATTGATTTAGTCCTTCAAATTTGCAAAATACTCCATCTGATCTTAGATATAACTAAAAGGTCAAATGTATTTTATCCAAATTTAGATCAAATACATTTGAATTTTTGCTTATATATAAGACAAAAGAGATTAATTACTTTGTCCCTTAAATTAGATAAATTTCCATCAAATTAGTCACTTTTTCAAATTTTGATGCAATGAAATATTATTTTATTCGTTTTGATGAGTATTTACTATAGAAATATTTTGATGGATGAACTAAATTTAAGGGACTAATTTAGTGTTTCATATAGTTGAGGAACTAAATTATCCACCCTTACAATTTCAAGAACTAAAATGCCTTTTTTCTCGTATATATGCATTTAAACACATGCTTCACATCCATCGTATTAGAACTTTTCTTTGATCAATTTAATTTTCAGTGTTGGTGAACGGAAAATGCTACAAAGATCCAAAACTTGTTACACCAGATGATTTCTTTTTCTCAGTAAAAGAAGAAAACATATCAAGTCCACTTGGTTCGCAAGTGACGCTAGCCACAGTCAATGAGCTATTAGGATTAAATACTCTTGGTATCTCTTTTGCTCGAATTGACTTTGCACCTAAGGGTCTAAATCCTCCACATGCTCACCCTAGAGCCAATGAGATACTTATAGTGTTGGAGGGTACTCTCAATGTTGGTTTTGTTACTTCTAACCCAGAAAACCGTCTCATTACAAAAGTTCTCAAGAAAGGAGATGTCTTTGTGTTTCCAATTGGTCTTATTCACTTCCAATATAATGTGGGGGATGGAAATGCGGTTGTCATTTCTGGACTTAACAGCCATAATTCAAGAGTTATCACTATTATTAAGGAGGTATTTGGGTCTAATAAAATTTCTTCAGAAGTTCTCACCAAGGCTCTTCAAGTGGACAATAACATAGTTGACAATCTTCAGAAACAATTCTGGTTGGACAACAATTAGAATTATAAATTGTTATATGTGCTTTAAGCACCAAATTTATCTCAATTATTGTTGGTTTTTTGTTAAATGAATTTAAAATAAACACATAGTGAGGTGTGCCAAATATTCATAAAGTTTTGAGAGCTGGAATTTACCAACTTGTTTAAGTCATAAGTTTCTATCACCTATTTTTGCTTATAATTAGAATCAGAAGGAGCAAGTCATTACCAAATATCACATAGCAGAAGAGGATAAAAAAGTAAAAACAATATTCTGAAATTTTGAAGAGATTAAAACGAAAGAGAATATTTAACGAGAACCACATCCAAAATTCATTTATCTTAAAAGGTTATGTTAACAGGTGCCCTTAGGGCACTAGTTAAGGAATCAAAAAAGAAAACAATTGTTAAATTCTATGTAGAAAAAGTTACTTTTTGTTATTTCAATTAGGGCTGGACAAACTCATCCGACCCGCCCAGAACCGTCCGGCCTGCGAGAAAATAAAGGCAAACGGGCGGAGCAAAACCGGGTTCACGGGTTGGGCGGGGCAGAAATTCGGGTTCTGCTGGTTAGTAACAGACGGCTACCGGGGGTGTATATAGCACTGTGTATAACCGAAACCGAACCGAATAATTGGGCTTACTCCTCTGGCCCAACTAATTTCCTCAACCCAACCCAAAAACCCCTTCATATTAATACTAATTTCTCAAACCAAAAACCCTGGTTCACTCACTTCTGCGTCGTTTCCTTCTTTCCTTTCAGCTTTCATCCATTCCTTTCCTTGTTTCCTGCAGACAACAACACATTCTTTCCTTTTATTTATTTATTTATTTATTTATTTTTCTTCTGGTTGACTCATTCATCTCCTTCATTTGTTTTAGCAAGTCACGGTACAAAACCTTCATGTTACAAACATTCGTTCTTTTGTCCAGATTTGTGAGATTTCACCATGAAACACCATTTTCCTTGCAATTTATGAACCAGATCTGGGTATATGAGACTGGAACTGTGTTTTCTTTTTTCGTCTCGTAAAACCGTGTAAATCAAACCGCTCGACCGGTTAAGCCGAAAAACCAAAAATCAGCAAAACCGAACAAAAAACGGACGAGTTTGGGGGTGATTATAGAAACCGCGGGTTGACTCGGATGTGAGTTTTGAGCCCGAAAACTGGCCGAAACCGTCCGTTGTCCACCCCTAATTTCAATAAATCAAATACACAATTTTTAAGATAAAGTTTCTACTTTTAGTTTCTTAACAAATACCACAAAGGCATTTGTTAGCATTTCCCCATCTTAAATTATCGAATGAGAGTTTATTCAACCAAATCAAATCATATTTTATTCAAATCATATAAAAAGTGAAATCAAATTATCTTTTATTCAAATAATAGAAACACGAATATAAGAGCAAGGTACATTCCCTAAAAAAATGAAAGAAGCAAGGTATCAAGCCTTGCATTTTATTCAATTATAACTATTCAAATGATCAATAAAAGCATAAACATAAAATACAATTTCTAGTATCGTGTACTAGTTGTTGTCCCACCAAAACTGCTTTTGGAGATTGTCCACTATATTATTGTCCACTTGAAAAGCTTTTGTGAGAACTTCTGAAGAAATTTTTGGATTGGACCCAAATACAGCATTAGCAATAGTGATAACACCTGGATTTTGGCTGCTAAGTCCAGCAATGGCGAGAGCATTTCCATATCCAACATTCAACTGGAAGTGAATGAGACCAATTGGAAACACAAACACATCTCCTTTGTTGAGTACTTTTGTGATGAGACGGTTTTCTGGATTAGAAGTAACAAATCCGACATAGAGTGTACCCTCCAACACTATAAGAATCTCAGTGGCTCTAGGGTGAGTATGTGGAGGATTTAGTCCCCTAGCTGCAAAGTCAATGCGAGCAAGAGAGATACCAAGTGTGTTTAACCCTAATATCTCATTAACCGTTACTGGTGTCACTTTTGAACCAAGTGGATTTGATGTGTTTCCTTCTTTAACTGAGAAAAAGAAATCATTTGGTGTAGCAAGCTTTGGATCCTTGCAAAATTTTCCATTCAAAAATACTGCAAAACAAATTCATTAGAGAAATCATATGCTACTCTTATATATGTATATATCAATGAGATTTCTAAATCATAGTTTCAATTGACTCAACAAGTTGAACCAGAAAACTAAAAATAGATAAAAAAATCTTTAACCAAATATTGTTAATTTAAAAGAGCATACATACCGCCATTCTGGGTGTCATTGATAGCCACACAAAAGTCTTGTAGAGGGCTGGGATCAAAGGCAAAGGCACAAGATGCTAAAGCCAAGAAGGCTGTCACAAACAAGATTGAAGTCTTCATGTTTTTTTTAGAAATTATATTTGTGTAATTTGCTTGTATATGTTTGTGCAAGGGTGAGATATTTCACAATGCAAACATAACGTATATTTATAAGCAAGTGACATTGAACAAGTCCATTGTTAATTTACTTGCACAAGCGTGTAAAGACCTAGAAAATTTTAATTAATCAAAGCATACATTTTTTTATTAGTAGTTGGGCATTATTCTTTACAAGAACAAATTGAATATTCGTGGACATTGGTCTTGTATATATGTTGGTAAAAGTAAGTATTTTTTAGTCAAGTAGTCTATGAACTAGAATTCACCTTTAAGGTGAATAAATGAGATGTATGGGGTTCGAACCTCACTTTACTGCATACTACAATGTATTGTCTCTACCAGCTGAATTATACTCACGGAGACTAGTAAAAAAAAGCAAGTCTTATCAATACAATCTCTAACACACTCTTATGTCATTTAAAACTCAATAGAGTGCAATTAATATATGGAATAGGATTCCCTACTATAATTGCGTCATACAATAACAAATGACAACCTTCCGATCAAGATGAATGACCTCATTGTTTTATTGTATAAAACCGAGTTGAAATATGAATTGTCTGATCTTAAATCAACGGATGGTATTTATTACAACGTGACACTGTATTAAAATTTTACAGCAGAAAAACACGATCCTTAATATATGTTTGCCCCATGAATTTGTTCGATCAATATAAATTTCAACCAGTAGAAGATTTTGCTTTAGAGAGTGCGTTATTAACATTTGTCTGATGTATAAAATTGGTAAGAACCACAAAGTGGAATATATCATGTTGGTTTGAGGTAGAATAAGTCATTTCATAAAATTTATGTTTGATTAAGTTCCAAATATTTTTACTAGTTAAAAACTACTTGAATTAGTCTTTGAGCAGTTGAGCACATTTAATATTTTCTTATTCCAGTGGTCGATTTATTATTCCTACTTCTTTTGATTCCTTCTCATGAATGTGACACTTCTTAAAAGCTAAGAAAATGTATACTGATGATATAGTCAATTGTGTGTGTATGCTTCTATAATTATCAACAAGGTCTATATGCTTGACCTCTATTGAAGTTCAATATGATGTTAAGTTAGATTGATACAAATACAAGTTCTAATCTAATTGAGGACATAATACAATTTATTTGCAGATTAGTTGAGAACTATTTGAAAGTATCATATAATAAAAAGGAAATATAAAGTGCATTTTAGATCGAATTGATATCCTTGTCAAAGGTTAAATAGAAAATTATTTAATTATCAAATAGTATCATCTTATTTTTAATCATTTAATATAAATTGAGGAGGATAAATATATTATTCATTAAATTGATATTAATAATCATTTTAAAATTGTTCTGATAAAATTTGAACTTTGTTTTGTAAGGCTACATAATCAAACTCTTAACTTTGAGATGAGACGTCATAGATGAATAATATCATTGAATTAGCGTGTCATAATTATTTTTATCGGTCTACTTCAACTATTTAACTTTGCAATACAACTTTAACTTATTACACATCATGAACAAAGTGATCATATATGTCATAGTAAAGCACAAAAATTGAGCATAGACTGAGGCCTTCCCATGGTTTGATTACAAAGGCTATTGATAAACGGTGAAGGAATTTGTCAAAGTGTTGAGAAAGAACCAAAGGGAAAGAAGGGACCTGATGGTGAAATGATATCTAAGAAGCGACCATGATTATAAGAAGCTAATTTCTTTTTTTGTTGGGATTATGTGTAGTTAAGTATGATTCTATTGTAAACTCTTAATCTGATTGATTATATATAATCTTTGTTTCATTATATCAGCGAATTATTTGTTCTTAATTCTTTTTTTCGACATGAGCTCCTAAATTGATTATTTCATTTAGAGAGTTCTCGACAAAAACTCTTTATCTAAAGTATCTAAAATAATTTCATTTGTGGATGCTAGTCGTTAGACTTAAGCTAAATTTATAGTTACGTAATTCTATCATACAGATCAACTAACCCTGATAATATATAATCGATCAAGAGGATACTTGACAGGTGTAGCTAATGAAATTTAATTCCAACGTATCTTTTTAGTTTGTAAAGTTTCACTGCATTTAGTGTATCTTTAGTTTATGAATATCAAATACTACAATCCCTAACTTAAAGCAATAGAACAACTAAATGATGAGAAATACCACAAATATCTGTAAATACTATAATTGAAATATGAGAAATGCTAACAAATGCCCTTGCCCTAATGACACTTGTTAAGTAGTTTAATGAGAAAACTTTGTCTTGAAAATTATGCACTTATTACATTAAAATTTTGAAAATGTACATTTGTTTCATCAAATTCATCAATTATTTCCTTTTTCGTCTTCTTAATAAGTGCCCTTAAGACACTAGTTAGCATGACCCTTAAAATATTTTGGTACTGTTAATTGATAGGATTAAAAGAAGGTTGTCGGTGTGGAAGGGTCATAATTGATCTATGGGAGGTCGTCTGATTCTTCTTAAGTCTGTTTTGTCTTCCATTTTGGTCTACTTTTTTTTATTTTTCAAAGCTCCCTCGTGTAAAAAGAAAATGATGGCCTGGGGTTAAGAGGATGCATGAGTTTAATTTAGCATTACTAGATTAATGGTGTTGGAGGAAACAAGGAGTTTATGGTATGAGGTGTTGTGTGCTAAGTAGGGGGAAGAGGGTGTTTGTGTGTATGGAGAGGTGGTGAATCTGTTTGGTGGAAAACAGTGAAGAACATTAGAGAGGGAGTTGGGCTGGTAGATAGAGTCCCTTTGAAGGCTAGGTTTGGTAGGTTGTTTGAGATAGCTCATAACAAGTTGCCAATAGTAGCTTATATGTTTGTTTTAGGGTGGGGTGTGAACGGAAAGGTGTGGAAATGGCGTAGGCGGTTGTTTGGCAACGGTAGCTGATATGATATGTTATTTTAATTATAATAAGTTAAAATAATAAATAATTTGCAATTATTTATAATTAATAACTTTTGTAAATAATTAATTATAAAATCTAATTTACTTAATTTATAATTTATAATTTAATTTAGTATTGATATTTAAACCATTTTTTAATAGATGAGAAATCAGTTTCTTCCGGATCAATTTCCCACAAGTGTAAAACTAAATAGGAAAAGTTTAAATAAGTTTTTACTCACTTTAAATATTTTATATTTTGTTTTTCATCCCTCTAAAAATTTCCAACATATTTTGATCCATTAAATATTTTTCATCACGATTTTTGGTTATTGCTTTTAAGTAAACTATCGTTTGAAATTTTGAATTATTTTTTGTAGTTATTTTTAATACATTATAGAAATCTCTCTTAATTTTTTTCTCAACTAAGGAAGAATTAAACATGAATTTTTAAGTTTTTAGCGCTTAAAATTCATATTTAATTTTAATTTTGATAAAAAAAATCTAAATTTTTTTGGGAGAGATTATTATAATATTTTAAACATCTCTGTAAATTTTTGTCAAAAATGTGATGGGTACATACAAGTTGACTTAGAAGTATGGACAAAAAATCATGCTGAAAATCATACTGAAGTATGGGTCTTGTTATCTTGTGTCCTAAGGGCACAAGTTAGGGATTCCTAAATTAGAAGTTTTTCATAGAAAAGAACAAAATTTTGATTTTAAAAAGTTGAGTAAAGTAGAATGCACAACTTTTAAGACAATCATTTCTATTTTAAATTCCTTAACATATGCCCTTGGGACACATGTTAGCATTTGCCAACATTTTAAGGGTCAAACTTGTTGAGAATATTTAGACGGATTAAAATTGAAATTTTTGATATTTACATGGAGAAAAAACTGATTTAACCCTGAGGAATCATTATTGTCAAAACAAATTTATTGTACATCAATTTAAAGGAGTGATGTTTCCCTAGAATTTTTTGTTGTGGTTCAATGAAATAAAATCATTGAATTGATTCCCAAAATTCAAGATTGACAATCATGAAAAAAAGTAAAGTATACACAAAGTTTTATGTCATTAACACTCACACGAACCACGATGACATTAATACACATATAAGACTTAGTGACATTAAAATGTAATTTCTTATTAAAAGTAAGGGCTATTTCAATGTTTTCTACTTATAAATATATTGTCTTTGTGTCTACAAAACTTCATCTCTCCTAAAACATACACAAACAAATATACCTCAAAAGAGAGTTGTGAAAAGATATAGTGAGATATATAAACAATATGAAGAGTACTTACTTGTTTTTCACAACTTTCTTAGCAATGGCGTCTTTTGCCTTTACATCTGATCCCAGTCCTCTACAAGACTTTTGTGTTGCTACCAACGACATCAAGACGAGTGGTATGTGTGTGTGTGTGTATATATATATATATATGATAATTTATTTTATTTTTATTAACGATTAATCAATTTAGTCCTTTAAATTTGCAGAATACTCCCTCTAATCTTGCATATAACTAAAAGGTTAAATGTATTTGGTTCAAATTTGGATCAGATACATTTGACTTTTTATTTAGATTTAAGATACAAGGGATTAAAAATTTTGTCCCTTAAATTAAAAAATATCAATCACTTTTCTTTCAAAATTTGCATCACAATTTTGAAGGTTCTATACTTGTTTTGTTAGAATAAAAGACTATTCGAGTCAACAATGCATTTTTTTTATGGATGTTTACTAAAGAAACATTTTTCTGGAGAGACAAAATTGATTGATATTTTTTAATTTAAGGGACAAATTGTGAATTCGAGGAACTACATTATTGACCCTTACAATTTCAAGAACTAACTATCCTATTCACTCATATATATGCATTTTAACACATCCATTGTAATATAATAGTAAATAACTTTTTTCTGATGATTTTAATTTTCAGTGTTGGTGAACGGACAATATTGTAAAGATCCAAAACTTGTTACACCAGATGATTTCTTTTTCTCAGTAAAAGAAGGAGTTATATCGAGTCCAGTTGGTTCTCAAGTGACATTAGTTACAGTTAATGAGATATTAGGATTAAACACTCTTGGTATCTCTCTTGCTCGTATCGACTTTGCTCCTATGGGTATAAATCCCCCACATACTCACCCTAGAGCCACTGAGATACTTATGGTGTTAGATGGCACTCTCAATGTTGGCTTTTATACTTCTAATCAAGAAAGCAGTACTCCCGTTACAAAAGATCTCAACAAAGGAGATGTCTTTGTGTTTCCAATTGGTCTCATTCACTTCGAACATAATACTGGAGATAGAAATGCGGTTGCAATTTCTGGATTTAGTAGTCAAAATCCAGGAATCATCCATATTATTAAGGATACATTTGGGTTTAATCCAAAAAATTATTCACAAGTTCTCACCAAGGCTTTTCAAGTGGACAACAAGAGACATAGTTGAAAATCTTCACAAACAATTTAAGTTGTGATATGTGCTTGTAGCACTAAATTTATCTGAACTATTGTTCATTTTGCGTTTGATTTGACTTTGTGACATTCTGAGATGTAGTAACAGATTATAATAAATAAAACTTAGGACATTATGATCTTATATTCATATTTGAATTATTTGATTTTTTTTTAAGAGAAATGATATTTATACAACCATTTTGTGACAATTTTTAGATAACTTTCTCTCTCATTCTCACATGATGTTCTTATCATTTCTCTTCCTTTTTCTCTCTCCATTGCTTTGACCAATAAAAAGAGAGAAAACCAAGGTTGTCACCAAAGTTGTCTATATAAATGTACAAATATCATTACTCTTTTTTTTATTACTGCAAACCGGTCTAGTTCATATCATTAATAAAAAAAAAAGTTTGTCTAACATGTGCAATGTTAAAGCAATTAAAAGTGAAACTTTTTCTTTTATTGAAAACAACAATTTTTTATTATAAAAAGATACATATTTAATATTAAATGTGCAAGTTTGAATGCAAACTTACTTTTTTAAACTTCTTAATGTGTACAAATTTGCACATGATAGGAAAAAAAATCGACTAGTACATGAGTAACATAAAAAAAATTGGGGACTAGATTATAAATATAAGCTCTCTCTAAGTGATGAGTTACTATAAATATATCAAATTTTATTTTTAGACTCTTTTAAATTTTTTCTTTAACTTATAGTCTCTAAAAAAAATTTCACCATCAATTTTGGTCCATATTTTTAAATCAACTTATATATAGCCTTCATAATTTTGAATGGAAATTTCCAACAATGTTTATAACAATATAAGAATTCAATTTTTTAACAAAGCATGAATTAAAGTGAATTTTTATGCAAAAATAAAATAAAAAATTCATATTGATTTTTTTTTTTAGAAATTCTTATAATGTTATAAACATTTGTTGAAATTTTCATTCAACAATATGAAAGTTATACCTGAATTGATTTAAAAATAGGGATAAAAAGTGGTGATTGAAAACTTTTGAAAGACTAAAACTTAAAGAAAAATTTAAGGGGAAACAATTTCTTGAAAAAAATTGATTGAAAACGAAAAGTTATATATATATATATATATATATATATAAAACATATTTAACCTTATGAACAAAGACCCCACACCTAAATAAACTCCTTGGTGTGAGACGACAAATCAATATAAATACGAGATTGATTAATATCTTATACGGATTTAAATTATGAAATATTCGACTCTTACTTTTATTTTAAGTGTCATCTAACTGGTGCCCCATTGACATTAATTAAAGAGAAAAAAAGGAAAATTCTACATTGAAAAATGTATTTTTTACACTTACACAAATCCTAAGATATTTTCCTTATTTTAATAACACCGTGTCAAAAAAACAACACTAAAAATTAAACGCATCCAAAACATAGAACAAAAACTACACGAACAAGGTGAGCATTTCCTCTTGCATATTTATGAGGAATAATTCAAAAGTGGGTTGTATATGAAATTTTGCGTGTTTTGATAGTTTAGAGTATTTGTTCATGTTGTTAGTTATCTTTTGCATATGTGATGTTTGTGAAAATGCCTCTAAGAAATATAGTACCAAATGTGAAAAGTATATATATGTTAAGCCCTTTTTAGATAAAGTTAATTTGTTTTCGTTTAATTATAAGCTATTTTGGAGAACTCAGGGTCTGTATGGTAAGATACATATTTGTGCTTATAGTTTATCAACAAAGTCATAAGCTGATTTCTTAAATTCTTAGAAAACTTAAATCCAAATAGATCATGAATACCTCTTATATTTGCATTTTATCTGTTGCAAGCAGCACAATAACAAGTGACTTTGACTTTCTGTGATGAACTCTCTTTCACTTCCTTCCAATCTCTTCCCAAGGTTCAATCTTTTGTCATCTCAATCCAATTTCTTTCTATTAATTTTAATATTTCATTGTTGTTTCTATTTTTCCTTTTTCTGATTTTGCTGTTATTTGTCAATAACATTTTCTCTGCAACTGAAAATGGAACAAATCAAAGATGGGCACCATTGAAATCATCAAATTCTCTCAATTTTTCTTCAAAGTCAAGATTTTTATGTAAAAGCACTCAAAATTCTTCAGGGGTTGGACCTGATGACGCAGTGATAATTGTTGATCATGGGTCACGTCGAAAAGAGTCCAATCTAATGCTTAGTAAGAATCGTTTGTTGAAATTAGTTATATGTAATTGGGAATGCTTTAGTTTTGATGTTGAAAATGTTGTCTTGTTTTTGAATTTCAGATGAATTTGTGGAAATGTATAGACATAAAACTGGATACAAGATTGTGGAGCCTGCTCATATGGTAATTTTCTTCAATTTGTTCAGTTTTTATTTGTGTTAGATGATATACCTGTTTGGATTGCCTTATTTGAGATTATCAACTGACATAAACACTCGTGAGAACGTTTGAGAGGGCTTATTGAAACAACTTATGACATGTCCATTGACTATTTTCACTTATTTACATAAGCTCTTTAGAATAGCTTGCTAAAACAACATATAGTTTATATAAAAACAGTTTGAATTTTTTCCGCTTACTCTTTAGCTATAGAAATAGATAATACGTAAGCACTTATATGATAACCGGTTATGCTATAAGTGCTTAATTAAGTTGTTTATGCAAATAATTCCGATATATGGTCATTTTCTTCAATTTGTGAAATTTAGAGAGACAAAATGAAGATAAAATATGAAATTTGAATGATGATAGATAGATGCTTGAGTTTTGAGTACTGTCTATATAACATATATGATTGCGATTTGGACTGTAACATCAATGTTCTATTTCTCCACAATGCAACCATGGTTAAGTTTGCATCAATGGCATTCGTGAATCGGATTTGGTCCATGACAGTATGGTTTTTATGTCTTCTGCATCACGACAAATGTTGAAGCCGCATCAACTGCAATTGGCTGCGATTTTCCACGATATCAAAGATTGCAATACAACCGTTGTCGTGATTTAAAACTGTATCTATATTGCGTTTAGGAAATTAGGAAGGTAGAACTTTTTATGATTAGTTTTTCTAGCAAGTGACCCAGTCTGGCATTATCTTATGATTATTGGCATTATCGTGGGGTTGTTTGGTGTGAACAATAATACATATTTGCCTTAATGAAGAAATAGAGTTAAGCTTCTTAGTCTTACCCTTTCTTTCATTTTTTGATCTTCAAGCTCGATTTGACTTTTAGAAATAACAGTAACAGTAACAGAATTCCTTTGGTGCATTTAGCCTTATCTTTACTTTTGTATTTTATCACATAGTTGTAGAGCCACAGAGCACATTCTTTGTTTTTTTATACTTCATAATATTTGTAAATTTTCAGGAATTAGCGGAACCATCAATTGGAGATGCTTTTCAATCTTGTGTTCAGCAAGGTGCACACCGTATTATTATCAGTCCCTTTTTCCTCGGTCCCGGAAGACATTGGAGTCAGGTAGATTTGCATATAACTTTGCTCTACCTATTTGTGTGATTTATTGACAGTGTCAAACGTTTTACACTGAAAAATGTATCAAAATCAAACTCATTGAAAATATCTCATGTGCAGGATATACCTTCCTTGAGTGCAGAAGCAGCAAAGCAACACCCTGGTGTGTCATACATTGTTACTGCACCCCTTGGACTCCATGAACTACTTGTGGTATGAATTTTCTCGATTTATTTCAATTCTATATTAATAATAACTCACCTATCCTGAATTGAATTAGTTGAAGTATTTGTTGAAAGTTGTTCTGTTTCCAAATTTCAAGTTTGAGTGCGTTTTTGGCATTTTGATTGCTCATTCTCATTCCTAAAAAAGTCACGTGTCAAAAAGGTTTTTATTTCAAATTAGTACTTTTTTGAACCAATTGTAGTGTATTGAAGGTTTAGCAGATTCTTTCTTTAGCAGTCTTGATTTTGTCATGACGAGACATGAATATTAATCCCTTTGGTATTAGGTTACTCCTTTTAAAATGAATTTTAGCGCTCTCTTTAGGAATCTGGTTTGTTTGCTTTTGGAATCAAGATTGGTAATCTTTCTCAAGGGATAATCCACGAGTATGAGCCTTATCGTAGAGTTCTAATGGAATGAGGATAATCTAGTAAAGGTTCACATAGTTTCTTCATTGGAAGCATTTCATATGCTTCTTGTTCTCTACTGTCCATTCTACTTTTTGGGGCTAGTCTTAGAATTTGGGTTGGGCTTAACTTAACTCACCCCTACTAAACCGGCTTGTAAGGTGAGAGATGTCCCCTACTTATAAATCCATTTTCAGGACATATTTCATCCAATCTGAAACACTTAACAGTTTGCATTGGCTAGTGTAGAATATGTCAATGTTCACTTTTACACCTCAAATTTGACAATGATTATTACAATGGGGTTTGAAATGAACTGTATGTGCTAGTGGAAAGGATACAATTCTATGGTAGTGTTTGATGCAAAGGCAAAACAAAATGAAATGAATCAGAATTTTTCTTCCACCCTTTTTAGTAAAATCAAAATTCTGTTTTGTTCCATTTTTTTTAGCATATATCAAACATAAAATATGACATCGTATGCGGTTGTGCCCCTTTTTAATGCGTCGGCCAAACACAAAGTACTGAATAACTGATCTATATTTTATTTTTTTGCTTGTTTGACATTTTGAACTTTAAACAATCATGTGTTGCAGGATGTTGTGAATGATAGGATCAATTATTGCTTAATGCATGTAGCTGGAGATGCAGATGAGTGTTCAGTTTGTGCTGGGACTGGAAAATGCATACTTCGTCAATAATTTATGAAACTGCATAGTTTTGAATGCCCTTCCTTGGAGGTAGACGAGGATGAGATGAAGCTAAAAACCAAAGAAATGTGTAAATTTATTGAGCTGCAGCTGTTCTGAAGTCATAACTTCAAGAAGCAGATTGATTCTTGTAGATAAACTTTTCTTGGAGTAAACTACCAATTTCATCCCTTAACTTGCACCCTATTTCCTACACCATGTAAACGAAAATAATTAGTTTCTAACGTTTTGTCACACTAGTCCATTAGTCCTTGGTTATACATGACTAACCGGACACATTTAATAAAGATTATGGACTAACGAGATCAACAAACGTTAGAGACTACCAATTATTTTCATTTATTTGAGGAGTGAAGTGGGAGAGAAAGTGTAAGTTCAAGAACAAAATTAGTGGTTTACTCATTTCTCTCGTTTTTGGAGTTTTTGCAAGAAGGAATAATTTAGTGTTTCCAATTTTGCCAAGGGTCCTTTTCTGAAGATTGAAGAAGAAATAAATAATCTGATTTGCCTATGAGCCTATGACACATGAAATTGATTGTTAAGTGAGTGCTCAAAATGTTCTGTGTGAGTGCTTAAACATGTGTAAATTTATTAGAGTTCTTTAATCTGTAACTGTGAGGTAATTGTTAAACACTTATCTCATTTAATCTTCTATAAACTAAATGTTAATTTAAACTGCAACATAGATGCTTCTGCTAATAACAATTTATCATTCAGATCATCAAATAGATTAATTCCTGCGAAGAATATAATGATAATAAAATTCTGAAAACCATTCAAGGATTATCCAATTTCTATTTTTTTCCAAATCATTTTTTTTAATGTATTGCTATGTATACTTTATGGAATACACATTTTTGTTTCATTATTTACCTTTTTTATGAAGTTTCATTATTATATCTAAGAGTGGGGATCCATTGATTTTGTGAGTAACTATGAGATGAGTTACTCCGCTTAATCCGCTTAATAACTCATTATATACAATGAATTTCATTGATTCAATGGTTGGATCAGTAAAATTTATTGTTTATAATGAGTTATCAGCAGATATCTGCTCCTTAAGGACCTGCGACGACATTCATGTTGCTGCAGAGGCTGGTGATCTGATAGCCATTCCGCAAAATTTGATTTCAAATCCTTTGAACGTTAATTCCAGCCAGATATAAGCATTCCAGAACACTCTGCTTTTTATTTTTGTTTATTTCTCTTAAAGAAATTGGCAAATTGAGATATTTGTAATTAATGTATTTCTCAGTATGTAGCTGGTCCATATCTAAATAAATGCACAACTAGCTGGCATTTAAGCAGGAAGTAGATTTAAGTAGCAATTTTCTTTGAGATTTTACAATTTAAAATTACATCTTCACAAAATTTTGTCAATTGTTATGAAACAAAAATTGAGGAAAAGATGAAGAATTTGTTGTGTCACACAAAATATGTTAATTTTCTGTTACTTTTGCGGTTATTATTATGTATTAGCTTTTCTGCATGTGAAATTGTAACAAACCAAAGATCAAATTCTCTCAGTTTTTCTTTAAAGTCTCTGTTAAGCACTCAAAACTCTTCTGGGGTTGGGTTGGTCCTGATGATGCAGTGATAATTGTGGATCATGGTTCAAATCGGAACGAAGCCAATCTTATGCTTAGTAAGAAGAATTTGATGAAATTAGTTACATGAAATTGAGAATGTTTTAATTTTGATGTTTAAAATGTTGTCTTGTTTTGAATTTCAGATAAATTTGTGGAGATGTTTAGAAACAAAACTGGATACAAGATTGTGGAGCCTGCTCAGATGGTAATTTTCTTCAATTTGTTGTTTTTTCTTCATGTTAAACCTATATGAGGCACTCACACAGGCACAACACCGGCATCAATGTAATTCAAGAAAATGAATTAATCAAATGCAATCTCATGTGTCGGTGTTGTGTCAGCTTCGAACACCTACACATGTGGACACACCTTCACAACATCAATCAACGTTTTTATGTCTTATGCAATCCGACATAATTGAGGTCGGATGAGCCATATTTGACTGTACTTTTCCACAATATATCAAGGATTGTAGTATAACCTTTGTCGTGATTTAAAACCTTATCTATATAACTTTTAGGAAATTGGTTTATTTGAGCTTATCTACTACCATAAGCACTTGTAATCTTTGAGAGGGCTTATGGAAGTAACTTATGACATATCGACAAGTTTGTTTTCAGCTTATTTCGATAAGCTTTCTAGGATAGTTTATATTTAAACAATCAGACTTTATGTTAACTTCTATGATGTACATAGTTTATATATAAGCACTTATATAACAACTTTATGTTATAAAAGCTTAATTAAGCACTTATAGAAAGCTTAATTAAGCTTTCTGGCATTATCTTATGATTATTAGCATTATCCTTGGGTTGTTTGGTGTGGACAACTAAACATTTTTGCGTTCATGAGGAAATATAGTTAAGTTTCTTACCCTTTCTTTCATTTTATGATCTTGAAGCTAGATTTGCATTTCATGACATAGTTGTAGGGTGACTTCTAGGGTAAGGGTTCAATTAGGTCCCTCACCGGTGGACCACTTAAGTTAACCGTTAGATTAAAAAAGTCTATATGATCTCTTTAGTCAATACCACACTAGATTGGATCTCGTCTTTCTGCATCACATTCTTTACGGTTAATTATATCGGTGCATTTGCCCATATTAGAGTTCCGACTGCATTTGACAACCCCACAAGTTCGGTGGAAACGCCCGTCAATAAAGACACAAATAGGTTCTTGGTTATTTTCCTCTCGTGTTTTATCAAAAGCATCCATGATATAGGTTATTATTATGATTTACAAAGGTAGAGTTCTTTATTGTCTTGCCACCGCCGGCACAATTTTCTGATTGCTAAACTTCATATTAGAAGGAAAAAATCCGTAAAATCTAATTGCATCCATACTAGAAATTTCAATTATTTGAAACTCCACTATATGAAGATTTCTATAAGTCAATGCCGGATCATAAAACAATATTTTAAGTTAAAGAACAAGAAAGAGAAGAGAAGGATTACATTTTTGTGAATTGGGATAATTTGATGAAGAGAGGAAGAGAGGTGAAAGAAGGAAAAAAATTATTGTGTGAGTGGTACATAATAAGATCT
>Ga0315915_1003636_pt1 | contig 19551 bp, 11 predicted proteins | sample MpolbnodulesMG_FD_207738 | JGI IMG/M metagenome (GOLD analysis project Ga0315915, IMG submission 207738) | Medicago polymorpha root nodule microbial communities from Los Angeles, California, United States - branched nodules | ecosystem: Host-associated > Plants > Roots > Nodule | place: USA... | reverse complement strand
CCTCAACATTATTCTTTATTCATTAAATTGCCACTTACTTCTAAGACATCTAGAGGTGAAACCAAGCATTTGTCTATGGTTGATTCCAAGTTTGTACATTTTAGAATCACGTTTGGGTTTAGTAAAACATGACCATAAATTGATATGTTTAGCTTTTAACTATAAGAATAAGAATTGATTTCAGTCCTAAAATCAATTCATCCTAAAAGCTAATATTTCCAGCTTTTACGATGACATAGAATCATTTCTCAAATTTATGGACATGAGTAGTTTTCCCTTAAAATACCTATCCTTTAAACTTTTTTTTGTGGTGGCTGGGTTTCGAACCAGACTTTGCATATATTATACATTGTTCCTACCAACTGAGCTAAGCTCACGATGACACTTATCCTTTAAACTCAATCTTATGCAAAATATTCCAAGATAATGCTATGTTTTTCCTTTAATTTGATATGATATTACATTATCCATGTTTGATGTCCTTTACCAGCTTAAATATCCAGCACCAGGAGCTCCAGATTTAGCTAAAAGGGTGAAGGAACTACTCAACGAATCCGGTTTCAACCGCGTCGATGAAGACAAAAAAAGAGGTCTTGATCATGGTGCTTGGGTTCCACTAATGTTAATGTATCCAGAAGCTGATATCCCAGTTTGTCAGCTTTCTGTTCAATCTGACTTGGATGGAACTTACCATTATAACTTAGGAAAAGCATTGGCACCTCTTAAAGATGAAGGTGTGTTAATAATGGGTTCTGGAAGTGCTGTTCATAATTTGGGAACACTTAATCCTCGTGCCGGTGTTTCTCCTTGGGCCTTAGAATTTGATAATTGGTTAAAAGATGCTCTTCTTGATGGAAGGTATGTACCCCTTTTTCTGTTTTGATGTTCATGTTTAAAGATTACATATGCGTGTGTTTGGTTCTGCGGTAACGAAGATTAATTTTAGTGAAAAGTAAGTTGAATTCGAAGTGTTTATGTTTGCATACATTCACTTAAATATGAGATGAACAACGAATTTGATAGAAAAAAAATGTTTGGAGTAAAACTTACAAATCATTGCATCGAGTTAGAATCAATTTTAGATAAAAAATTAATTTCAATCTATATCACTCATATGTCAAAAGAAATCGATTTTGTGTTTGAAATCACTTTTGGCTCTCCCAACCGTGAAACCAAACACACACATAGTTGATTTTATTGAGATTGTTAACAAGGTTCTGAAAATTGGTTAGTAACTTCTATTGTTGCTGGGATGTCAAGTCTTATAATGTCTCCACAACCAAGGTTTTAAAATAGTTCGCGACCGCAATTATGATTGCAGCGTGTAGGTTTTTTACGTCGTGATCACATAGCCATATTTGACCACAATATCAAAATTATGGTTGCAGCGTGTAGGTTTTTTACGTCATGATCACATAGCCATATTTGACCACAATATCAAATATTACAATGTGGTCTTGACTAATACGATCGCGAATTAAAATTGCGTCTGATCAGCTGCGTCAACTATATTTCACCACAATTTTATGCAAGCAATATACAAAGAATAAAAACGCTATCGTATCTAAAAACATCGGGTGCTAAGTATATGAAATTGTATGGTTTGGTTCTTCATGGATTGGTTGTGAATGTTTTAATTTGAATTGCTTTTATAGATATGAAGATGTGAATCATTATGAACAAAAGGCGCCGCATGCGAAAAAGGCTCATCCATGTCCAGATCATTTTTATCCATTGCATGTTGCTATTGGTGCTGCTGGTGAAAATTCAAAGGCCAAACTTATACACAATAGTATTAATTTGGGAACTCTATCTTATGCTTCTTACCAGTTTACATCAGATTCCAGCTAAACTTGTGTCTTTATACATAAATTCAGTTTCAGTTGCATATACTCTCTATGCATAGTTATTTCAATAAGTATCTATGAAGATGTTGGAAGTAAGTTACTTATGTTTTTTGTGTTTGTGTTATGAAGCACTTAATGTAAAAATTGAATTCTGAATAAAGAAATTTTAAGTACTTTCCTTATTGTTGAGATGTTTGATGATTCATTTGTTTAGCTCTTTTTGTTTGGTTTCAACAAATGTTCACACAGTTTGAGGTTGGAGTATGTTGTTTGGTAACTAATCTGAGTATGTAATGTTACAACTCTAGGATACAAACCTTGAGATCTTAAGGGTCCGTTTGATGGTCAGGATATGATAAACACAGGATATGATATGAAACTGGATAGAGATAGGATATGATATTAACAAGATAACACTTATCCTATCATGTGTTTGATGTGCACATGATAACAATTAAGATAACATTATTCTATCATAATAAATGACACAACTACCCTTTTATTCAATTACATTGTTTTTACAAGTTTTCGTATTACAGCACCCATCAATGGAGAAGAAGACAAAGAATCCAAAAGTAATCACATCTCCGCTATGTTGTGTGTCTTTGCACGTGAAGGGAAAATCAATTGGTTTCACCATCGGCACCATGTTCACCTCAAAAAGCTTCTTTATTTTTTTTTAATGCAGTTTCTCTTTGATTTAACAATCTCACGTATATAATTTTACATCATCATCCTTTGATACTATTTCAATCTTCAATTTCCTTTACGATTGCTTTGGAATTGGGTTGTTCTTCTTCTTTTCTCTTCAATTTCCTTTGTAGCATATCTAATTTAATTAGGGTTGTATCTGGATTCGATCAATTGTTGGAACAAAAATAATGGAAAGAGAAAAAAAAACGAGAGGACAAGTGGTGAGAGGTTGGAGAACAATGGAGGACAGAAGACGCAGAGATAAAAGAAAATGAAGAGGCAGAGGAAGAAGACAAACATGTTGATAGAGAGAGGAAGAGAAGGAGAGGGTTGAGCGATGAGTAGAGGAGAGAAAAGAAGAGAAGGTTATGAGTCATGGGTATATCGGTCAAAATAATAAAAAAGTTTTCAATCCTTGGAAAGGATAACTCTAACTCAGCCTATAGTCAGGATAGAAAATACAAAGGCTGATCAGGATAGGATTAATAACATGATTAATGTATCATATCCAATTGGTGCATCAAACGAAAGATATGGGTAGGATATGATAGACTTATCATATCTTGTGTTTTTGTCATGACCATCAAACGCACCCTAAGTTCTTTCACTTTCAAAAACTACCGAAGAATGTTAGTGATTGCAAGGTGGCATTTCACGTGGGAAAGGTCAATCCTTTCCCAGCATCTGCTACCACATTACCCTTACCCGGATGATAACTCATCAACTCAAAATTATAATCCTTAAAAAATTTCAACCATCTCCTCTGTCTCATATTCAACTCCTTCTGATCAAACAAATACTTCAAACTCTTATGATCGCTGAGTACACTTCAAACTTCGAACCATACAAGTAGTACCTACAAACTTTAAACACAAACACTACATGGGAAAGACTGATTTTTACCTATAACTGCCAGTTTAATAGGTTGCAACTGGCTTTGTTTGGTATTGTATTAATCTGATTATAAGTAGTGTGCAAGAGGTTCTAGAAGCAATTGCTTATTTATTTTGGTTTTGATGATGTTTTTGTTGATGTTATGTTTAATCTGATTATAAGTAATTGATTGGTATGTAAAAGAACCTTAGCTAATCCAACAGTATATTTTATCTTTATATCTCTATCTTATATTTACCACCAAACAAGCTCTTAATTTAATTGTGAATCATAAGGTATAAATAGCTTTCTCATGTAGACGTAGTTGGTTGCGGTTTATTTTCAACAAACTCTTATTATTATATCTCTACATTACAGAATTCAGTACTATATAAGAGGAATATAGACATTGTAGCTTATTTTTAACAAACTTCCATATCAAGTTTAGTCAAATACAGACAAATGAGGTAGTTCATACATTATCTAGGAGACCATATTTTTAGCTAACTCTCATACTTTTGTTGATGTACCGTCATATATTAACGAATTATTATCTAATGAAACAATATAAGCATCTTTCTTTTAAAAAATGTAATAGCGTTCTTTCCATAAAAAAACACTTCTTTTTGCTCACACTTTGATATTTGCTCTCACAAATTTATCTAAGAATGTAAGCCCCCTCGTCGCCTATTGTCATGCCTCCGTTGAAGACCTATTCCAGGGCAACACATCCTTCCACTGACTTTTCTAGTCGCTCTCCTTGCCCAAGAATGTGGTTTTCTTTGGTGGTTTTAAGATCGGCCAAGTCCACAATGGAGGAGTACCCGTTATAGAAAGTCACACCGCCATAGTGAGATGCAGACCCACCAATCTCGTCGTTCTTTTTTAAATCAAAACCCAAAATTTATTTTTATTCGTTTTTATTGGTTTTTCAACATGTCTTTGCCGTATCATTTAATTTAACCATGTATGTGCCTAATGGCGTAAAATTGAAAGGGCCTCAAAATTAGAGGAGAACATGTTAGGGGGAAAATCGCTCCCAACATTTTAATGTAAAAACGGCAAAGTTAATGTAATTGTTAGAATGTTATATAGCCTTATACGATGAGGACCAAACCCAACACTGTATACCACCCAATACCTTACGACTCCCAAATCAATTTCATACTTGTAATGTAAAAACGTGGAGTGTGCACCTTCATAACTAATCCGGCAAGTTTTGCAAAGAAAAAAAACTAAGAGAAAAGAGAAGCTAATGTATAGGTTGGCCAGACAATATTTTTATATCGTAGGAATTCTTTTTCTTTGAAAAACAAATGCAGCTAGAAGTCTCCTACAAACTATGTTGAATTTGCCTAAAAATGGTATGGTTATGTTGGGATCGATCACGATTCTATAAAATCGTGGTATAATTTTTAGGCAGAATGTGGGTACGCCACGGGAAGTCAAATCGTGACACGATTTGAGTAAAAGTCGTAATATTTTTGGATCAGAATGTAGTAATGCACTGTGTATGAGCTTTATCGTGAGACAATTTAGGCAAATCGTGACATGATTTTGGCAAGATCTTAGTACTATTTAAGGTTTCATTCTTCAAATTTTTTGGTAGAGCTATAAGCAAGAGAAACTTAGGAAATCAAAGGAGATAACTTTATGGTTGAGTGTCTTTGGTGAAATGTTCTCTTGGGTTGGGAAACGTTTGTAAAACACCTTGGGTATGTGAGTAAAATTATTGAGTCTATTGTTCTTGTCAAGAGATTGAAAAATGAGTTGAAATTAGGTTTGTTCTTAAAGAGTTTGTTGATGCTAATTTCTTGTAACCATGTTGTATCTCTTTGTAAATAATTAAGGCCGTTCCAATAAAATCGGAGGCCATGGTCAAATATTAAAAACTGGCCTCCAATGGAAAACAATTTTTTTTTATGCAATAGTAATCATCTATTTAAGTTGTAAATAACATCAAAAATAGTCATTCTTATAAATTAAGTGAAAATAAGTTTGTATGGGAGGAACTAACTAACTTGTATTGAACTTCACTAACCAAACTTAAAAAGAATCATCATTTTGTTTGGGGCAAATGGATCTTAAGTATATTGGTTGTTGTTGCTTAAAAAATGTCTTTGCTATCTAAATAGTGATAAACTAGCATTAATATCGGGAAAAAATAGTAGCAAATTAGTACTAGCATGCATGATTAAAACAATAAAAAAAATATTCATTATTTAACGGATTTAGTTTGTGTTGTTAATGGAAACAAATGACAAAAAACTCAAGGTACATAGTAGTTTTCTACATTCATAGATAACTCTTAAATGCATATTAAATTATAAATTTGATATAAAAAAAAAAATTGTAATGGCCTAATAGTTGTGTATGTAATTGAGACTTTTATATTTGGTTTAAATTCACACAAATGCTCAGGATTGAACCTCAAGATCAAAGACTCAAGTGTATTCTATTTTACCACCAAACCATTATAAGATGTCTATTGATTTTTTATATTTTATTATATACACTTAACACTTTTGAGTGCTATATTAAAAAAAATGAGGCTCCTAAAATTGCAAGGCCCGGCTCCATAGCTCACCTTGCACTTGCCAAGGGTCGGGCCTGTAAATAACTCATTGATAGTGAAGTGGAGAGATCTATCTCCCCAAGAGTAGGTCATTGTTGGACTGAACACTGTAAACATTTTTGGTGTGTTTGTTTCTTTTCTCTCTTCATCTTTTGTTTGTGGTTTCATGTCTTACACTTGGTTCTTAGATTATATTTAGGTATGTTATTGTTATTGTTTCTTGAATCTACTTTGATATTGGTCACTACTTTCCTTTTGTTTCACACATTTAAGTTTATTGGTGTGAGATTTGAGTACGAATTCACAACAATTGGCCCTCACCGTGGGGCGAATGGGTGAATTGGTTAAGTGAGTACAATGAGTTCAAAGTGATACATCAATAAATTTACCAAAGATAATGACTTTGGATTATGGAAGGTAAATATAAAAGCAGTTTTGATACACAAAAGTGTGCACAAGCTTAGAAGGATGAGGGTGCGTTGCCGGTGGCCTTGTCACTAGCGGAGAAGACCGAGATGGTGGACAAGACCATGAGTGTCATTGTCTTGTGACTCGGGGATAAAGTTTTGAGGGATGTCACGAAGGAAGCTATCGCGCCATCGATGTCGTCAAAGTTGGAGTCATTGTATATGACTAAGCAATTGGCTCATAAGCAATTTTTGAAACAACAACTCTATTCTTTAGGACGACGAAGTCCAAAACCATCGTGGAGCAACTAACGGAGTTAAGCAAAATTCTTGATGGTTTGGAAAGCATTGAGGATAAAGACAAGACACTACTCTTGTTGTGTGCTTTACCTATATCTTTTGATTCCTTCAAGGATATCATGCTTTATGGCAAGGATGTCATTACCACCTTAGATGAAGCCCAAACGGCTTTAAGAACCAAAGAGTTAACAGAGTCCAACAATTCAAGAGTCAATGATAGTCGTGAAGGCTTGAGTAATGTCAAGAGGTGGAGGCAAAGGGAACGGGGGAAAGAGACAACAAATTAAATTTTATACCTTTTTTGCCTATAACCCTTACTTCTTTCTCTTGGTAACTATTCCTATTATTAACTAGCGGTGGAAGAGACACAACAAATTAAATTTTATCCCTTTTTTGCCTATAACTCTTACTTCTTTCTCTTGGAAACTATTCCTATTATTAACTACTAGTGGAAAGAGACACTAACGTGTTTTTTTTAATGGAAGACACTAAGGTGTTATCTATCTGTTTTTTAATTCCCTTAATTGTGTACATATTTTAATTTACTTTGTTAAAAAAAATTGAGATATACACAATCAAATAATGTTGGAAATATGATTCATTTATAATGATTGACGTTAGTATTTTAATTGTTATCTTAATATTTTCTTTTTTTTCATGATTTGAACTCTAAATCTTAAACTCTTGACTTTAACACATTTTGAGAGATTAGTCTCCATAATTTTGTCTAAACTATACAATTTATATATATTTTAATAAGATGAAACAGTTCATTAAATTGTAAAAACTTCAAGGTCAAATGTCCAATCTTATTCCTATATATAAACACATACATAGTGTTATAAACTATACAAAGAGAAACAAGAAGAGATAATATTCAACAAAAACATTATGGTGTTGAAGTTGAAAAACACGTTCTACATATCACATGGATCATCAGCACTTGCCTCAAATGAACCCATCCCTGCATGGATGTTTTTCAATTCATGGGAGAAAGAAGTGTTTCTAGAAAAACCCTCTTCCATTCTGATCATCTCCGGCCACTGGGACACCGATGTCCCCACCGTTACCGCCGTTGATCAAAACAACACAATCTATGACTTTGCTGGTTTGCCTGAAGACATGCCCAAAGCCATGTACAAGGTAGTTTCTTCACACCCTATTGTTTTTTTAAAAACAAATTAAGCAGTTATATTCAAAATTAGTCAGATCACAAAATGTGCCAAAATGATAGAAAATAAAGTAACACATACATCTACTAGTAGAAAATTATTCAATCAAGTGAGTGAACACTTCCATTGATTTAATTCATAATTAAACTCACCTTCCTTAACTTTGAACCGGCACCAAAAAATAATTTCGACATTTTCAAGAAGTTTTTTGGCGTTACCAATTGAATGGCGAAATAAAACATTATTTCTCGTCTTCTAAACAGACCATATACACACGTCAACCAAATAGAATTAATGTTTCGCCCTAGTCTTTCTAACTAGTTGTTTTTTCACATTATTCGGTACTCTTAATGTATTACCAGCTCAAGTATCCAGCACCAGGGTCACCACATTTGGCAAAGAGAGTAAAGGAGCTACTAATAGGATCAGGATTCAACCATGTTGATGAAGATAAGAAACGTGGGCTTGATCATGGTGCATGGATACCTCTTTTGTTGATGTATCCAGAAGAGATAACTCTCTTTATCAACCAAAAGAGATGCTACTTTTCACTACAACATGGGAAAAGCATTGTCCCCTCTTAAGGATGAAGGTGTTCTAATTATTGGTTCTGGAAGTGCTACTCATAATCTTGGAGAAATTGGACCTCGTGGTAACCCTCCTCCTCCTTGAGCGGTTTCATTCATGTCTTGGTTAAAATCATGTCTTCTTGATGGAAGGTAATACTATATTTGTTTTATTTTGGTCTAATTTACTATAACAATAATTGTTGCTTTTGGCAAAACATTTTTTCAAACCAGTGTAAAATCTTGCTTAAAAGTAGATATGAGGAAAGTAAATAATCTAGTTGGAATAAATACACTCACCTCCTTCCATGGCTCTTGTAGATATGAGGAAGTAAATCAATATGAAGAGAAAGCACCATATGCAAAAATGGCTCATCCCACACCAGAACATTTCTTCCCTTTGCATGTGGCAATGGGAGCTGCTGGTGTAAACGCAAAGGCGAAAATCATACACGATAGTTGGGGTGGTAGTTGTTTATCTTATACTGCTTTTGATTTTAAAACAGCAATTTGAAGCATTGTTTTACAGCAGCAAATAAAAGTTGAAGCAACATATATGTAGCTTCTTCACAAACTAGTGCATGTCCTGATCAATTGTGTTATGTATAATACTATTACTACTGCAATAATACTTTTCTTCACATACACTCTTTAATTTAAATGGGTCCTATTAAATAATGTAAGTCTTTCGTAAATTCAGTTGGACTTCTTTGAAGAAGAATGTATTGAGAGTGTATTTCTGGCATATTTCTATCAATAATATAGTTTGTGTTATGCATAAAGTTTATTTAAATAAATTCAAAGTTTATCGACTTTTGGTACCTAAAGCATTCAAGAATGCCTTAATTCTCCTTGTTGTCTTTTGAATAAAAGGTTCCAGACAAATTACTTCTGAGAGTTTGAATAGGAACATTCGCGGTTTGATTTTCAGGAACCGAAAGGGTCTATTACAACAGCTTGGTAAAGGTGAATTGAACAATCAATGATTAGTACATAACCAGCAAATTGGTACAGAAGTTTAGTACACCAGTTATATCTTCCAAAATGAACTTAAACTACCTTTACAGAAACCTGAATTGTATTAATATGTTTAAAATAATCAAAACTGAACTGCACCAGAAAGAATCAAACTGTTACAGATAGTTCACAATTTGATCTAGTTTTCTTCGTGAACTCCTCGTCACAATTCAGCTCTTTTCGGTAAGGTTTAGTTCAATTTAGTTTGATTTTTTATTTTTATTTTTCAACAGTCTTATTTGAGACACAGCCCAAAGCACCACTGAGATTTCATCATTTGAAAACAACTTAAATAAAAAAATGAGCAAAGAAAGGACGACGGATCGAGACAAACAAAACTCTTTACATTAGCTCATCGACAACATTATACAGATGCACAAAGATTTTACTTCTACCAAACAAATAGAACCTAGACAGATTCCAAAAAAGAAAGGGGCAGGCAAGTATGAATCACAATCCATCCATTTGTATTTCTGTGACAGTCTTTCTTCAGGATTGCAAGTATACCCAGAATATCATCAATGCAGTTGAACATAGAATGCTATAGCCTTTTGAACGAGTAACCTAAAATTCTGTGTCAAAACATGAAACCATGATCTTTGAAACCATGGACCTCGCAAAAGGGATGTAGCTCAAGCTATACCTGTCAATCAAAAAATCAGAAATACCAAGAGAGAGTTGGAACATTGTAGAAGGAATGAAAACAATCTTTAATGTCACATTTGGATAATCATATTGCATGCTCAAAGACGTATCATATTTTATGCTGGAATGAGATAAAAATTAATTCTAATCTGTATGCCATGCATTACAGATTTTTATTTGTTTTTCAGCCTTAATTTGTTATTGTCATTATATTCTTTTAAAATAGATAATACACAATAAGAAACAAATCAAACAATATTAAAAGTTAGTATTTTTTTTCTTTTATAAAGGCCTTATAAATTTCTGATTAATACAAAAATCAATTAGTTCAAAGTATAGAAGTAATTTTGATCCATTATTAATGTAAAGCTATTTTGCAGAATCATCCAATCACATGCCACTGCATTGTTAAAATTCTCTTCCTATAATAACAACTGCTGCATCTACTTTTGATGATATGACAATGGATACAAGTGTGAGATAATATATCAAAATTGAAGTATCAGTTTATCTTTTTTTTTTTAGATGAAACAAAAAATTTGGAGAAGGTGAAAATTATTATAAACTAAAGTGGCACTAATGATCATTTTAAAATCCTCCATCAAGGAGATTTCAACTGTCCCTCCTTAAGATTATGCAATAAAACTCTTACCACTGATTAGACATGTTTAAGTGTATAATGATTTGCATAACATAAAACACATTAGTGCAATGTTAGAAGCTTGTGCCTTGACTGTGAGTAATTAATAAAGCTGAAGCGGAAAATACATACTAATTTCAGTTTGGTACTGCCCTACGGGCCATATAGCATTTTTTCAGGGCATATGTGCTAATCCAATTTACACTAGGATCCTACATAGCATACTCCTTATTTCCTCATTAGATTCATGAGAACTAATATGTGCCTACATCACACTGCTGAAGGTTACTATAAAAAAAGGTTATATGGGATGCATTTGGAAAAATTATGACTTACCAAACTAGTGCCCCAAACTCCAAGATAATCGCAAGAAATGTCAGTAGTTTGTTATGAACCTGCTCAATGCACATCAATGAAATAATAACCATTAAAAGAAGCTATTCTCTGTCAGAAATAAAACAAATCTTTTGCAGATGCTATTTGACTTACATAAAGTGCACAAAACAAGGCAATTATCATACTTGCGATGTATATGGCTGTTGCATAAATACGAACAGGATCAAGCATCATCGATACTTGCCTTTTGGGACCTATGAGGAATGCTGTGCTGCCATAAAAAAGACCTCCGCTTAGTATTTGAAGAAAACGAAACAGATATGAGACCAGGGATAAAGCATAAATAATCCACAAAATTATAGACTTTTTTTCTTTTCAATCCATTCTAATTTAAAATGTCATTAGTATAGTAGGATGGAATGATAAGGTGTAACAAGCAAACAGTTTATACAGCAAAAAACAGACAATATTTATTGAAAGGGAAAAATATTTTCTCTTAAGCATATAGCACCAAAGGGAAAAATATCATTTCAGTACCAGCAGTCTCGCGACTAATCAATCAGTTATAGCACAAGGGAAAGAAGGCAAACTTGCAGGGGTCCACGTCCACAACTGTAATCAAATATCTAAATCATCATTTCTATTCATGCCATGGGAGTCCTTCAAGAGCGTAACCTAGTTTTTTCTGGGTATTGTGTAGAGTTTGTCCCTCTCCTTTTTCCTTCTTTTACATGGGAGTCTTCTCTCCATCCATGGTTTGGGACATTTTCAGACGCCAGCCCTAGTCTCCTTCTCTTAGGGTGAGCCCCATAAAATATTTAGGGATCATTGGGTATAGTGCGACTGTGGGTATATATGTAACCCTTTGCAAACCCTCAAATGCGGACGTGTTTCACTACGATCTTCAAAAAGAATTAGGGGTCGTCCAGTACGACTTCCGTTTCGGCCATTTGACAAAACCATGAAAATATCAGAAGGTCTCGATATGTCCCTTCAGTCTATTCAGCTAAGATTGTAAGACTTCGTATTCTAGTTTTGGTGGATCGTGCTCAAGGTTCCTTCCATGACTTGTACTTACTATCAGTTCTTGTCTTTTCATTCAATCATAAATTGTTTGGACAGTGGGAATTTTGCATTCCTTACAAGTCCTCTACTAATTTCATAGTGGTTAAATAAGGACAAAGAATGATGATACGATACAACAACAAAACCATATCAAACTAAAAGGCTAGTAGTATATGTGCCAATATTATATAAGAAACTATTTAGAGGACTCGAGGTTACACAAGATATCTTCCTCGCAGCTTGTTGAGATAACTTTGATATCCTGACCACACCATATGACAGCTGAGACAACGGTAATTAAGACCTATAGGGAACCTTTAATTCCATACCAATATCTGAATAAAGACCTTCAACAGGAAAATTACTCAATATCTCTGTAGGAATTACATACGAAACAAGTCATACTCTCCAATTTCAGAATAAACTAGAATTTCAAATCTTAAGGTGACGTCTACGTCTTCGTCAATTGTCCAAGGTGACACAAATTTGTGGGTAAGCGTAGTGTCAACTACCAATACTCATCATTTTTCCTTCCAGTTAATGAGATAATAACTAATAAGAACCATGAATCAAGCCCTCTCAAAAAAAAAAAAAAACGCAAATCAGTCTTTCATCCATTTGTCTCTTCATATTAAGCATCACATCTATTGTTCTCTTGCTATTATACAAGTGTCTCATTTTCTTGGATATTATATCATGTTTTTAAAGTATTTCTCATTCACAACAAAAACTAACATTAACATCTAACATTTGCCATTCAAAAAAGAAAAACATGTAAAAACATTATAAGGTCAATAATAAAGTGAATAATATCCAACAATTGTAAAATTGTCAAGCCAAGAAGTTTGCTCTTATCATTCTCATTTCCATATTTTCATTGCACTTAGAAATGAGGAAGTTGACGCAGAGTCATTGGTTTCACGTTCCTTGTGTCTCAACTCTCAATTGATTAATTATGCAAGTTAACCAAATGGTGATTCAAGGAACATGTGTTTCACAATCAAGTTGATTGTTAAGTTCAACAATAATAACATTCAACGTTTTGATCAATTACAAAATATGGGGATAGAGGCTAAAGGCAAATCTACTAGGTGTAATAGTTTCACAAATGTTAGACATTGGTCAATTTATTGTTGAGCTTAATTTTATTCCCAAAATAAGCTATGAGATGCAGAAAATGAGATACTTATAGAAAAAAAGAACAACACATGTCTAGCTTAATTTGCAAAGAGAAAAGGATGAAAGATTGATTCACACTCATCGCCATCTTATTAAGTGGAAAGAAAAATGGTGGGTGTTGGTAGGTGACACACAATAGTGTTCAAGAGAGGTGGAAACCTGATCATGGAAACTCATACTGATGCAAATTACGGAGGTTCAGTAGGTGACAGAAGATCCACCTTAGGTTATTGTGCATTCTTGTGTGGGAACCTTGTTGCTTGGAGAAGTAAAAAGGGCTTGCCAACATTACAATTTAGTCAACTTACTCACAAGCTTTGAATGATAGATATTCATTCACTATCTAGAGGGGGAGTGTTGTCAATAATCATTGTAATTGGTAGGAATTAGTTTGTATTTGTTGTCATAATCTCAGTTGTCCAGCCCATTTAGTTATTACTTGGCTTATATTTATAAATATAGATTACCGATTGTACTCTTGACACAATTTAAAATAATATTCAGAAATACTTTTTCAACACGGACGATAGTATTTTAGTCAATAATTGTCTTCTAAATATATTCATAGGATAGTGTTGTGACTGGTGACATAAGAAGTAATGGAACATAATTCCTCCTACAACCCCTCCCAAAAAAAAAGCCCATTTTCCAATAATGACCATAGCAATATAACATTCTAAAAATATTTGACACTTGTGAATGGAAATCGGAAATCAATTGAACTAGAGACATCATCAAAGTATAACTACAAAGCTGTAACAGTACATACCTTCCAAGTGAAAGCAAATTGCCAAGAGTAAATGTTATTCCAAACTTTATTGGTTTGAGAAAAACAAGCATAGACTGTAAGATGAGGGGAAATGCCATTAATTAGTGATTATTCATTTCTCCAAATATAATTTTGAGTTAAGAAACTAATATACTACGTAAAGATATAAAGACCAACCAACATTTGTTGATTAAGTTTTCAGAGTGGTAGTAAAATAATTCATGTTTCCATCACATGTACATGACAGTGGTGAGAAATCAATATGAGATCTGTTTTGTATCCTCGTATAGTAGATTATGTAATTTCCAATTCACCCATTATATTCCAACTGTAAATTTGAGTATCAAAATCTGAGTATAGGAGTTTATTACACATGTTCTACACTAAAACTCTATAGAGAATGGAGTACCACTGCCTAGTTTCCAGCATCAATAACTTCTTTAATAAAGTTAAAATAAATTACAATGAACAATCTAGTGGTGAATGGCATCAAAGGAAGCATAACTAACCATTTAAAACTCCATTGAATAACATTCTTCAATATCAATATGAACGTAATATATTTATTGGACTAAGTTGGTCAGTAGTGGAAGGTAAGACTTGACACAACAATGGTAAAGGTTGCTTCCTTCTGTAAAGATATTGCTGGTAACAGGTTATAGTTGTATTAACATCATCTCCACTCATGGGGATAAGGCTTCAAAATTCTTACCTTGCCTAGAGAGCCTAAACAGGCAATGTAGGAGCTTTGTGCATTGGGTGTCCATTTAGTATTGGCTAGAAGCCGCATAGAAATTTTGGATGGTGAACTTAAATAGTCAAATGGTATATCAATTAGATTGATATTTTCGATCTAACTATTGCAAATGGCAAGCTTTGTAAGTTGATTTTGTCACAATCATGTTAACATGAGAGGAAAACTAACACGGTACCTACCTTTATCTAAATTCTAAACTAGAAAGAAAAAGAATGCTGTCAAACTTACCAACAGTGTACAGGTTACTCCAGCAGCAAAGCATATGGCAAAACCATATAGTCTCTGGTCAAAAATAGAGTTTATCAATCAAATTGTGCAAGATAATAAACATATAAAGGAACATGTTGAAGGAATCAATTATCAAACAAACATTTCAAGATGACAGAAATTTGCGTACGGAAGGTTGATGGATAATTTAGTTTAAGAAGTCTTGATAATGAAACATGTATCAAAAAGAGAAGTCTAAAAACAGCCTAATAGCCCTGATCAAATATTTTTTTTTTTTGGAAAAGGCCCTAACCAAAGAGTTCATCAACTACTGTAGCAGGTTTCATTTGAAAACATTTAGAAAAGGCCTTGTATTTACAAGTAATGACAAGAAAAAAAAAAATTTATTATGCTTCCTAAATTCTTATGTTTTGTTTGTCTCGTTCTATATTTCAATAAAACCAATCTAACACCAGCCATGTTTGTGTTGCTTGACTTGCTTCTTAGGAACCTCAAACTACGATTTTCCAACAGTCTGCATCCTCAGTTAATCAGTTCATAAACATTCCCAACGAAATGAAACAAACTCCACTCATCCAGTCTGTTTCTCCTTTCAACAAATCTTTCCTTGATTTCATCTTTTTACGAGTAAGTTGTAAATATATGATGTTTCTCTGTAATCCACTAGTAAATCATTACCATTTATAACCTAAAGGTAGTATAAGTTATCACTAAAACAGCCAATGTAGTCAAACAGGAGATTCTAAGTAGGATTATAAGGCTGGTGAAAGATCGTAACACGACTCGTAAGATTCTACCGAGACAAAATTGTAAAATTATAAATACAAACACAAAGGCATACAAATTATAATACATGAACAAAAATTGGATAATTGTTTTAGTTAATATTGCATTCTTAAATATAATTGTATAAGATTAGCAAAAAAAGTAATAATAATCAGAAAAATGTATATTATATTATAAGCTTAAAATTTATAACAAAAAGGATAGGGATAAGTTTATGATACCGTTTTTGTCAAAAAAATAAAATAAAGATTATGATACTGCAAAAGAACATAAGAAAATGCGTCGAGTTTTTTATTGTTTATAATAATACTGTAAAAGAAAAGTAATATTTCATTAAAAGAAAATAAAGTGGGCAAGTGAACCAACTCAGGGAGTCGCCAACACTCCATTATTGAGTGCCATCTGTGCGTCAAAATCAAAACAGCTCAGCAATTCACTAACACCCCGTCATATACAAACTGAGACACCAACTCGGTGATTGAACTCGGTGGCTTGTTCTCCCTAAGCAATCAATTTCTCACCAAAAATCGCCTTATTCTCTTATTCCCTAAAAAAAGCTTGTTCTTTTTCAACCATGGTGGACAGCTATAAGGGGTAATAAGATCGTTCATTTTAGCAGCTATAATGGTATTTTTCAAAACAAAAAAAAAACGATGTGAGCACGAAAGGCCCATGAGAAATGGTGACCCAACATGGAGGGTGTTATGATTTAGCAGCAAAACAGCGATCTTTACCACAGACTCCATTCCAGTGATCTTAAATGTGTTGGATCACGATTTCATGACAGAGGATCACAAGATCGTACGATTCTACAACCCTGCACCCGATCTTGACCATTGGAAATAGTACACAAAAACTAATACTAAAAATGTCTATAACAAAATAATTTCTATATTTTCTCCTATTTAGTTTCTCAATCCCGTTATCACCTGAGGAGAAAATATGTTACCATACCTTCCTGCAAATTAATAGTTAGCTATTTAGTTACAAAACAAATACTCCTAAGTGGAAATACGTAACTATTGTTCCTCAAGAACATCGTAAATCTGGTGAAAACAAGAGAAAAAAAATCTCAATGTTACTATATATCCAGTATAGCAGCATTCCTCATATAACACTCAGATAAAATTCTCACTCGCCTATTTTCCATCCTAATACAACCTACAGCTTCTGATCTTCCAACACTAACTATGTAGTATGTAGCAGCGACACTTAAGACTAAAGGCATAAGCTTCTTATCTTCCAATAGTAACTATGTATTATTGATACTTCCTATTGGAGGCGTGTTGGACACGTGTCAATGTCCGACACTGACCACTAGTGACTGCCGACTTCATAAATTACTTATATTTTCTCAAATGTTTCATAACATTATGTAACGACACTTCAGATTAAAGGCGTCGGAGTCTCAAACACACGTTGATGTCTGACACAATACTAACACGAAAATGACAGTTATGACTACATATCATCGCTTCTATTTTCTCAAATTATTATATGTGTCCGGTGTATGTCTCGGTTCTTCGTAATAAATAAATCAAATCAAAATAACAACTTCAAAATTGACAAAAATAAAGAATCAAATACCAAGAGATTATTAAAGTGTCAAACATCTATATCCAAATCAAAACCTAAATAGTAACTACGTAGCACCGACACTTACGATTGAAGGTTATGTCATGCCGTACACCAGCGCACGACACGACACTTCTGACTACATACAATCACTTCTATTTTCTCAAATTATCGTGTCAGTGTTGTCTCTGGTGTCAGTGTCATGTCTGGTGTCTGTGTCAGTGCTTTATAATACAATAATTCAAATCAAAGTACCAAAACAACTTGAATTTGAAGATCTATACACAAATCAAAACCTAAATATTCAACTTCTCAGTTAAATCAGCTACGATTGAATTTGAAGAGAAAATAGAGAAAAAAGAAAATACCTGTGTTCTAGACAAAGTACAGTTGCGGTTGAAATCATCCATGAAAGCGAAGGAGCTTTCGTTTTCCAATGCAGCAGCTTGTGCCTCTTCGTCTTCTACTTCCATTCCCACCATTATTTTCACTTTCTCGAAGGCTTTGTTCATTTTTTCCATTGTTTTCCCTCACTTTCTCGGGAAAATGGAAAAACGAAAATCAGAGAGAAGAAACTATGGATCTGTGGTTTCTGGGAAGAAAGCAAGAGTTTTATTAAAATTTGATTAAAATTAAGTAATAAATTGCTTAGATTTTAAGATATTGGGTTTGGGAATTTGATTGAGATGTTATAACGACTCACTTCACTGAAACTAGCTTATTGACGAAGAGATCTCTCTCTAATTATTATTTTTGGATAATAATCATTTTTGTCACGATTTGTTTACCTTAAAAAAAAATCAAAATTTTAAAATATATTATGATTGCGTATTTCTTAGTCAAAATAGTTTATGACATTGAAATACTTCCTTAATATTACTCCTTTTATCATGACGTTTTGGGCATTTCACAAATGTAATTAATATTGTATGGAAAATAGATATTATGAGTTGTTTTACAAACTTAGCTATGTAATACTAATCTTTTTGGTGGTAATAATAATAAATTATAAGCTTTCGTTGACAAGAAATAATAAATTATAAGTTATAACCATAAAATAATATTAAAACTTATTGCGTACCTGGAAATATTAATATTCTTTGATGTTGATTCTGCCACCATATCCTTAGCGAAACTATGCTCCTATGCCAGGAAAAGAAAGTTACGAGCTTCAAAGTAATTTGTAAAATATAGAAAAGAAAGTAATGCAAATCACTTGATTAACCTATAGGGAGGTTCAAGTGCATGTGATCTTTCATATGATATTCATATGTAGTATGTTACTAAACTATATTTGCTTATATTTAAAAACGGAGGGAGTATCAGACTTTTAAAAAGATAAAAAATAATTGATAACAATACATGTGTTATTTTGATGTATTGTTATAAATTCACTAGGAGGAAACTTTATAACAATACATCAAAAACGAAAAATACATATGACATATTTAACATATTTAAAAATTCTCCCTTTGAATTCACCAAAAAAAAAAAAAACTCCCTTCGAGCTGTTAATATCTCCATTGGCTAAAGAGATATAATGGGCTGAATAATTAAATTTAAATACATTAATGTGGATAAAAAATTTCATCTTATTCCAATTAGTGTCCCTCAATATCAACAATGTTAGAATCAATTGATCTTTCTTCTCCACCACTTCAAACAAAACAAAAAAGATCCATGAAAAAAAAAACATGATTTCTCGAACCATCATTGGTTTGCAATTTTCCTTTCTCTTATGTTCATTACTTTCTATGCTTTTATCATTCAGACACATTTCAAACTCCCAATAATATCCTCAATTTCTCACTTTAAAAAAGAATATTAATTTTTTGATGTGTTCATAACTTACCTCAAAGATTTCCTTCTCTGATAAATTCAAAACATTCACGACCAACTTGGTTTCTTGCGATGGTTCAACCTCACTTACATGAAAAGTAATAAGTTAATTATCAACAACAAGTAACTCATGGCTTTGAACTTAGTACATTGAAAGCAATGTGATTAGTATAAACCTTAAACCTTGGCTTTTTTTTTTTAAAGCAGAAACGTTGGTTTGTTATTAACATAGACTGACTACTTATATATAATGAAATTAATGTACTGTGAAAAACAACGTGT
>Ga0315915_1003629_pt1 | contig 19566 bp, 13 predicted proteins | sample MpolbnodulesMG_FD_207738 | JGI IMG/M metagenome (GOLD analysis project Ga0315915, IMG submission 207738) | Medicago polymorpha root nodule microbial communities from Los Angeles, California, United States - branched nodules | ecosystem: Host-associated > Plants > Roots > Nodule | place: USA... | reverse complement strand
TTGATTACAATGTGTTTACAAGAGTTCCTTGAAATTAAACCTAATTCTTCAACCCATATGCAAACACTCCCCCAAACTCCAAGTAACCCTTGAATTTGGTGCTTCTTGAATCTTCGAATCCTTGATTAACCGTGTACCCCTTCGAACTCTTCACTCAAGCCTTCGATGCTACGTCCGGAAAACGAATCCCCTTCGACTTCAAGAACAGTTAGAAAGAACCCCAAGTCACTTGGAGGTGTAATGAGATTATTCACTTCACTTTGAAGCCTTGATTAAGCCCAACCAATCTTCTTGAGAGAACCAACTTACAATCCCTACTAGCACTCTAGCAAATCAATGTGACTCAATGTACAAAGTGATTCTAAGAAAAAGTGTTTAATCTTGAAGAATTAATGAACAATGAATTTTTGAGACCTAGAGAGAATAGTTGCAAATGATTCAATAAATTGGGTGTTATGAGGTTGTGAGTATATATAGAAAAGGGTGGGAAGAGCAAAATTTCGGCCAAAAATAACATATTGAATCGATTCACTTAATGTGTGAATCAATTCAGACAGTTAAGAGACAAGGTAGATGAGCTGTGAAGATTGATACGCATTAGACAGAATTTGAATAGATTGAAAAATCCTCGGATGAAGATTGATACGCATCAGACATAATTTGAATAGATTCTAAAATCCACTGATGAAGATTGATTGTATTCAAATTATTTTGAATCTATTCAACTAGAGTGAGAGAGGTTTTTGAATAGATTCAAAATAATTTGAATCTATTCACTGTGATGCTAGTCATAAAAATTTGAATCTATTCAACCAAAGTTAGAGAGGTTTTTGAATAGATTCAAAATAATTTGAATCAATTCACTGAGTAGCTAGTCATGAAAATTTGAATAGATTTAACCAAAGTCAGAGAGGTTTATGAATCTATTCAAATTACTTTGAATCGATTCAATCATCACAAAGAAGGATACTGACACACAAAAATGAAGTTTTCTATACAAGACATTAAGGGATCACATGACACAATGAGACAAGGTTTGCTAGGTGCTTTAACAAATTTCTAAGCTAGAACCAATCAACATAATGAACAACAATAAACAACCTAGCTATCTAAACATCATCAAAACATAAACTAAAGAAATAAGCAATATCATCATCAAATAACCTAGCCATCTCAGACATCATCAAAACATAAACTAAAGCAATAAGCAATATTATCTTCAAGAAGTTGGCATTCGATTCCGCAAGGAGGGCGAATAGATCTACCTCATAAACACCGGATTGATTGCTCATACTTTTAAGTTGGATGTTCCAACAAAGACCAAGTTTGAACATGTTGGTCCATATAACATGTTCCAACTCACATTTCTCCCTGATACTGACTCTCTGCCGAACAATGAAAGAATTGAACGAGATGTAGTCTGTAACAACAATGTGGACAGTACCCTTGCTAGGGATATCGAGGTCCAGATGGTTCCCGAACTGGAAGTTCTTGCTGAAAGAAATTCAAACGATTCAACGATTAAGGTAAATAAACTAAAGGTCATTCACATATAGAATTCCTAATATGTTTTTATTTGTGTGTCTAAATTCAGGGTACCTAATTTGAAATAAGTTCTATAATATGAGTCTAAATTGTAAGCCTAAAAAACTAAATTGCAATATTTTCTTTACCTTAAAACTGGATATGCGCCCAAACGTTTCTTCTCCCTAATTACTTATATTTTCACCATCATTTATTTATGTTCTTACTTCCATCATGTTATTAATTTCTTTGTTCTAATATCGGTTACTAAATCCTTTTATGGATTGCAAAAAACCTTCATACAAATTGTTATTAGCTTTTTAATGAGTTAATACACTTTATTTTGGTTCAAAATAGATTGCTTATTGTATCACATCTAATTAAATCTCAACTTCTATAGGTGATAAGTGAAACTGTTTTAAAAAATAGAAATTAAAGAAACTCAATGAAGTTCAAATTTATTTTTGTACCCTTTACCCTTTCTTATTCTATTATCAATTGTCACAGTCTCACAAATATTAAATCTCTATTCAGCATATGTCCAAGAAAATTTCAAGAAGAGTTGGGACAGAAAAGTGCAAAAGAGATACACTCAAAAAGACCAAACCTAACTCTGCTAAGGTAATTCCAAAGATGGAAACTATAAATGAGCGACACTTTGAAAAAGGATGTGGTTGAATGGATGACTAAGGAAGACAAGCTGCAAGTCATGGTATATTATCTTCACCTTAAAATAAATTATACTACAATCATTTTATACATTATATCTAATTAACATTGTAATTTGTTTCCTACTTAGCATTTTCCCAATGAGATATCAAGGATGGTTATAAAGGGAAAGCAGAAACCGACGACACTCATCGATGACCAAACTCAAAGGAGGTATAAGTGTCGTTTGATTACCGCGGAGAGAGCAAGTCATGAAAAGTACTTAGGTGGCAAATGGTTCAACTTTTGTCGAGAACGTGTGTTAGAGGTAGGTGGTAAATTAATCTTTGATCTGAAAAAGCCACCTAAAAACATGCACGTTCAAGTTGTTCCCAAATAGATCTTCGTTGTTCAACATCCGCCACTTTGACAAATCAACTTAACTTTAATCGAAAAGTGTCTTGACTTAAGGATGTTGTTTCTTTGATTCATTTTGTGTGGTGTAAATATTGGTTTTAATCCCTTTTTGGTAACTCTATGACAATGGCGCTCACTTTTATAATTTTTAATAATATGTAATCGTAATTTGCACATTATTGGTTCCAATTAGTTTCATCTTAATTATTATGATGTTTTCCTGGTCTCATGAACAAAATATATCCATTTTTCATGAATCAAGACTTGGTAGAGCTTTCATAATATTTTGATAAAGATTCATAATGTTTGTACAATATTCAGTAAGATGCTCATTTTTTCTTTTGGAACAAATTTTTTAAAAAATATGTTATTCAACTCGTGCGAAGCACGGTTTGTAACTAGTTGGTTAAGAAAATCAACGTTGTGTTTAATCTTTTTGAATCAAATAATCGAGATCGTGTGAAAAATGTTGTATAAACTTTTAAGATTTTAAAATTATTATTTTCAATACAAAACATCTACTTTTAACTTACATTTGTATGTGAACAAAATGACAATTTAGACACACAACTACAAGATTTTAAATTTGAAACTGATAAAGAAATTTTGACATTATTCGAGCTAACAATTTAGTGTTGTTAAAACACATGCTAGAATTACCTTTTAAATATATATAATTTGCACTTGCCTGGTAGCCAGCTGGTAATCTCTTTGTTCTTTGTCACATGGGGTATACTATATACTAATATATTTGATAAAAACAGCTTGCTCACTAGGCAGATGATAACGTCACCAAATCACGTCAAGATAATGAGGTCAGGAAGGGCATGATAAAAAGAAGAATTTCACTTTCGAGAAAATTCAGCAAAAGTAAGAATAAAAAAAGATAAATCCTGAAGAGTGTTTTAAGACATTTGTCAAAGTAACACGTGTAACAATGAGTTTTCCAATGACATTTGGTAAGAAACAACGGATTGAATCTTTAATAATAAGGTAACATCTATGTCTTACTTCGATTGATTGGACGATGGTTAAATTTTTTATTTTGTTCTTATCGATGAAGTGTTGTATTTAGAATTTAGGGTTTTCTTAACCGGTGTCTCTGGTATTTCTTTAAACATTTTAAATTAAGTAATTATTTTTTAAAAATATAAAGTTTTCAATTTTCAACGCAATTACCATACAAACTTTCATAAAAAGTTATTATTTAAAATCTTTAACTAATACTCCGGAAACACTGGTTAATATTTTCATAAATTTATTGCTCTTCCTTTACACATTTTGTACTCATATGAGTATCTTTTGTGGTTTAATATAAGTTTCATTTTGGTTTGTAAAACAAAAAACAATTTTTCTTTGTGTCCGATGTATTGTGTTCAATTTATTTTGTTTCAAATTATCATTTTTATTTATAAACTGTTTGCTTTTCTTTTATAATTAGTGTTTTTATGAAATTTGTTAGTACAATTCATACAAAAATTAATAATTATTTTTTCTAGTTTACTAATAATTGATTGAATCAATAAGAGAGTGAGTATTAGAGAAATGTTCAAAAAAGAGTGTTGCTAACATTACTTATTGATAGAATGAACCCCTAGTTTCATCCTTTATTGGTATGCTTTCTTAAAAAAAAAAAAAAAAAAAAAAAAAAACCTTTTTGGTATGCTAGAGACTTTGTTTGGTTAATTTATCTAATTTTAGGTTTAATTTCTAGATTGTAGTCTAGTCCTTAAATTATACTTTTCGAAGTATAATGTTTTTTATATATTTAAATTTGAAAAATTTTATGGTGAAGTTATGAGAATGACTTTTCTGGTAAAGTTAAATAGCTAATCATTGAGTATTTGTGTACTTAATCCAAGTCACGTCATATTATATATGATGTATTGCACATTTGCTCATAAGGTGTGTCATTATATCTTCACTTATTGCAATTGTGTCTCTAATTAAATCAAAATTAAACATAGATTCTCATTTGTGCACTAAGATTGAAATTCCCCTTAATATTTTGTACGAGGACTGATTTGTAATAATGTAAAGTTTAGTTTTATAGTGGTCCACCAGCATGACTCTAGATGACATGACATCGGCAGTTATACTATTGGCTACACAAAATAACTTTTTCAAAAAAAGTCAATTCTTTCACTGCACCGTAAAAGCCCCAATTAATTTCTATAGGAGGCAGAAGAGTTGGTTAAGTTACCAGGTTTAAGATTTGGGTGGAAAGGTTATTTGTGTCTCACCTGTATGGTATGCTGATGAGACTCTCCCCAAGCCATATGTAGAATTGAATGTCATTTTTTATTGTTAATTAAATTAAATTTTATTTCTCTTCCATACTATCAAATTCAGCATCTTAGGGAAATTAATATTTGTCTTCTTGGTAAACTTGTTTGAGATCTGCTCCAATCTTCTCCAAACTTTGGGTGGATCTCCTATCTAATAGGTATGTTTCTGGGCATAAAATCCTCCATGCTACTACTCATGCAAAAGGTTCACCCACCTGGTCTTCCATCATGCATGCTAAAAATGTTCTCAAAGATGGTTTCTCTTGGCGGGTGGGATCAGGAAGTTCTTCCTTTTGGTTTTGTCCTTGGAGCTCCCTGGGTTTTATAGGGTCTTTTCCTCCTTACATAGACATCCACGACTTGCACTTGACAGTTAGAGATGTATTCTCCACCAATGGTCCCCACACTCAAGATTTGTACTTTCACCTCCCTCCTTTGGTAACCGATTTCATCAATAACATTCACACCAGGTTTAAGCCCTCTGTAGAAGATGCTTTCATTTGGACTCCTAACAAAAATGGTACCTACACTACCAAGAGTGGCTACACTTGGTTGCTGCCCCGGACAAACACGATAACTCATTTTAATTCTAATTTCTCTTGGTCTTGGATTTGAAAGTTAAAGCTACCGGAAAAACTCAAGTTTCATTTTTGGTTAGCCTGCCACGACTCTGTCCCTACTCTCTGTTTGCTCAACCATAGAAATATTGCACCTTTAGCTACTTGTCTTCGTTGTGGTCTTGATGATGAAACTTTCCTCCATTGTGTTCATGATTGCAACTTTTCTCGAATCATTTGGTAACATGTTGGCTTCCATGAAGCTGTCTTCTACTCTAATTTGGATGTTATAGATTGGTTGAAGGGTGGTTCTATGGGGCATCATTCTCACCTCTTTGGTGGGCTTGGCGCCACCGGAATCTCATGTGTTTAAGCAATGAAAATTGGCCTCTTAGTCGCATCTCCTACAACATTCACGGTGGTCGATTCTCTCATTTCTTGCTTTGCTTCTAATTCCAATAGTCAGCCGGTTGATCGTCTCATCAAATGGAACAACGGTAATCACTCTTGTGCCATCCTAAATGTAGATGGTAGTTGTATGGGCACCCCTGTGAGAGAGCTGGTTTAGGAGGAGTTATTCGAAACTATGCTGGATTTTATTTATCAGGTTTTTCACGATATATTCATGACTCTTCTGACATATTGTATGCTGAGCTTTATGCATATATATATATGACTCTTTGCACTGTATCAACCTCCTAAAAGGTCCAACATCGAAGTTCCTTGTTTATGTAGTATTGATTCAAGATGTGAAAGATTTGATTGAGCAGAACAATTTCATTGTTTTTCATACTCTTAGAGAGGGTAACCAGTGTGCAGATTTCATGGCCAAGCAGGAGCCTCTTCAGATGTTGAGTTGTTGTACCATGCCTCCCCTCCGGATGATCTCTTGAATCTCCTTAGGATGGATGTTATTGGAACCTTCTACTCTCTAGAGAGTAGTCTTTTTTTGTTGTTGTTTTCTTTTTTTCTTCTTTTGTTTGCCTTGTAACAAAAAAAAAAGTTCAGCATCTTAGAATTTCAAGAAATGAGTGAAAGTCAGAAATGAATATCTCTTTCATTTCCCTTTCATTTTCTGTAATAAATTTAAATTAATTTTCAAAATTTTGACACTTTATTTTTCCATTCTTATTCCTCACTTCTCCAAACACATGATAAGCTTAAAATATTGAAACTACAGTATGAATGTGTGGACACTGCACTTAGTTTTCTGTGTGAAAGAATAAAATAAACATTACTGTCTTACGTACTAAAAATATTATAATATACGAGAGGGTCCATTATGCTTTTTTTTTTCTCTTGACTAAGGGGTCCATTATGCATTTATGCTATTACATAAAGTTTAAGTCATGATTAGACATGTCAGTACACATGATACGCGTTTCAATCCTAGCATATCACACTATTAATACTGAGATGTCTTTTTTGTCTTGAGCTCATTCATATAATCAAACTTTGATTCAAAGAAATATAACAAAATATTACAACATGGTTAGAGCTCCTTATTTTGACAAAAATGGAACAAAAAAAGGTGCATGGAGTAAGGAAGAAGATCAGAGACTTATAGCTCACATTGAGAGACATGGCCATCCTAATTGGCGTCAACTTCCCAGAGTTGCAGGTATGAAATTTTGTTACAAATGTTAATTAGTAGAATTTAATCAAGTAAGTAGTTGAATTGCAAATTAAGCCTCATTCAGTGATGTAATTTGCCATCAATCTCCTATTCTTTTTTTTGTGGTCGAGGTTTCAACCGCAGACCTTGCATATATTATGCATTTTTTCCTATCAACTGAGTTAATCTTACAAGAATATCAATTTCATATTTTAGTATTAGTAATAAATTAAGCAGGATATTCATTAGAATTTTTATTTATTTTTTATTATATAATCATGATATTTGTAGTAAATTGCACTCTTTAACAGGTTTGGCAAGATGTGGAAAGAGTTGTAGGCTACGTTGGATGAATTATCTGAGGCCAAATCTAAAACGAGGGAACTATACACAGAAGGAGGAACAAATGATCATGGAATTGCATAAAAAGCATGGAAATAAGTATGATATTATTACTTTAGTAAAAAACACAAGTATGATATATTATTACTTCTCATTAATCTTTGTTAAATATTGCATCTATTGAGTTTAGTTCATTTGACAACAGAGAGGGTCATAAAAAAGAAGTTGACAACACACACGATAAGCTTTGTCGGTTGAAGGATAATAGCTTAATGCCAAAAAATACACAGCTCTGAATGAGTCTAAGCTTTAAAATTAAATTCAGTATCACATCAAATCTAAAAGTCCCCCTCAAAAAAATAATTAAATCTAAAAGTCCGAAGCCTTAAACAATGTTTTTATACACTTGTTTATCAAGACTCAAATTCTAATTAATGCGATTTAAAAAAGAGAACAGATAAATACTGCCACTAAAATATAATAATCAATATTTTATTGGACTTGTGTTTTAGTTTAGATCAATTAAAGGTATTTGAGGGAAAAATAGGTGCATAGACCTTCGAGGAGGGAGTCTTAGCTTAATATGATTTGGTACTAAATTTGTATTCTCATTAGAAAGGAAGTCAATAGTACTTTTTTTTTTTTAAGGAAGGAAGACAATAGTACTTATAGATAAGATGTAATTTATCCTCTTAAGAAAACATATATAATAGATAAAAAAAAATTCCTTACTTAGGATATATATATTTTTGTCAAATTTTCTAATAGCTAGAAATTCACATTTTAAAGAAAATAAACGAAAAATTGTTTGAAACTCAACCCCTAAATATATAATGTAATATCCCTATAAACTGAGGTAAAGGTATGATGACAAATATATTAGATATGATGTAATTTATTAGACACTCTCTTAAGGTAACCCAAATTTTCTAATATTAAAATATTTGATAAAAAAATTATAACATTGAAATATATATAGAGTTATTTATAAATAATATAAAATTATTAGTGGAAATCATTTAGAAACTTTTTTATGGTTGTTGGTTGGAAGCATTGACTATATGTCACATATAAAAGAGATATTTGTACATCTAGACCCACATAAACACTTTAAAATTAATTTTTCCATTGATAATAAAAAACGTCCAGTTTCACTAGAAAAAAAAAATCCAGTTTTCACTTTTTACAAATTTGTTTGTTGCGATCTATGTTTTAAAACCGGACCAAATTGGCTGACTCAATCAACTGAATTGTACCGATTAATTTTTCTATTTGGTTTAAAATCAGTTGTATAGTAGTTTGATTTTTTTTTTGGTGTCTAGGGTTCATACTGAACTTTGCATATATTATGCATTGTCTCTATCAACTCTCACGAGTACAATATAACATTAGTTTTGATTGAACCAAATTGATAGGGGTTTGAATCACGGTTGGTTCAATATTTTTTTTATTTTTTTATGTAAATATTTTAATTAACTTTTCTTATTAATCGTCTGATTTAATGGTGATTTAAGTACAAACATTCATGTGATAAATTATCAATCTGTTTCAGATGGTCTCTTATAGCTGAAAATCTACCTGGAAGATCAGACAACGAGATAAAGAATTACTGGCACAGCCACCTGCAGAAAATCTCAAAGCACAATGATACTAAGTTCACACAAGAGATTGAAAGTACAAAAACGACAAGTGAAGCTATTAGTGTTGATTCCCATCACATTTTGGAAAGTTCATTTTCAATGTCCTCTGAAATATCCTACCCTAATAATAAAGTCAACTCCCCTTCAATTTCCTCTAGTCATGTACAATCAAACATGGACTTCTACGAAAGAGATCAAGATAGTGTTTCTTCTTGGGAAACATGGGATGGATTCAGCAATAATTTTTGGACTGAACCGTTTGTTTATGAAAATGCATTGAGTCAGGATTACTTTCCCATTTCATGCTATGGAGAAGAGGTAGAGGATCCATTTGTTTTATGGTAGTGCAAATGTGCAATATATGGTTTACATGTTACACACCCGGTAAATAATAGAAAGCAATTAGGTTGTGTTTTGTGTTCCATTCTCTCAAATAGAAAACAAGGAAAATAGTTGTTGTGATTGGGAACTTTTTCATGTATGAACATTCAAGTGATATGATCTTCTTGTCGCGAAAATGTTTCCCTTCAACAAATATACTCGACATATCTATATATAATTCAAGTTAGATCGTTAATAGGATTTTTAGTTGATAGATTTAGAGTTACAAGCGCACAGTTATGGATCAAAGAAACATATGAACTTAAAATAATACAGTAAAAAGGAAAAAGAAAGAAAAATAAAAATAAAAGCACAGAGCTGGCAAAAGGGAAAATATACTAATATAAATATATTTTAGTTACATTCATCGGTTTTTCAACATTGTCAAAAAGAAGTTATCATGTGAGAACATATGTGTTATCTATTTAGGCGTAGTTTTATGGAACAAAAATGATCTCTTTGCATGAAGTTTGATTTTACAATTTACAGACAAAAAATAAACCAACTCCAATATTGCATGGATGACACATGTCTTCTAACTTCCATTAATCTTCCTCTACAAGTTTCTTCCTTTCAATTTAAATTTTTGGCGTTGAAAGACTTGTTGAAATATAGATAGTTATTCTCATTTTAGAATTAGTTAGGGTACTAATTTAGTCACTATATAAGTCACAAGTTGACTCATTTGTACCTTACTTTTCATTCTTGTATCATTTCAATTATGATCAATACAATAATTTTCTAAGCTTTTCTCTCTATTTTCATGGATGCCATGTTTCTCAACACGGTATCAGAGCATGATTGGTATCCACCTTGAACAATTTTATGCTGCATTTTCTCGAGAAAGTTTAATTTTCTCGTTCTGTTTTCCATTTCTTCCTCTTTCTGATTTTCCCTTTTCTCACTTCATTTTCTTCATTTTCCTTTTTCTAATTCTCGAGAAAACATCATTTATGTTCTTCGATTCAGTTCGTTTTCTTCCACATTTGTTCTTAATTTTCAATAAAATTCTTTCTGTTTCGATCAATTCAGTTTTGCGATTTTGTTTTCATTACGACTTAGTTCTTTCCATCTTCTTAATCCCAATTTCTAGGGTTCAAATTCTGTTTCGATTTATTGTTTTCTTTTCTTCATTCAATTGCGTTTCTCTGGATCGAATTCATATATCTTCTTCTTCGTTCAAAATCTCCAAAGAATGAGATTATTGTCAGTATATTGTTGTGATCCTTTCTTCGATTCTGTTTTGGGAGTCTCCTGTTTGTTTTTTGCTTTCGTTTTTTATTCTGTTCGAACTTGTTCATGTAATTTTTACCCAAATTCATAGGGTTTTCAATATGTTTCGTTCTTGACCTTTTTTTTATGGCGATTAAATTGTCCCTTGCATCGATTATTCTCTCTTGTTCAACGTTCAATTTTCTGCTATGCTTGGATCTATGTTCTTGATTCAACAATTCTTCACAAATTTCACCTTTCATTTCTCATGGATTCTTGATAATTCTGATTTGGAGGAATGAGTTGTGTTATGATATTTGATTGATTGCACCTATTTGTTGATGTGTTGTGGTTGGTTCTCGATTAATTCTGAATCAATCTTGGTTCTTCGCCTACAATTTGCTTTGAGGTTTGAGTTCGACTCCGTTGACGGTGGCTTGGTGAAGAGATTGCAGTTGCCAGAGTTCTTGCTGTAGATTCAGTTTTCTTCGTTCACTATTGTGATTTGGTGGAGTTTGGATGATATTCTTGAGATCTCTGATTTTCTAGTTTGTAGAATTTGAGCCTTGATTCTTCGGTTTCCATTACCACTACAAAATTTTGATGGAAAGTTAAAGCTGCCAATTGCTCACTCTCTTGGATTGATGTGTTTGTTGTCAAAGGAATGGCTTATAATTTTGGGTATCGATTTTCTTGGCTGAGTCATTCATGGAAGGTTACTAATTAGTAAATTTCATATTGTTCTACTTGATCACTTGAAATCAATCAAGTTTGGTTTGTGATTTGTTGTTGGTTCTATCCTTTCACTGTTTGATTTGAGAATATTATTCATTGATGATTAATTCTTGGAGTGAAGGCATTAATTGTATGCACCATTGCATGTTATTGCTTGAGATTTGATTGGAACTTATTTTAATTAGAAGATTTAAGTTTATAGCATCACAACTTTTGAGGTATAGAAAATAATCCAAAGAGTTGGCATGAAATCCTTAATCAAGCTTTGTGGGATTATAGAAATTTTCCTAGAGAATAAACTAAAACCACTCCTTTTAGGCTTACGTTTGGACATGATATTGTGTTGCCTGCAGAAAGTTGTCTTCAATCGACCAGAATTCAGAGACAATGTAAAATTCTTGTTGACCATTATTGGAATATGATTTTGGATGAATTGGTCGATTTAGACGAACAAAGATTAAGGGTGTTAGATGTCCTTATGAGGCAAAAAGAGAGAATAGCCAAATCCTATAATAAACAGGCAATCTTCTGTCTCCTTTGCAAGTATCTTTTGATTGACATAGAGTTCTCAAAACCAAACCATCAGGCATTGGCCTAGTCCATTCAAAAGAACGAGTGCGAACCCAATAAGGGGTTCCCCAGCCAACCATGCGCAGTCGAAGCGTACTAAGTTTTTGCACCCAAAAGAATCTAGTAAAGGTAGAGATTGCCCTGTCAATATTTTCACCTTCTTCAGAAGAAGCGTCCAACAACATCAAGAAATAATCTTCAGCTTCAACCTCAGTAGCAGATGCAATCTTCAGAACGCGTCGGATCTCTGCTACGTCAGGGTCAAGGGTACATCAAATGAACTCCACGTAACACGCAGTGATCTGCATGTCCGCTTTCAATCATCATGTTAAGGAAGTTTATTTAGGGAAAGGCTAATTCCTCGTCATGATTGTATAAACCCAAATGGTCTGGGGGTAAAACCCTAAAGATGGCAGGCGTTTTTGAAATTCTTGCATGAGTTTTTGAAGTGCGCATGAAACTCATAAGACGTTGAGTACCATATTCTGCAACTTTTAGGAATGACACTTTCATCTTGCTCAATTTTTTGAAATAAATCGACTTCGAAGACTTGAGTTCAAAGTTCAAGAAGTAGACTTTTTCGTTTGGGTAAGTGTCTTAGTTCCAAGAGAATCATGTTGAGATTCAATTTCAAATTCGACAACAACCTCTATGTGTTTATTCCCATCGGTTTCAGTATGTTCTGAACCATCTTCGAAATTTGACCCATGAGGCATTTTGTCTTTACCACCTTCAACTGGAGACGAGACTTCTTCATTACCTCCATTAGTAGGTTGTTGACCATTTTTAACACCTTTAGCATGTGAATCTTGAGGAGGTTCAAAAGTATCTTTCTGTAATTTTCATCATCTTCTTGAGGATTGGCATCATCTTCATGAAGATTAGAGTTGACTACTATTTGATCCTCAAAAATAGTTTCGACTAGTGGTTTGAAAGTGGACGAAGGTGTTGGTTGTTTACCAACTTCAGCATTACTGTCCTCCATATCCTGAAAAATTATGGTTGAAATTGATATAGAAGTTGGTAAAATGACTTAATAAAATTCGCAAAGTCAAATGGGATTACCTTCAACACATTGTCTCCGATGCGGGAATGCGTGCTTGCAACATCTGGACCTTCTCGGGAATGATCAAGACAAACGTGCTCACTGGGAGCCTTACATTTTTCTTGAGCATGTTTCTTTTTCCTTTCTCTCTCAATTCGAATGCTAGAGTCATTCTTCTCAGCAATTTCGATAGTCTTGAGCGAAGGATCAGACTAAAAAGGAAAGAAGACAAATTGGTCTTGGCTTTGAAAAGAAGAATACCAATATATGTGAAAGTGCAAGCAGAAGACTTACTTCTTCTTCACTTTGTGTTGTCCTCTTCAAAGAACGCTCATAATTGTCAGCTCTTTTCCTCTTTCAATCCTGTCGAAGAATCACATGGTCAACGAATAAAGAAAATCAAAAACAAGAGGAGAAAAGTTAAGAAATCAAGAAGATTATTACATCTTTCTTTTCTGGTTCCTGAGTTTTGCCTTTCATTGAAGAGGTACCAGCTTTCGACGTGCTTTTTTTCCCAGCTCCAGTCTTTTGCCCTGACGTTTTTGGTATAGCTAGAAATGAGCAAAAATAACAAGTAAGTTTTAAATAAGGCTTAATTGCATGTTTGATCCCTTATGTTTATTTTAGTTTTCAATTTGGTCCCTTATGTTTTGAAAGTTTCATGTTGGTCCCTTACGTTTTAAAAGTTTCAAGTTGGTCCAAAATGTTACTCATATTGGAATAAGTTAGTCCATTCCGCGACATGATATTGAGTTTAATAAAACAAAAAAATTAAAATAATGTTTTAAAACTGATTTTCTAAATAACTCAAGTTCCATCACCCATATTGTCAACCCGAATCTTTAACCGTTATATGACTGAAGGGACTAACTTATTCCGACGGGAGTAACGTTTTGGACCAACTTGAAACTTTTAAAATGTAAGGGACCAACTTGAAACTTTTAAAACATAAGGGATCAAACATGCAATTAAGCCTTTAAATAAAGTAAATGTGTATGTTAACCTTGATCCGAAAAGGTGCTTTTTCAAAGATGCTAACCAACTTCTATAGGAGATGTGATGCAAATTTGATGTAAGCCATAATGTAAACAACCTCGAAACGTGTATATGTCAAGCTTAGTCGGAGTGATTTTCTTTGCTTCCTTTTTTATAAGACTTTGTTTCATTTCCATCCAAGAACCACATACGAACCACTTTGGATATGGTGGTCTGAATGCTAGTGCTAGTACGCTAGATGGCAATGGCGGAAATTGAACTTTCAAATACAAAGCAAAAAGATATTTGTTTGTAACGAAAGGGGGAAATTTTGATGTTGGAATTTTCTCTAAAAGTTTTTCTTTTAAAGTTTTAGCAGCATTATGAACAGTCTGACTAAGATGTAAAGGATCATATACAGTTTTGAAGTACTTTTGGAAAGCCTGAATTTCTCGGATGTGCGTACCTTTTGCTTTCTTCATTTTCTTCTGCATAAGATTAAAAGCAGAGATCAGTTCAGAAAGCAAACTGTCTAAATTCACTTATTTTCTTTTGTCGACGAAATATCCTCGCCATCATTTAAAGAATGACTTAGTACATTCATATGAGAGTTCGAAATGAACAGGTTTGAAGTCTGGAACCATTTCGTTGAATTTATGAAGATAAGTTTGCCATTGTTGTTCGAACTTTGGTCTCTTTATGTCCCCTTTAGCTTTGAAAAACGAGCTAGGATGGGTTTGAATTAAACCGAATTGCCTTGCCACTAAGTTTGGTTGATAGCCAAATGCACCATAATAATTTGTAGTCGTATTGGGGCCTGTCCTACTAGAAAGGAGAGTATGAGTCAAATAAGCTCTCCAAATGGCATTAGTTTCTGCTTGGTGTTTGACATCTTTGGTAAGGAACTCCCTAACGAACTAGTCTAGTCCACATGTCCTTGTTGAAAAGGGGGATAAATAAGGTGTAAAGATGTCACAATCCAAAAAGAATTTAAAAGCTTCTAAAAAAAGCTTTTGGCTAGTTTTGGTTTCTTTATATCGAAACAACTCAAGGCCAAATCCTTCAGTGGATCTTTTATCATATGTCTCTTCGAAGTCTTCAAGAAGAAAGAAAGTGTCAGTCAGTTTCGATTTGAAGGTGGCTAAAAGCCATAGTTGAAATAACCAGATAAAGCCATGGATAATTAGACTCTCAACTTGGTCACTCATGTCAGTTGCTCCATCATTTAGGCATTCATACAAACAACCTAGAATAAGTTTGCTAAGGCAAACTTGTTTTCCCTCATGCAATTGATAAGCTATGGACCTATAATTCTTCGCCACTTGTATGGATCTTATGCAAAAGACGTACATAGATAACCAATAGGCCAAGAAGGCTATATGCTCATCATCTGAAACCTCCTTGTCATTAGGATTGAAATTCTAACACACTTGTTTTAAACACACCGACTCTGGGGGCTACCAAGCCAGGAAGGAAATCCACTAGTGTAGTCCTTATTCTATAGCTCTCAGCAAACTCCTCGTTTATACTAAAGACCTAGGACCTACCCGTATTGATTTCAACCTAGGAACTCCTAGATCTGAGATCCCATCTCACTATCAGCCCTTGTGACCTATCAGACCTAAACACAAACTCAAGGATGAAGTTACCTTCAAACACAAAAAACTAGCACCTTGTTTCAAAACTTCGGTGTAGTACACAAGAGTATCAAACTCACACACACAGTCCTAAACAAGTATAACAGACGATACAAAGGAAACAATATTTCCTTATCTTATTGACCAAGCAACACGCATATCTTTACAGAATCAGCTCTGGAATATTCCTAGAGTAGTATTTATATTTTAGGAAATATTTGTTATTGTTTTGGACGATCCTAAAGATATTTCGACATTTTAGGACTTTCCGTATTTGTTTCTGATTTCTGTTTTGCAGATTAGCTAAACCGATCTGCTTTGTTCTGAAGCCCAACTAAGTATTTAGCCGAAGATACTTTAGTATATAAACAAGACTTCAAGACCTAATTGATCACTCAAGCCGTCATACTAAAAAGTTTAGATTTAGGGTTTTTAGTCTACATGTGCTCTACTCTTGTATCATCTGTGATGCAAGTTTAGAACCTATATTGTAATCCTTTCTTGTATCGTTTCTGATACATGTTTAGAACTGTGTGTTGAGTTTGATACTCTTGTGTGTTACACCGAAGTTGTTAATCAAGGGGTTAGTTGTTTGTTTGAAGGTAACTTCACCGTTGTGTTTGTGTTTAGGTCTGATAGGTCCCAGGGGTTGTGACTGACCATTAGGATAATGAGATGGGATCTTAGATCTAGGAGTTCATAGGTTGAAGTCTATACGGGTAGGTCCTAGGTCTTTAGTGTAAACGAGGAGTTTTCTGAGAGCTATAGAATAAGGACTACACTAGTGGATTTCCTTCCTAGCTTGGTAGCCCCCAAGGTAGGTGTGTTAGTCACCGAACTGGGTCAACAAACTCTCTGTGTTCTTTACTTTCTTGTCATTTATTTTCTTGTTTTTATTGTTGTTTATTACGTGATGTTGAAACATTGAATGAAACATCTTAAACGTTGAAACATGGTACATAACATTTTAAAACAAGTGCGCTAGAATTTCAATTGGCATCAGAGCAGGCAACCTGCCTGTTTTAGGGTGAGCTCTAGGGAAGTTTCATTCTAGCACTATGGACAAGGAATGTGGATTTGTAAACAGAACTCCTCTGTTGGATGGCTCAAACTATGATTACTAGAAATCACGCATGAGTGCTTTTCTTAAATCCATTGACAGCAAAACCTGGAAGGCAGTTCTGAAAGATTGGGAACATCCTGTGACACTTGACGCTGATGGTAACAGGACAAATGTTTTAAAACCAGAAGAAGAATGGATTGCTGCTGATGATGAACTGACTCTTGGAAATTCCAAGGCATTGAATCCTATGTTCAATGGTTTAGACAAGAACATGTTCAGATTGATCAAGCAATGTACTGTAGCTAAGGATGCTTGGGAGATTCTCAAGATTGCACATGAAGGCACTACTAAGGTAAAAAGTGCTAAATTCCACATTCTTACTACAAAATTTGAGAATCTATGAATGTTGGAAGATGAGAGCATTCAAGACTATCACCTGAATATTCTTGATATTGCAAACTCTTTTGAGTCTCTTGGAGAGAAAATTTATGATGAAAATCTAGTTAGAAAAATTCTCAGATCTCTACCTAAGAGGTTTGACATGAAAGTCATTGCCATTGAAGAGGCTCAGGATATCTCAAGTTTGAACATTGATGAATTGATAGGGTCCTTGCAAAATTTTGAAATAACTATCAACAACAAGAATGATAAGAAGGGCAAGGGGATTGCTTTTGCATCTAGTGTAGAGCCTGATGAGTCACAAGTAAATCAAGAAGATGATGAAGATATGACAGAGTCTCTAACACTACTTGGAAGACAGTTCAAGAAGATCTTCAAACAGTTTGATAGAAAGTCTAAGTCAAATGGTCAGAACATCAGACCCAACATTGACAATCAACCAAGTAAAGAGAAGATGGTAAGGTCTGATGAGAAGAACTCTCAATACAAAGGTGTTCAATGTCATGAATGTGAAGGATATTGACATATCAGAACAAAATGTGCTACTTTTATAAAGAAACAGAAGAAAAGTTTAATTGTTTCATGGTCAGATGGAGATGACTCTGATGAAGAGGTGAAAGTTGAATCTGCTAATCATGTCTCTGCCTTAACAGGTAGAATTATGTCAGACACTGATTCTTGTGAAGAGGAGATGTTTTATGATAAGCTTGCTATGTCCTACTATGACCTGACTGCTAAAAATGCTGAATTAACCCAAAAGGTTGAGTAACATGTAAAAGAAATTGCTCAATTGCATGATGACAGGTTTGATAATCTTACTCATATCTCAGAACTCAATGGTGAGTTATCAAAATTGAACTCTCGACTTGAGTATATGAGAGAGCATATTGGAATGATGACTGCATATTCAACAAGGAGCAAGCAAATGCTTAAACATTCGAAGGAACATCAGACCAAGAAGAAATCAGATTTTTGGGTGTGTGATCATTGAAAAGGGAAGGGTCATATTAGACCTTACTACTTCAAGCTGCATGGTCAGTCAAAGCAATTTCAGCAGAAACCCTATAAGAAAAGATGGACCTTCAGAAATTTTAATACAGGATTAATTGCTCACACATCTCTAAGAGCATCATCTAAAGAGGACTGATACTTTGATAGTGGTTGTTCAAGACATATGACTGGGGTAGATAAATATCTAGAAGATGTGAGACCTTATGCAACTAGCTATGTTACTTTTGGTGATGGAGATAAATGAAAAACTGTGGGAATTGGTAACCTGATCAAACAGGGTTTGCTAAGACTTGATGTTGTGTTGCTAGTTAAAGGATTAACTGCCAATTTAATTAGCATAAGTCAGTTGTGTGACCTAGGACTACAAGTAAACTTCACCAAGCCTGAATGTCAGATTTCATATGAGAAAGGAGAAGTACTTATGAGAGGCACAAGGTCCAAGGACAATTGCTATCTTTGGGTATCTCAAGAAGATGCATTTATCTCAACCTGTCTTTTGAGCAAAGAAGAAAAGATCAAATTGTGGCATCAAAGGTTGAGAGATCTACATCTGAAAGGGACGAAGAAAGCCTTATCTTCAGAAGTTATCAAAGGACTACCTGATCTAAAGATTATTGAAGGCAGCATATGTGGTGAATGTCAGATTGGCAAACAAACAAGGATGTCCCATCCAAGGTTGGAACATCAAGCAACCTCTAAAGTCCTTGAACTTCTGCACATGGATCTGATGGGACCTATGCAGGTTGAGAGCATTGGTGGAAAATGGTATGTCCTTGTTGTTGTTGATGATTTCTCAAGATTCACTTGGGTGAACTTTATTAGAGAAAAATCAGACACTTTTGACGTATTTAAAGAATGGTGCACACAACTGCAAAGAGAAAAAGGTTGTGGCATTGTAAGAATTAGGAGTGATCATGGAACTGAGTTTGAAAATGCTAAGTTTGATGAATATTGTTTAGATGAGGGAATCAAACATGAATTCTCATCACCTATAACACCCCAACAAAATGGTGTTGTAGAAAGAAAGAACATGACTCTTCAAGAATCTACCAGAGTCATGCTTCATGCTAAACACTTACCTTATCGTTTCTGGGTTGAAGCTATGAACACAACATGTTATATTCAGAACAGGGTAACCCCAAGAACTCGAACCACAACAACCCTCTATGAGTTACGGAAGGGAAGAAAACCTACTGTCAAATATTTCCATGTGTTTGGTAGCATGTGCTACATTTTGTCTGATAGAGATTACAGAAGGAAGATGGATCCTAAGAGTGATGAAGGAATTTTTCTTGGTTACTCCACAAATAGTAGAGCTTATAGAGTATTTAATTCTAAAACTGAAACTATGATGGAATCTATTAATGTTCTGATAGATAATGTGCCTAAAGAAAAAGTTCTTGATGCTGATGTTAGAACATCTATTCAGGAAACAAATGCACCTATTCAGGTGAATGAATCTGAACCTGAGAAAGAAGAAATCGTAGAAGCTGAGCAACATCAGATG
>Ga0315915_1003628_pt1 | contig 19569 bp, 7 predicted proteins | sample MpolbnodulesMG_FD_207738 | JGI IMG/M metagenome (GOLD analysis project Ga0315915, IMG submission 207738) | Medicago polymorpha root nodule microbial communities from Los Angeles, California, United States - branched nodules | ecosystem: Host-associated > Plants > Roots > Nodule | place: USA... | reverse complement strand
TTATTATTATTATTATTATTATTATTATTATTATTATTATTATTATTATTATTATTATTATTATTATTATTATTATTATTATTATTATTATTATTGAATGATTGTACCAAGCATATTATATATTAGAGATAAATCAAGCATGGTGTTTAAACTATGGAAATTGTTCATATCGAAAGTTAGCATATTAAATTCTTGTTTAAAGGAGAAACAATATCCGATTGAATTGTGTTGGCATATTGAATTCATGTTTTAAAGCTAAACATGTCAGATTAATTGAGTAGATAGTTCAACATAATAATGTTTTTTAAAATAAAGGGTAAAAATTAAATAAAAGACTTATAATTCATTCTGTTCTGCAAATTTTTGAAAAATGAAAAATTAGTTTTACTCCATCTAAAATATTTAAACAATAGAATGAAATATATGTTTTACTATGCTCCGTTTCACTCTATTTCTTCACATCAATCCAAAGAGAGACTTAATTTCTTTTACAAGCATATGTTTTTCTAAAGATGTGGGAGTTGGCGACATGCTCTTCTTTCGGGAGTGTATGACCTAATTACTCACGTTAGACCAATAATGGCTTCTACTTGCTTAATAAAGTGGAGCAACTTTACCCACTTCACATTATTAAATGGTTGATACTTAATAGTAATAGTTTGGTCTCTTACAAAATAAAATCAATAGTTTCAACTTTTCATTACAATGAATTTTTTTTTATTGTGCTGATGTCCATTTGCACTCTATGATTTCGTTGCTTTTTTGTCCATTTTATTGTTTTTTTTTTTACCAAAATGTCCATTTTATTGTTAATGCTTTTAATAATATTTAAAATAATTGATAGAAAATTTAATACTCGATCTAAAGAAAGAATAAATCATTGGTTTAAGTCTACAATAATTAATTATCTTAGAAACGGGATCACAATCTATATAAAAAAAAATAGGGTTAATAGGTCTTTGCCCTCTTGTAATCTATAGAGAATTTCAGATCCAATACTTATATGTGCACGTCTATAGAGAATTTCAGATCCGTTACTTATTTGTGCACGTCTATAGAAAATTCTAGATCCATAATTTATGCTGGTGGTTTGCCAACTTGAACCTTTTGTGATGCAACCACTTAAGCAAGTATTTAGCATTAAGTTCACTGGAAAGTCAAAGCAGCAATCACTTATAATTGGTGAGAAGTCTTGTTAATGATATTGATTGTTGAACAATTATTTACAATAGGGATAACACCTCCCTTTTATGGTAAACTCTTCATTACAACACATTTGGATACACTTTGAGCTGGAATAATCATAGATAGAAATAGTATTTTAATCTACTTACAAGTTCCTCTTAAAGTACTACCTTAATTTATTATTACTAGCTAAAGACGAGGGAGCAAATCACATGCTCTCTTTTTTTGTTACAACAAGTCACATTCTCTTCAGGAGTGTATAACCTAATTACTCGTGTTATACTAGTAATGACTTTTGTTTGTTTAGTACATATGGAAAATCAATAATACAACCACTAACTAACACATCACATGTTACTACTAGCTTTAATGTTAACTTGCTTCATCTTTTTGTAGCAAGTATGAGAACAGAATTTCATTCCACATATCAGGAACACCAGGTAAACACCAATGACTGCAATCAGGTACAGATGGTTTGTCACTCCAAGTTCCCACATGGCCATCACTCCTATATGCATCCATCGGCGTCACGTGCAGCACCGTCACAGGAGCACTCATATCTTTCACAACTCTTTTGATCATATCTGAAATTGGACTTTTGTCCTTGCCTATAGTTCTCTTCCAAGGCCTTTTAGTCACTTTGCAAGCATTATGGTTATGTCCACTAGCACAAAAAGACAAACATCTTATTAAGTCTTATCATCAAGTTTGATAGCTCTAGTATTACCAAAAGATTAGCAAAATTAATCATCTTTTTGTTGCCATTGTCTCATCTAGAAAGTGACAAAACAAAATGAATAATATGGTTACAACCAACTCACCTCCAATGCGATGATTCGAAAGTTCGGAAGAATACTCTTGTCCTGTTTGTGTTAACTGTATTATCTACCCAAGATGCCCAGGTGAGCAAAGCTGTTTTGAAAGCCGAATTAATTGGCATTCCAAGCTTCAGTGAGCTACCAACCTGAAAATACCAGCCCCTGTCTGATAATCATGTTAGCAATTAGCAGCAAATGGTTGATAATTTTCATAAAAATATTAATCCTAACTTGCATGGAAATTCTATTAAAATGCATGTGCACACGCATAAACAAATATTTATAATAGATGAATATGCAAAAGAATACACATCCTAGCCACTAAGAGACCAATGTTTCATGAGACAACTTGAAATAAAATAAGTATACTTTACATGTTTCATCATAGCCGTGCCGATAAAACATCATCTTGTTGAAGTTCATGTCAGTTTCAATGTTATACATCATTTTATCTAAAGAATCACAGGGATCAAAAGTGCCCAAAATTATCATATGCATGATGCTGTCAGTTCAGAAAAGCTAACGCTAGTTGAAGAATCTTTGAACACAAAAGCACAATGAGACATCGATCTTCGTACAACGCTTATCAGCAAACTGACAGTAAAGCATGCATTACCCGGATCCAAATACGAAAATTAAGTCCAAAAAAAAAAGCATGTGAACAAAATATGCAGAGTAGTAAATCAAATCTCTAATTTACGAAACAAGATAAGACCATAAAAATGTAAATCTAATATCTACATAGTAGAAGGAAAAAAATGCATCTCAATTTGTAGAATCAAGTTACTCACATATCAAAAAGCTTAGTCCTTGTCCACCAGTGACCTGAATTGAATATAAGAACATCAGAATCAACCCATTCATGACTAATATCATCTATCTTGTCCAATTTCAGTGTCGTCTTCACCCTTTTTGGCGCAAATCTAGGCACCGAACCAGGCTTCACAAGAAAAACAGAACGATAAAAATCAATTCTAACATCAAAAGAACTAAACCTCACGCCTAGAAACCTAATCTGCTTCGTGATCTTATTGCCTTTGATTTCATAAACACTCTTCTTATTCTCAACACCTGTCATTAACATGCATATGAAAGACTCCCATTGAGTCCTACTCAATGAATCACCAACAAAAACCACTCTTTTCCCACGAAGATTTTCGAGTATTCTACGTGCATCAAACCTTGGAATATCACAGTTCTTAGGTTTCCATCTCCATTTTGTATAACCTCTATCTTTACGCCCATTCGCAAAACAATTAAAACCTCTTTCTGCAAATGGACATTGAGAAGCATCATATAAAGGGTAACTATGACTATAACTATCATCCTGAATCCAACTTCCATCAAACACATTACATGCATCCCTTGAAACATTGGATTTTAGAGCCTCAACATAGCTCTGGACTTGTAAATGAGAACTGTTACTATTAATGTTACCATTAATCTCATCATAACTCTTAATCACTGAATTAGGAGTGGGAAATGCATATGAATAAACCCATGATAGTACTAACATGAAGGAAATCAAAGACCCAGTTTTGACTAACACATTGAAAGAAACTAAGATCCAAGCATTGCAATTACCCTTCATAATTTTGTGACTAAAACCAAAAACTCTTGAGATTAAAGTTCTAAACTTTGTGAATGAAATCCAGAAACTGAACATACCCGTTAACTGCATTAATTGCATAACCAACCTACTATCCCATATATCAAAACTGAGCAAACCCATTAACTGCATTAATAGTGAAAGTTTGGTTGAAGGAAGCAATAGCCTATGTTATCATAATCATATATACAGCTATGGAAATGAAAAATTGGAAGATTGAAGAATGCACTAGGTGGTGGTTGTGAAGTGATTGAAGTTGGTTGAGTTAGCATGAAAAAGTGGGAATGTAAATTGTGAGGTGAGGGTAATGCGGTCATTAGACACGAAGCACGGATACGGACACGACACTGATATGTCGATACGGTTAATAATTTAAGAAAATTACATAATTTAGCGTAATTATATGTATCGGTGTCGGACACGACATGTGTCTGGCACCGAGACACATCTAAGCTTCATAAACTTAAAAAAAATTTAGATGAAATGTCATCATGCACATAAGTGTAAGAGTCGTAGTTCGTATCTCAATCACAAGTCTAACAATTTCGACATTTTTTTTGTGAGTTGAATTAATTAGCATTTGATAAAAGAAGAATGCATTTTACGTTAAGAGAGGCACGGAGAAGCATGTTGCTTGATATTGAATGTTAAAATTTGTCGGTGGCTTTGTGGTGCTGTTCACGAGAGTTACCCAAAGTTTACACGATAACTAACTAGTAGGTGAGTTTGGATTATGATGAAAGTGATATATTCTGATTTATAATTTGATAAAATAAATTCTCAAAACAATTTAATGGAGGATAGAAGAAGTAACAACTAATATTGATAACTAACATAACTAAATTTGCATTAACTATTAACAAACTTATCTCCTATGAAACTCAGACACTTCAAAATGATGACGTACTGTATCCCATGTGTATCATGTACCGATACTTGTCTGATACGTATCGGAAGATTATCAGATCATTAAAAAAAATTTAAAATAATTATCCTATACTTTTTCGATACTTCCTGATACGTATCGGAAGAGTATCAAATAATATAAATTTTATTTTTTTATATTATTTTGATTTCTGTTTTTTTCTTTAAAAAGTAAGAAAAAAACATTATATTATTATAGCACTAACAATGTTCATTTTTGGATATAGTATAGCATTGATGGTGCTCTTTTTTTGGATATATTGTATATGTAATTGACTAATCATCACTCTCTTAATCGTCAATATTACTTATATTTAGGTTGATATACTACGAGCCTATGACCGGTTTCTTGTGTTTGTTAATGTATTTGCATATTAAAAAAATTTGTTATAATTATATTGTACATTAATTATATTTTTTATTAATGTATCTCGGCCGTATCGTATCTTGATTTTTGAAATTTTTCTGTATCGATGTCGTATCGTATCTTGTATCTAATGCTCTTTGTAAACTGGAATGTATACATTTTCAGGTTGAAAATTTGCAAACATAAAAAATTAAAAAGGTTTGAAAATCATCGAAGAAAGTGGGAATATGAAATAGCGGAATACCATTTTTTTTTTTTTAAATTTAGAATATCAATAAAACTAGAAAATATGAAATTGTTTAATTATTCATTTTCCTTATGAATATAAACCAAAATGTGATGAAGTTAACATAATGAATTTTGACCGTTTAATTATCCATTATCATGGATATAAACAAAGTCTATGCGGCTAAAAAATATAGTTTTGCTTGATAGCACAATCCATAGGAAATAAAAAATAGTTTTGCTTGATAGCACAATCCATAGGAAAATCATATGATTTGGTCTTAAGGAACTTTGGAGTCTTCTAGATTTTTAGATTTTTGTTTTTCTCTAATCCCATCACCTCTTCTGCTTTCTTTCTAAGATGAGTTCAGTAATAGTAACAAGAAAAATCACTCTCCGAAAACATGGTTGAGTCTAACACAATCTTAAAAAACCAACTTATAAAATCAAGATTGTCCTCATTTATAAACACATTGTTAGATTATCTCTTATCCGAATCTCTTATCCGATGTGAAACTCTTTAACGATAGGTGCCGAGAATTAGAATTTAAATTGTATGATACACGTCAAGATATTACATTTCAGGTATTTTGCCATTCTATCATCCAAAGGTTTTCAATTTCCATTGAGATAGCAATCATTTGCGAAAAAGTGGTCTTTATTGGCGTGAGATGCGTCAATTGGAAAGCACTAGTTTTCTTTTTCCAGATTCTTGGCACATTGGGATTCCCTTGATTTGTTGGATAAAATACAATAAATTAAGGGAATCACAATGTGCCATTAATTTGTAATAACAAGCAACGATAAAATGCAACATGATAAAATCCAAGTAACTAGAATACATATGCTTCTGGATTTGTAATATTGACTCTCAAATCATTAATTGAATTTGTAATCTGTAACGTATACTGCAATAAATCGTGAAATCAAACAACGGTGCACAAGACGACGAACAACAACACAATACCACACTCAGATGACGAAATCACGAAGAAAAAAACACAGGAGCAAATTTGATATATGTGAAAACCACTTATTTAGATTGAAAGAAAGATAAAATAAAATAAAATAAAATAAAAAAATATAGATGCATAAGGGGTGATTGTAGGTAAAAAAAAATTGATATATGTTATTGCTGACTAATATATATAGTGGAGGACAGGAGGTTTAGGCGGTGAGTTTACTAAATTATATAACCCTTATTATTGTATTAAGTTACTAAGTGCCCTCAACCCTAAATGATATGATGTGTTGAATTTATTTTCTATTAAGAAATAATTTCATTTCATTTTGAGGAAACCAGACGAAAATTCATTTGTTGTCTAAATTTTAGGGAACTTTAAAAATGTAAGCAAAGATTTTATATAGGGCACTGCTATATGTAACGACAACATGTATAGCGAATCTATCCCAAATGGAAAAATGGCTATATAAAAGAGCTTCCACTTACTATATATGGGTAGTTGTTGTTTAAATAAAAGAATTAAAATTTAATGTGGCAAGTCGCTCGTGAATTATTCGTGATGTTAGATTCAAAAAATCCGTGATATAAAGCATTTCTCCTTTATATATCGTCTATAATGAAAAGTTTACCTCTTTACAATTTTAAGAGTTGTGGATCAAATTTTCAGTCGAAAAAAAGCAAATTGTTACATGTTAGTCAAATGTATTTTTTTTTGAAGCAATAGTCAAATGTATTATTATTGAGGAAAATATTTAGACTCTCAGAGATCAAAATTGTGACGTGATAGTTAGACTAGAGCGCAGTTAACGTCGCATAATTAAGGATTGTTGAGTCAGATTATTTTATTATTATTCTAACCACTGTATAAAGCTTTTTGTTACTTCCCTTAAAAAAAAAAAAAAACTTTTTGTTACTACTTTCTTAATAACTCAAAAAGCTATCGAAAAAGCATTTGATTCGTTGATGCTAACCAACTCAAGTCAAAATTGAAGTTGTTAAAAATGATTCATTCAACAGTTGTCATTCAGCAAGCCTGGTTCTCACTCCATAGCTCTCACTTTCACTAGTCTCCTATCTCGCTATCGATCTTCGTCTCAGGATTTTGGGGACAAAGTTTTAGAGCATAAAGTGTTCCTTGTTTTCCTTCTCAATAAGGTGTTTTCTTTCCCTTTTAATGAAATGTTTATTTTGGGACTATCCGAGACAATGAGTTGCATAGCTTTGAATTGTCGTGGGCTTGAAAATCTACCAACAGTTAGTGCATTTAAAAATCTCTTACAAGATAAAGATCACACATATGTATTCATTTCAAAAACTGATAAAAGAAATTTTGAGATGAATAACTTTCAAAGTGTACAAACTTTATCTGGTGTTGTTGTTGTTAGTTGTTGAAGAGAAGGTAAAAGACGTGACAGCGGTCTTACGATGTTTCAGAAAGAATGAGTTGAAGAAAAAAGACCTTCTTAATTAAGGACCTTCAAAAGAGAATATTTCACTTTGATTTTAGTTAAAAGACAATTTTAGATATTTCATCCATAATTTTTAATTGTTTTAAAAACAAAAAAGATACACTTTCGTTGTTAAAAATCAAGGTGTTAGGCCAATGGCCTACAAAGAAACAAACACTCCTTAATTACTTTCTTTTTCAGCCATCCATCTCTTTAGGTTATGAAATCTTGAAATATAATATTAATAAGAATCAATTGGACTATAGAACCTGTTATTTTCATATGGTATACACTAGTTTTTACAACCCATGTAACACACAAGGAGTTATATACTAGTCTTCAAATACAATTCATTCTCCAATTGAGGGTTTAGCAGAGTTTGGCAATCTCTTTCCGTGCACAAAGGAGCTGAATAGATGTAGTGCCCTAGAAGGTTGTCCATATGGCACCATGTGACCCGCTCCTCTTACGGTGGCGAAAGTCAACAAATTTCCATACTCAGTTACCCAACCTCCAGCCTACACATGCATTAATTTAGAAACATGAGTTAATAAAATTGCAAAATCCATACTCAAATCAATTTTCGATTTGCAAAAAAATTAGGTTAATTGTTAATAAAAATATATATTTACCTGTCCTTTGTGGAACCAGACTCTATATGAGTCTGTAATCTTGAATTTCAGGTCATGAGCTAGTTCACGAATGAGTGTTCGAGAACCTAGTAATGGAACAACTGAATCTTGGTCTCCACTATCATAATAATTTAACATGAATGATAAGTTTATTCCAAAAATGTATAAAATAAATAATAGCAAATGATTATCATTTGTTAAAATTAATTACCTGTAAACCCATATTGGAATATGATTTTGAACTATCCGCTTGAGAATCGGAAGCATATCAGTGTAAGGATCTGTTTTACTGTAATTCAAAACACTGCAATGAAGAAAATGTGCATGAACTGATATTTCTTCGGTAATCAGAATTAAAACTAAAATGACATTTTACTATGATCATAGGAGTTAAGATTTCAAGTATATTTTTTTATATAAAAAAAAATGACAAAAAATAAGCAATATTAGTTTCCTAGCTAGTAAATTTGATGGCTGGTCTTAACTTAGTCCACAAAATCAACATATAATAAAATGAAGGTTGCCTATATTTATAAACTCTATTCATATCATATCTCTAGTTTATGACATTGTCTTTTTCCAATAATATTTATATATCAAAGTGTGTATTCTAATTTATTTATAATACAATCTATACTTATGCCATTTTTTATATATAATTAATTTAAAATCAAATTAAATGTTAAATTAATATTGTCTACAATGTATTGATACCCCGTAAAACTTCATGATAACAAGTATATTTTTGCTTTATTTATACTTACTCACTGCACATGCCCCATGGATACGGCAGATTAGTACGGTTGGCATGGAGAGCCTTCTGAACCTCAGGAAGGTTGAGGTAATTAAAGCTTTCATAATCTATACATACGTCTACACTTAAACTTATTTTAGTAGCCTGCATTAATGAAATAAACAAATTAATTAATTAATTATAAAAAATAAAAAATAAATCATTGGCAGAACATAATAATCCAAAGGCAAAAGTTACCATCTTTTTCAATCTGATTTCTTGTTCTGCTATAGCTGGATAACACACATCAAGAATCACATCATAGTTGTCTACATACTCGCTCACAATTTTCCTAGTGGCCTTTAGTGCTTCGTTGCATGATTTAGATACGTTATGAGTAGTTGCATCGGTATGATCATCAAAATCACAATCATTCCTAATGGCAAGACCAATTTCATCCGAAATCATTCCGTGTGACCAGAAATATTCATATGTTGCTTGTGTATCACGATTCAATTTCAGAAGTGGGTTTCAATCTAACAAAGTTAAGGGAAAAGTAAGATCAGTTTAATTAACTTTCAAAATTTCTTAAATAAATAATCAATAAGAGTCATCAAATATACACGATCAGTCCAAAAGTGGCACAAATGTATAGTTGTGAGTAAATTAATTTAATATATCATGTGAATTGGATCTTACGGCAACTCCTTTTATGTTGAACTTGAAACTGGATGAATGAGCATTATAATCAAGAATGGCATTGGCTAATTGAGGTATGTAATGTCCTGAATAACATTATAAATGTTAGTATGTAAGAAACAAAAGTCGATCACAAGTGATCATAGGCAAAAGAACACAATTAAGGAACAAATATTTGTGTTAAAACATTTGTGTATGTATGTCTCAGCCAGAAATGATGACATAGGTTTTGTGTGCATGCATAAAGAATATAAAATTTATATAACTGAATCCTCTCTGCTAAATTGAATATTTTATACCACGACACTAACTTTAATTTTTGGAATTTTGAAACGATAAATTATTAAATTTGGAATTTGATTATTGTGTTTGTTGGACCTGCGTAGCTTTCTCCGGTAAGAAACAACTTCCTCGATTTGTATGAAGGAAACTTCTCGTACCATTTCAGCATGAACAAAAGCATGTCATTGGCTGCCAAAAACAAATTAAAAAATTATGTTCATGCCTAATAATAAAACTAACAAATTCCATGCATAACATACAAAAAAAAAAAAAATTATTCTTTTGTATATATATTGACTACATAAGTTTGGTCTCACAAATCTAATTTTGTACCTGTAGAAGCGTCACCAATGTTATAATCAGAAGTTGTATTTGAGTATGACCAACCAACTCCAGCGGGAGACTCCACAAAGAGGAGATTGGAAACTATAAAAATAGTAGACATGAACAATATATATAAGTCGGGAATTAATACACCCACATAATTCTCTAATATCAAAACACGTATTTAGTCACCATGTCGGTGATCATTAGATCGAGATCGTATTGTGCTCCTATCAAAAAGATTTTTTAAAACTAAAAGCCTGGTCTTAAAATTTGCTTTGTCTAATCTCGATCTAACACTCACAGATATAATGACGACATGAAAGCAAGATTTTGGTGAAGACGGTGAATTCAAAATCATAGTCATATACATACCTGTATTCCAGGACTTTGAATTTCTTCGTAGACCGCATCCATCACCAGAAGGATAAAATGGATCCAATTCAGTAAAAGCACCTCCTCCGATAGAGGAACATCCTGGACCTAGAAAATTAACCAAGTTAATTAATTCCCCTCCAATAAAGAACAATTTATTTATGATCCTTGTAAGATGATTTGAATTTGATGTAGGCGTTATAAAAAATTAACAAATATCTACATCTTAAAATAAAATTGTGCGTTTGGTGCAAGGTATGTTTTGTCAAGTGTCCACTGTTAGAAAGAAAGAAAAAGGAGCTAAAATAATTCAACAATTTTGATATACATGATATAATTTTGTTAAGCTGGTAAGATTTTCTACTGGCAAAGACAATAAAACCACCTGATTTGGTTAGGAGTAGGACAATACAACACAAGCACATAACACAGTACAATAATACAAGAACAAATAAATGACATCCACCTATACTATCAACATACGAAATTAAATAAAGGAAAAACTTGTGACAACAAGGTAATGAAGAGTAAAAATGAAAATTAAGTTCATTCGATTCAATATGCATCCATAATAAAATTATTATTATTATTACCTCCATTGAGCCATAGGGTGAGAGGCTTTTTGTGAGGGAGATGGTCAGCCTCAACAAAATAATAGAAGAGACTCCTCCCATGTTTTATATCTATATCAACATAACCAGCATATTGACTGAATTTAACTTTGGGTTGACCTGGTAGCTTCACAACTAGATCTTCAATTGGGTACCCTTCTACCCCAATTGTTGTTACCAACAAGCTTCCATATGCCACCACAAACAACACTCCAACAAACCAACACTTTCCCATTCTAATAATTCTAATAACTCCAATTCCCTCACAAGAAGCACACCCTCTACCTATTAGTTGAGAACTCTAATTAAATAATGCCACCAGATTAATATTAATAAGTGTTAATATTGTATAAAGTAATATATTTTATTTGGCAGTATAATATATTTATAGTAATAATTAATAATTTGAAGAAAAAAATTCAAACAATTAATTGAAATTATTTTCTTTTTAAAAATTAAATTGGAAACTGTTTTTTTTAAAAAAGAAATACTCCATTTGAGCCAATTCCATTTTCTTCAAAAAGGAAACATATATTTTTTCTTAATAAAACATAATGTACATTGTTGATTATGATAAAGTGTGTGTATAGTGAACAAAATCTGAATTTAGTAGAGTACAATGTACCTCAGATGCATGAATAAATTAAAAGGAATAAGCATGCAAATAACTTATTGTGGTAAAAAAAATCTGCAAATAAATAGGCAGGATGTATTTTCCCAAACAAAAAAAAAACTAGACGTTTTTGGAAAACACTTCAGCATATACCATTTATATTTTTATTTTTTTTCAAATAGTCTGGTGGTTAGATTCACACACATAATATGTGTGGAAAAGTGGGGAATCGAACTCTGACTCTTGCACAAATTATCTCTGGTTGCTACCAACTGAGCTACATTTACGGGACACCATTTATATTTTTATTTTGGTCAAGGGAGCATATACATTTTGATGGAGCATAATTCTCCATTAAATGAGAACAGACTCTGTAAAATAAAATAAAATAAAATGAGAATACATAAAATACATTAGGAAACACATTAACTCAAAACAAAAATGAATACATAAAAACCAACGACAATCTAATGGATTTACATGTTAGTGCATCCTTGTAAAACTCTTGTTTGATTGTTTTTGTTTTTAGAATATATTTATATTGGCAGCATCGCTTAGACTCCTACTGGTTAAACTTAAAAAATGTTGGACTCTTTTACGCTGTCTTCTACCTGATTTTAGAAACTTAAAATATATTTTTTGTCAAATAACTTAGTTTAGTAGTTGGACCTCCTTATGGATAATATATATTGTCCATACTAACTTAGTTAACCTCACGAAGACAATTAAAATAATTTTTATATACTAGAAACAAAAATAAAGAGTACGAGATTTTTTTTTACTGAAATTATGCATTTCAGTTTGGAAATGAGGTAGTTTTTTTTCTTTGATAATTAAGATTTTATTGATCCTCTAACCAAAATGAAACATGGCGAGAAGTTACAACTAAACACATGCAATAACTCATTTGAGTTGGTCTAATAATGTTGAATTGGGATCTTAATGTGTGTTCATTTTGATGTTTCAAGTTCGATTTTCTTGATATCAATTTTGGTAGGTTAGTCTATACAAAACTTTATTCTAATTTTAAATAGTCTTTCCCACAAATTGATGGTGGGATTGAACCTCTCAAATTAGTCGAGCTGAAATATGGAGTTTAGGAAAGAAAAAAATAGATGTAATACAAGATCAAAATTAAGACACCTACTAAAAACACACTCCTCCTAAAGACAGAAAAGAAACACCAAGAAAAAAAAGGCTTGGAACACGCCTTGAAAAAGAGAATGTCTAAAGAGAGAAAAGCCGATAAAAGAACGTCATCTAGAGTGTGTCGGAATGAATTTTTTCATTCAGCTTCATTGGAGTTTAGACAGGTTATGAAATACTTCCTCTTCCATAAGTTTAATACTCTTATATATGTTTTTTTTTGTTACAAGGCTAAAAGAGAAAGAAAAAACAATGAAAAGAAAGAAAAAACAACAGAAAGAGAAAGAGAGCGCTATTCTCTCAAGTAAAAAGTTCCACCCGCATCACTCTGAAGAAGATCTGCTGGAGGAGAATCGTGACAAAGGAGCTCAACGTTAGAGAAAGTGCCAAGTTTTACCATAAAATTCACACTTGATTCCCCTCTCGGATAGTGTGACTAACTATGATATTTCCCTGTTCAATTAACTCTTTATGTCTTGAATCAAAATGGTGTGAACATGAAAAATCATGGAGGGGCCGTTGATGATTTTAATGCATTGTAAAGAGTCAAAGTAGCAAACAAGATCAATAACATCTTTGGTCAGCAAGAGGCCCTGATAGATTGCATAGAGCTCAACATAGAGGATATCAACAGAATTACAGATGAAGCCAGAAAAACTTGACATGTAGAAAATAACCCCATTTCTTAAGACTCCGCTATATCTAGTTCTTGCATGAGAGCCAAGACAAGTACCATTTGAAGTAGCAATAAACGTCGCAAGAAAGGGGGTTTGAAGTGTGACTCTTTTAAAATTATTCCTGAAAACTTAAGTTTATATTTATATACTCAAGAAAGTTCTTGGTGTATGTTAGTTCAACAAGATTAGAGTATATAACAATTAATTGATTGGACCAGAATGTTCTAGAGAATGATTATAAGCAGAATGAGAAAAATGATGTTAAGTTAAAATATAAGATTATTTTAACAAGGACCAGAATGTTCTGGAGAATGATTAATATAAGACATAATTATAAAACAATAGTATAAGCTGAAATTAAATTTTAGTTAAATATTTATGCAGTTATTTTATCTTAGACCAGAATGTTCTGGAGGCAGTATTATATAGAATAAAATAATGCAACAATATTAATTAATTAATTATGGACCAGAGAACTCTGGATTAATTTGATAGTGATTAATTAGGACCAGAATATTATCGAGATTAATAAATATTAATGTAGGTGTGATAGTGTGTGTGTGTATTGTGTAACTTTAGAGAGAGAGAGAGAGAGAGAGAGAGAGAGAGAGAGAGAAAGAGAGAGAGAGAAGAAGAAGAAGAAGAATAACTGATGACATCTCGTCATTACATAATTTTTAATGTAATTTTTCTAAAGAATATTGGAGTTCACAGCTAGTTTGAGCATGTTCAAGAGCGAAAAACAGGAAAAATTGAAGACCTGAAGCAAGAGCAAAAACGTGTCACGATTTGCCTAAAACGTGACACGATTTCATGAGCCAAAAACATGCTCTCGACATTAGCAGAAACTTGTCACGATGGCAAAAACGTGACACATTTTCTGGAAACCCCAATTCAGTTGTTTGTTACACAAGGTAAAAACGTGTCACGATTTACTTAAAACGTGACACGATTTAGGCGAATTTCTGAGCCTATTTAACTATTCTGAAAACAAGGGTTACGAATTGAGAAGAGAAAAGTGCGATTTTGAGACTTAAAGACGGCTAGGAGGGCGATTTCTTCAACCTTCTATCAGTTCATGTATGTTTTAATTCCTATATTGATTATGCTATTTGTAAACTCGATTATGAGTAGCTAAATCTCTTAGAGATTAGGTCTGAGATGATTCTTTGTAACCCTAATTGAAACATGTTGCTGTGAAACTCTATCTATTGTGAATGACAATCTAGTTTTTATTCAATTCAATTGTTCTTAATACTTTTTATATCCTGATCAAATATAAACATGATTTAGTGAGAATGAATGACTACTGATCATAGCTTTCAACTTAGACCTAATTGAATTGTTCAAATAAACATGGTTAGTCTAGGAATGGATAATCGTTTATTTGTGATCTTAAGTTAACGTTCTTAAAACCTTCAAAGAATATTAGATCACCTAAGAAATTAGGGGCTGTAATCGGAGAAGAGGGTCCTAAGTCAAGGGATTGATTATGGCTATTTTGTTAATCATCGTGAAACTAGAGAATCATTCATAAGAAATAGGTGCAGTATACCAATTAGGGGAACTTAGATGATTCAAAAGACCTTATCTCATCTCTCTCATATTTTCTAATCAAAACTTTACTTTTCGCTATTTAAATTTTATGCAATCAAACCAAATCAACTGCCTAGGGCAACAATATAAATTTTACACATCCTAAGTAATAATACTATTGAATTATTGAGATTAAAACAGTCCTTGTGGGAACGAATTTATTTTATTACTTCGATAATTTTTGGTACACTTGTCAGATATCTATCAATATATCAAAAACACATGACAGTTATCCTGGTTCACCAAACCCGGCTACTTCCAGTCCCCACACCTCGTGTGAGATTATCCACTATAGTTGTCTTGCTAACAGAAACTTCTAACTAGCATTATAAGGTCTTGATCACATCAGATCAGTCTGTTACACCCTATATTATCAACCTCAGCAGGTTTCTACAATTCTTTGCTTTCGCACAAGAAAGGTTGTTACACTTCTTTCTCAAACTATCGTTGCGGATAGACTTAAGAATTACAATACACTTTGTAAGATGAGATTTGATTTGGATCAAATAAATTCTCAACACTTGTTTGAGATTTACATAAGCAAATTCGAAAGAGAAGATCCAAGAGATATAATGAGAGGGCTTGGAATTTGCTTTGTTTGTGAAGAGCTTTGTATGTAGTGATGATTTTCACTTGAGAGAATACTTGCTTTCAAAACTCTTACTTTCAACCTTCAAAACCACTTGTATTTATAGGTGATGAGTTCCTTGGTGATCAAGAGTGAAAATAGAGTTGTTGGACACGTTTTTGATAGTTGTTCAAAGTCTCAATTGATTTCACTTTTCTTTTTTAAAACAGGCAGAATGATCTCAGAATGTTCTGTACGATTTGCTTGTCTTGCTTGTGTTACTTCTGAGAGAGATAAACAACTGTAATGAGTTGTTGCTTGTTGAGCTAGGAAGTGACTATGATTATGTCATGCTATCTCACTTTAGTGATGCCATTGTCCAAAAGCCATGTGCTCTTATCCTTTGAATGGGATATTTTATTTCTTTGGGCCTTTTTGCTCCAAGTGGGTCGAACCTTTCTTTGGGCCCAATACACCAATTTCCAATTAAACTATTTTTTTCATGCTTTATTCTTGTGTTATCTTGTATACTTTTGATGTATTATTTTATTTGCTTCGTATTTGTCAGAACGTTCTCAAGTTGTTGTCATGAAACAAATTCTCACAAAACAGATTAGTAGATAACAAGATTAAATAAATTTAATATGTTTGTAATCTTTAAAACATCAAATAAGGATTTTTTTTTTCTCAACGCCATCAACATTGAGAATGACACACGAATGATTGTTGTTTTTCCATTTAACAAATCTGTCTTCTGGTACATCATTAGTGTTCGAAAGATAACAATCTTTAAAAGTATCAACCATACCTTTAATGTTGTAAGATAAGTTGGTAATGACCAAATCTCATTGCCTAAACACATCATATTTTTATTCCTCCAAGCCCAACAAATTGTAGGTGCAGAGAGAAGAGATTGGGGACCCATCATGCCATTTATTGCCGAAACATGAGGGATATCATTTGTGAGGAAATTAGATTGGTTGATATCCCTACTCATTTCTCGCGCATCCCCCAAAATTCTTAATTCCCCTTGATCGAATTATATAATCTGAAGCATTGTCGGACTATTTCAGATTTTATAATCGGAATACTGTAAGAAACTCATAAAACATATTATAAATGATACAAAGGCCTCTGTTGAAAGAAAATAGAATAAGCTATGGATTGTCTACAATGATCATGTCATCATAACCACCCCCAAAGGAAAAGTAAGAAAGAAAACGGAAAGAAGACAATAATTGCAATGAAAATGGAGAGGAATGCAAAACTATTTACAGAGACATCATCATCCTAGAATGTAACTACATTCAAAGGAAACACAAACAAGATCATGAATCAATCAAACTAAATTCTTCATATGGTATATCCATGCAAGCCCTTATTTCTACATAGGTCCTTGGTCGAATAATTTTTTCCATAATATCATGAAAAGATCAGACCAAGGAAGCATATATCCCTTTGAAATACTGACCAAATATAAAAAAACATGGTTCTCACGTCATCGTTGTTGTGGAGCTTCATTTGGTTAAACTCGGCGCTTCCATCTGAGTCGATTGATGGACAACAATATGAACACTATCACTTTTCTTGTGTCTCTGTGGTTAAGACAACCGTTAATTTTGTATAGTTGATCATTCAAGTCAAATAGTGCAACATCAATACAGGCCCTAAACCGATAAGGTTTCTCCGGAATGTAGTACATTGCAGCTAACTTTGTTTTCACATATATATGTTAATGGTTTATAGTTTTGCGATGTGTATTTGCAATCAATCGAACCAAACACACCAATTTATAGAAGGTTTTGTGTGTTATGGACCACATAAAATGTTAGTGCAATGTGGACTACAAAAAAATCTCGTGTTTGACTAGTTCGAATTATATAATCTGAAACGTGACAAACCCTCCAATGCTCAAGTTTTCCACATGTATGGACACATTTTCAAATGTTATAATCCAGACTAGTCAAATGTTGTATTCATATTATATATTATGAAACTCGTCCAAAATGTGGATAACGTCGTTCCAAACAAGGTTTGGTTGGTCATGAAAGTTTGAGTTAATCAGGTATAAATACCCTTTCTTTCTTCCATATTTTTCATTCTTTAACATCAACTTATTTCCTTCTTGTTTTTTTTTTGGGAATGATGTCAAGTTTTCATTGTTGGCCTTTCTTACAAAGGCTCAATAGAGACTTTCACAGTAGCAATTATGTGGTTAGTACAATTGATCAAATGATGTTGTCCCACATAAACTTGTATTTCAAATTTGTTTGGATATGTGATTGTTCAGATTAATTTTCACATTTTCATGCTCTATCATCTTGTGTCCCTAAATTCTTCAGAGGGGGTGCGAGAGGGATTATAATCCTTCTCCCTTTATTATTTTGTACAACAAATTTAGCTTTAGTTGCTTTATTTTATACTACATAGTTTTATGTTAATGTGTGTATGTATTATGAAATTATGTTCAATTAATAAACTGTGTTGAATTATTAAATTTTGTTGTTAATTTTAAATCATTTCATTTTAAATTATATCATTTTAATAAAGTAGTCGAATCTGAACAAAACTAAATAAATACATTTCAAATTTTATAATCAGAAAAACATCAAATAAATTTCACCCCCCTGAAATTGTAAGTTTCGTCAATTACCCCCTGAAATTAACAAAACTTCAATTACCCCTCTGAAATTGCACAACGTTAATCAATTTACCCCCTACGTCAAATTTTTTTGTTAGTCAACATGACGTTTTGCAAATACCTCCTGAAGTTTTGCACTTATGGGCAAAAGGCCCCCTGAACTTGAAAATTTATATATTTTTTTCTTATCCTTAAAAGTGACTGCATTATCACTGAATTGTAGAGCATATTAGCTAAGTTTTGACGGTATACAACCTTATATTGACAGTACATAATGGAGCACGTAAATGCATGACATACATAATGGAGCACGTAAATGACATATAATTGACATAACCAAGATGTCAAAATATATGGCTTTATTATTGCTAATTTTAACCACACCAAAAATTTCCACTTCCTTTATATTGTGAGCAATGCACACTCTACACCAACACACTTCTCTCACTTTCAAGAAAAAATACATAAACTTGTTACTTCTCTCACTTTATAAAAGATCTTGAAGGAATCATGGTCTTCTTCCCCGTTAGGATTGAAAGGAATGGTAATAATATTATATTATGTATATTTCATTATGTTTTTTTAAGAGAATAAAAAAACATGATAGCCACCATCATTTTGATCTCTAATAGGGTGAATGACAGCTTGAAAAAGAAAAAACAACATCTGATGTTGGAGCAAAGAAATGCTTTTATGTTTGTTTTGTAAATATTCTTGAGTTTTGAATTTTTTTTTTTTGAAGAAGCTAAACTAACCCCCTCAAATTGGCATCAGAGAGAATCGAACATGAGACCTTGAGGAGGAGCACACTCCCAGATCCCAAACCTATACCACTAGGCTTGAGTTTTGAACATTATTGTAAGGTTTACCAAATACTGCCAATTTGTTCTACCATATTGTCAATATAAGGTTGTATACCGTCAAAACTTAGCTAATATGCTCAACAGTTCAGTGATAATGCAGTCACTTTTAAGAATAAGAAAAAAATATATATAAATTTTCAAGTTCAGGGGGCATTTTGCATATAAGTGCAAAACTTCAGGGGGGTATTTGCAAAATGTCATGTTGACTAACAGAAGAATTTGACGGAGGGGGTAAATCGATTAACGTTGTGCAATTTCGGGGGGGGGTA
>Ga0315915_1003627_pt1 | contig 19573 bp, 7 predicted proteins | sample MpolbnodulesMG_FD_207738 | JGI IMG/M metagenome (GOLD analysis project Ga0315915, IMG submission 207738) | Medicago polymorpha root nodule microbial communities from Los Angeles, California, United States - branched nodules | ecosystem: Host-associated > Plants > Roots > Nodule | place: USA... | reverse complement strand
TCTAAACCAATCCATGTGCCCTTAATCTTTGGTCATTATAGGTCCATGAACCTGTGGTAGAAATTTATGCTTCAACCTCAAGAAAATTTATGGCTAGAAAATTACATCTACAAGACTACAACACATTACAAAACAAGATAATTAAAGAAAAGAAACTATTGTACTCCACTCCACCTAGCCCAGTCAACAAACTGCATGCCACCATAAACATTGTTGGCAAAACGCACACCAACTGTAAAAGCCAGAGCAACTGGTGGAACCTGCTTTGCCATTGGCGATGCTTCTACCAAACGTTCCAGTCCATTGATGACTTGGTATCGCGTGTTTGAAGATACCCCAAGGAACACACCTGCATGGATGTTCGGGAAACATGTCACATGCAGAACAAAATACATGTCAAGTTGGTCTATAGATCAATAATGCTGAAAAGTCAAAATAGCAGTGATAGAGAAAACAGACAGATCAAGCATGACAAATCTTGGTGATCCATATTGCACATAACTTGTTAGTGTTTCTGTTGTATAGTTAGATTTATATGCTTCCATGTGATAACATATTTTCTTTGTTTTGTGCTACGAAGCACTGACACATACACGGACACCGGACACAACACTAACACAAACACCGGTTATAATTTGAGAAAATAAAAGTGATTAAATGTAATCGAAAGTGCCAGTACTACATAGGTCGTCAGAGTGATTAGAGATAGGGAAAAAAGGAAGAGGTTAAACTGAGGTTGCTAGAGAACAACATACCATGTTGTATCTTTAGAATAGAAAACAATAAAAGTCATAAATCAACTGTAAGGGAAAAATAATATAGTATTGTCAACCAACCACCACTCTAATTGAACTACACAGTCTTGATTAAATAGAATAGAAGCTTCTAAACAGTAATAACAAATTAGCTGTTCAAAGAATATAACTAGTAATCAATAAAACCAGTTCTGGACATTCATAATAAAAAGCACATAATAGTTTATAAGAGACAAATTTCAATAACTTCAAAAAAAAAGTTTTAAAAAAACTTTGGGATGTCATCAATCATCGTATGGTTATACAATTTATTCTTTACTGATATTATGACTAGACAAACAAGGGAATCAAATTTAACCTCAACTTAATTCGTAGGTATTAAATTGATATTGGGGTCATAATTGACAACTTTTAAAATTTCATAATAGCTGAATAAAAATAAATGGTTGCTGTTTTCTGGCTAGATATAATAGAGCTAAAAATCATGTAATAATGTTAAAAAATGAACAATTTCATACCCCAAAGAGCAGCACTCTTCAAAAGAGGTGGTACAGGTACTTCGTGCTCTGATGTCTTTATGCTCCTGCTAGCAAAGAAGAGGTAAGATATTAATCACTCTAAAAAATAAGAGTCAATTTACTGCCAATAGTGCAAGTATCATACAGTATGAACACCATTTACGCTATTTAACTTTAAACTACTGTCAATACGAAATGTTTAACAACCCCCAGGGGTTGGCCTGGTGGTGAAGGCTTGGGACCTAGCCCTAGGAGTTTGTTCCTCTCTAGGTCTCAGGTTTGAATCCCCCAGGTGATAACAATTCTTGTGTTGGGCTAGTCCATACAGGGCTTTGACATGGCTTCAATTGGGTACCCCCCCGCGCTAGTGGACGATAAGATTGGTCCCCAAGACTAGTCGGCAATTGGGCCAGATACCGTGTTTCCAAAAAATAAAAATACATGTTTAACGTTATCAGTAAACTATGCTGCCTGTTTAAAATCTGCTCCTAGAACCTATTTATGTCAAGTGAAAAGCCTTAGTTCATATAATGAAGTCGCACTTTGGCTCTGTTTGGACAACAGCTTAATTAAGAGCTTATCATAAGCTATTACTATTTACTATAACAAAAGATAAAATAAAGTAAAAAGTGTTTTCAAATAAGCTATTAGCTATTTTCATAAGCTATCCAAGAGAGCTTACGAAAATATGCTGAAAACAGCTCAAAGACATGTCATAAGTTGTGTCCAAAAGCTCTCCCAAAGAGTCTCACGAGTGCTTTTGCCGGTAGATAAGCTCAAATAGTCCAATTCAAACATTCCTTGTTTATTGTTTTTGTAGAGAGCTTTATATGAAAAGTGGTTTAAACTGACACTTATATCAATCAGGTCTTACGCGCAAATAATTGATTCCAATTCAAAATAAGTGCTCAAATGTATATACATTCATTTATTACCTCAAACATTCCAAATGCCTTGAATACTTCTCAGTAAAAAAATATCAGCGGAATCGTTATTATTTTAGAAGATCCACATGGCCAATTGTCAGAGGAGGGGTGCTAGGAACACTCTCTAACACTTGCTCTCCAATCGGATTAAACCCATGTGGGTCTCATCACTTTACGTGGGACTCATTTCCAAACTGTTGGACACACATTGATTTTGTCCAATAAGAGAGTGAGTGTTAGAGTGTTCCTAGCACTCCTCATTGTCAGATATATGATTGGAAAGGCAAAAAAAGAAAGAGAGAAAAAAAACATTAGAGGGAACGAGGGAACAACGTAGAGTGACTGAACATGGAAAACACATTGTGGGTAAACCGTGCAAACTATGTAATGAAAACGGTAGACAAGAAACCATACCGCTTTGCAGTCATGATCATGTTTGCAATGCCTTGGCCTATAATACCACACCCAAATCCAACACCTCCATACATTATACCCTGGAAATAGAAATGTCCAGTTCAAATGAAACACTCATTGAAACCTCTCACAATTTGGTTGACCAAAAAAATAATCTTGCATTCATTACCTTGAAGAAGTATGTTCCAAGTCTCTGCTGCACAGAAAATCTACATCCTGGCCTTTCAGCTTCAAATACACTGCATAAAGTCAGCAAAAAGAAAATTAGTGAAAATCTTTTTCAGACTCTAAAGACGAAAAAGCAATTAGGATATGAGAAACCTGACTTTCATGTCATTCTAGATCGACAATCGTTACATATCTATATATACAGCATATCTATATACATATACATAAGAAACACAAAAATATTGACACCAAAAACAAGGCCCTTTTAATGTCATGACGAGTAGTAACCTGCTAGGCAATGCTGCATAAGCTTTCTGCATACTGCCAAGGAACCCCTTAGATATTGATGGTTTTCCAATTCGAGCATAAGGTGCCAGCATTCCAACCAAAGCAACATTAACAACCGTCCCAACAAGAAGATCTGCAACATACAACTCGAATTCATTCCAAAAGTCTTTGCCTCTCTTTTGATATTCAGCAACAGTGGCACAACAAGAATCAATTACGATCTGCATATCATGAGTTAAATCGGATTACTTAAGACAGAGAAGGCTAATATATGATCATTTTAAACAGCGAGCACTTAGTGTTTTATGTTACAAAACAGTCAAAGAATTGGATCACTTAAGATACTGCAGTACTACCATTGAAAATTATACAAACATAAAAATTCAGATTACAATAAAACAATCTCAACAGACCTCCGAGCCAATTTTGAAAAGAAATGCTGGATCAGCCAGCATTCGATTGCGAAGGATAGAGCATGATCTCATGGCAAATCCTAAAGGCCAAAAAGATCCCTGCAATTAAGAATATCATAAACAACAACGTTAAACTCCTAGGTAATGATCATCTTGTTTTGCACAGTAGCATGCATTTTCCAATAGCATACATGGACATCTCAAAACTAACCTCTAAATCCAAATATCTAAGAAGAAGCAACTTCGGGATTCCCACAGTCTTAGCAGCCTCCAACATATCAAAAGGAAGGGTAACACCACGTGCCTCCGTCTCTCTCAATACCTCATCATATTTTAGCATTGGCCCAAATTCCCCCTCTTCTTTGTCGTCGTCATCATCACCACCGCCACCGCCACCATCTCCCGCTCCACCACTTCCAAAGATCCCATTACCACCACTACCATCAAACACAACACCACTATCATTTCCAACACTCTTGGAATTCGACTCACTATCCAAAATTTTCTGTTCCTTTCCCACAACACTATCACCTCCCCCATCCGATAATTCTATCGTACTTACAGCAGGCTGTGAATCAGCCGGCGGCTGCGACATACACATTGTCAAAAATGTTTGTTTCTTTTGTATAGACAAATATGATCCACCACCACACTTGTTCACACAAATTGATGGCAATGCAGCCTCGTTCAACAGCATCGCACTCCTGAAACTCAAACTACTAAAACTTGAATATAGATTTACATTCTTCCTCAAACCAGCTTCTTTCCCTACAGTTACAACTCGAGCCACCCCGAAATTCGATGAACAACGTGCCATTTTTCTGCAAAAATTCTAACTTTTCTACCACAAAACTACCCCAGAAAAAAAAATGCTACAAAAGCATCTATCACCAGCTCAACAATACAGAGAAACCAAAACAGATCACACCTCAAATCCAATCTGCAAAAGACAATGAATCAATTATCAAATAAAAAACAATCATTGAATTAAACAAATGCATGCTTCTATGAATAATGTGAAAATCAACTAAAATTATCTAAAAATTAATTTTTATTTTTGTAAAAGGTAGCAAGAAAAAGGGTTTAATTAAGGAATCAATTATCAAATAAAAAAACAATCATTGAATCAAACAAATGCATATTTTATGAATGAATTGAAAATAAACTAAAATCATCAAAAATGGGTTTTTCTTTTTTTAAATGAAAGTAAGGTAGAAAATGTAAAAGGGTGTCTAGAAAATGGTTTAATTAAGGGAAAGAGAAGAAAAAGGGTAAGAAGAAGTGTACCTTAATTGAGACAAAATGAATGAAACTATAGTGGCAGTGGGGAAGATGCGGCGAAGTGAGTGTACCTAACTGTGGTGTTGGGCAATTTGGGTTTATATATGGTTTTGAAGATGGAAGATTCATGCCATTTTCTGGAGCAATAATTGACACCTAGCATAGCACACCACAATAGAATATTTTATCGTATCTATCTGTTTATATTTCGCGTGGGATATTTATTAAGATTGTGGGTACAAAATAATGAAGTATGAGACCAATTTATTAACCAATACATTTTTCTTTGGGTACATTAGTTACTTCCTTCGATCTCTACCTATAGGAGAAAATTTATATTTAAGTTTCATTTAATAAAGGGAGATTAGTCACTTTAGTCCCTGAATAGAAAAGAAGTTGTCACTTTAGTCCCTGAATGCAGATAAATTATAAAATAGTCTCATGTAGACTTTGTTAATCAATGTAGTCCCTGAATGCAGACTTTGTTAGTCAATTTAGTCTTTGAATGTAGACTATGTTAGTCACTTTAGTTCCTGAAATTGACCAACAGAATCTACATGCAGGATTGTTTTGCAATTTTTCTGCATTCAGGAACTAAAGTGACTACTCATTTCTCATTCAGGGATTAAAGTGATTAATTCCCTTTTAATTAACGATATATTTAGTGTATATTATAAATTAGATATATCTTTTATTTTTATTTTTTTGTCAAGAGATACATTGTTTAATGAATGAAATTAAAATTGATTTATTTTTCTTATGCTAAAAGGGACTCCGTGAAAAAACGGGGGGTGAGGGGCAAATTATTATAATTTTATGTTGGTAAGCTTCTATTTTCCAACCCTTTTGTAGGTTTAAGACTTAGCTAACAATGAAGCAAAGGATTTGAGCATAAGGACATCCCCGCTAGGCGAGCAAAGTCATATAGTTCTAGAGGTTTATGGGCAAAATTATTCATTGGGGGAGCTGATGAGTTCCAGGGAGAAAGGCTAAAGTTGACTCGTTGAGAGAGCAAACACTTCGCCCAACGAAATAAGGCAATTTACTAACTTTTTAAAGACCATGTGGCTTTTCCCTCCATTTTAAGAAAGCTCGATTCACTGAGCAAGCATGAATTCGCCAAGTGAGCATGTACACTTCTGGACACCACTTGTGTACTATTAGGATATCAATGTTATATAACATTGGCCAATGAATGTGTGCCACATAGCACTTCACATGCATATCTTTTCTCTTTTCTCTTTAGACCTTCATATGTGGCACACCTTCATTGACCAATGTTATATAACATTGGTATTCAAATCGTACACAAGTGGTGTCCGTACACTTCTAACTAGTATAAATAGATGTCTAATCAGAATTTTTTTTAGATCTGAGATCATCAGTATCGTTTAGAGAGAGAAACGTGGAGAGAAGCAGCATTTCATCATTGGAAACTATTGGAAGCTTGGATTCAAGCTTTTGCATGTTCCTCCTTCAATTTTCTTCTCTTTAGTAGTTACTTAATATATGTGTAACTGACCTCTCTTTATGTTTGTGAATAAATTTAGTTAGCTAGGATTTCAATGTATTGCTATTGATTCGGTTTGTTATATACAATCTATTATTCAATATAATTTTTAGTTTAATTCTATACTTAGTGTTTTTTCCTACGTGTTGTCCAAAAATGATCATTTGATTTAGAAAGTGTAGGACTTCATCTTTTTATCTAAAGATTATGTATTAAATCATGTGTAGATACTAATGTCTAGGCATATGGTTAGGTTTGCATTCATATCGACTATTCGGCCATATGTCATCTAATCAATGAACTATTTCGCTCAACATCAAAAATTCAATTGATACAATGAATTTTGTGTCGTTAGGCAAACATGTTTACATACGATGAGAGATGGATGGAGTTATATTTGAACATTTGGTCCCTTAATTAATTTCTTGTTTTTATTTTGGTCTCATAACTTTTAAATTGTTCATTTAGGTCCTACATATATGATTCTGTCAGTCAATTTGGTCCCTTTCAGTTAACTTAACCACAAATGTATCAGATGGACCAACATTGTAGGTTGTCAACCATAGACCTTATTAATTTTTTAATTTCATTCCTTTAATCTATTTTTCATAAAGGGGAGGGTTGGATTATGGAGATATATTGTATCTACAGTTAACCATTAACAATTCTTTTTTTTTTTCCCTTCCTTTTCTTCATCTTCTTCCATGCACTTCTTCATCTTCTTCCATCCACTTCTTCATCATCTTCAACATACACCTTCATCGTAAGCCCCAGAAGAAGAAAAATCGAAACAACCATGGAGTCAATTTGCATCCATCAATCAACGATTGTTCTTCAATTCCACAAACACATAATCACATAACTTCTAGAAGACACCAATGACAATCTTGCAATTCTCTCTTGCGGTTTCTCCCTATCAAAACTCATCTCCTCTCCTCTCTTATCCTTCTCCACTATTCTTCACATGGCAGACTTCTCATTCTCTCTCCTCCTCCCACTCTCAAATCCAAAATCAATTTCCATTTCAAAACACTAAACCCCCAAATCCCCATGAAAATCACCTACGATCTCGCTGTTAACCACTGTCACTCTTTCTACACCTCTGACCATGTTTGTTTCATCACTCCTCGAGTCCTCATCGTCGATCTGTTAACAAGCAAACTCCTTATTAACATGCATAATTGGATTTATCAATAACATGTATAATTGCTTATGTCCTTCACGATTTCTCTCTATACTCCTTCTTTAGCGTATAGGATTACTTGAGCTTGCGAATTCTTCTTCCGCTTGACTTTCAAAGTAAAGCCTCACAAGTTCTTCAACCATGTCGATATTTCATATAATCCATGAAATTTTTTACAATATGGGAAGGATCGCAAGGATCCATGTGAATAGAAGTTTAATATTGTGTGAACAGAGAGATGTGGGTTGGAAAGATTTAATTCTAATTTTTAGAGAATAAAATAAAATAATTTTAACTAGTTCATCTATAACCTCAATGTCTTTAAAAAAATAACATTTTACTTTTTAATAATATAAAAATTTGATTTTAAACAAACACCTTTTTGATGAAAGGATTTTTTAAAAAATAATCCTAAACAAACACTTATTTTTTACAAGTCAAAACAAACACTTTTAAAATGAGAAAAGTTATTTTTTTATGAAAATAATCTAAAAAGACAAAAAAATCTTATATATATATATATATATATATATATATATATATATAAAGAAGTGAATTTTTTTCCAACAAGCTATGTATGTCTGGGTGGTGTAGTCGGTTATCACGCTAGTCTCACACACTAGAGGTCCCTGGTTCGAACCTGGGCTCAGACATTCCATTCTTTTTTCATCTCCCCATTTTACCCTTTTCCTCACCAAAAAGTCATAACAAAAACGCTACATTTTCTCTCCTCTTTCCTTACCATAATTTTTGTCTTTGCAATGTTGTGCCATGTGTTCATATAAGTGACACAAACTTTCGCCTTTGTGATTGGAGAGAAAATGGGGTATGGAACTTCATTAACTCTATACTCAACTTCCTTCTGTTTACGTAGATTGTAGTTGTAGTATTACCATTGATAATGACACTCGAGATAAACTCACTTGAAGTGACTCTCCTAATGGTATTTACCCAGTAAGTCATGGATTTAAGTGTTTGGATAAGGATTCAACACATAATTCGACACCAACTACTTGCTGGAATTGGATTTAGTGGCTACCAGTTACTATATACGGTGCGACTGTTAAGAGTAATATGTATACTCCTTATAATTGCTCTAACACAATACCTATATGGAAATATTTTTTCCTTGGTTATCCTAACAAATTTTACATGAATGATTTTCATATTTGGTTTAAACATTATGCCCATATTGAGGTTTGCACTATGTTCATAGTAACTAGTTTTGAGATTTGGCGAAGTAGAAATGATGAGCTTTTTTCAGCATGCGAAGAAAGGCAGTCGGACTTCATTGATAATATATGCTCATATCATTCCATCATTGTCCAAGCTCTCAAGGTCCCATTAATAAGAAACATATGACTTGTCATGTTCACTGACACCCCCTTCCTGGAGGCATTATTAAAGAGAATGTGGATGATTCTTCTTTTGGCAATCTTGGTAAAGTAGATTTTGGTGCTCTTTTGAGAAACAATATGTGTATTTAGATCCAGGGTTTTTCAGGATCTTGTGTGAGAGCTTCAAATTTATTGGTTGCATTTTGAGCTATTTGGAGAGGTCTTCAATTGGCTTGGGACTTTGGTTATAAGGCTATCATCATGGAATTTGACTATCAGACAACATAGGATCTTATTATCGATACTAAGCAAAATGAATGTCACCCTCATGGAACTTTGTTTTCTCTCGTCAAGATGCTCTCTTCCCTTTCATGTGTGGTCTCCTTTAACCATACATTGCGAGAGGAAAAAAAAGTACTAGTTGATTGTCTAAATTTGGTGCTGGTATTGTCGATTCCTTGATTGTGGATTTCTCATACTTCTTAATCGAATATCATCCTGCTTGTAGATACCTCCAACGTGTGTGTAGGAATAAGAGTTCTTTGGTTGATGTCATACTTCTATGAGTAAATTTTCATACTATCAGAAACAGAATTAAACACAACATTTGAGTCCTTTAGGATCTAAGACTAAAATATATAATAACCGAGTCCTTTAGACTTTAGCACTAAGCCATCAATATTAAGTTAAGAATGCAAACCATAAAGTTACCATACACGGAATAACACTGCAACATGAACATATATAAGCAACGTTGAATTCGGGAATTTTAATAGCGATCTAGAGCCTCGCTAAAGAATCCAACACAAAAGCTACCCAGATTATTCAGGTTCGCAATTCAAATCATAAAAAACGAAGTTTTACTTAGCGAATTTGACGTGATTTAAATCATCATGAACGCAATCAGACATATAGAACAACACCAATAACAAGTTCTATGATTATAATCTAAATTTAATCGTCAATTAGAATTGGTATCCTCCATAATACATAACTTAAACATACAAGAATCATCAATTAACCAATGCATGTACCGAAGAAAAAAAATCCTATAGGACGATAAAACAGAGAGACAATGAGTTACAAGATTCTTGAATGAGGTTAGACTAGAAAATGCACGTGCTACAAATAAAGAAGGTATGAAGCCAAAAATATAAAACAAAAGATGATCAAATTGGTTGATGTATATGAATTGGTTATGCCGCAAAAATATCCCTTCACATTCAATTTGTAGACATTTCTTCACACATATGATAGGAAATTCCTCTTCATTTATTGTGACAGATGAAAAATTTGCATATTCATTCTTCCTATAAGTTTTGTCTAATATATTTAATTCAAGTAAATTTACACCTTGTATATTCATTCTTATAGGAAGTATGACAACTCCAGTTCATAATTTGAGGGTAAGACAACTCTTTCACCTCATCATTCAAAAGTAGGAAGCATACATACACTAAAAAATCATTTTAAACGAGACAAAGAAATTCGCTTTTAGTTAGCCAATAGTATTATCATTACATGAGATTTTTTAGTTAAATAATTTAGTGGTTAGAATTTCATCCCTTAACTAAAAGAGAAATGTTGACAACATGACCATGAATAATATAATTTCACTCATATTGCAAAATAAAACAGAAAAAACAGTCAAGAAGTTCTAGTTCAATTGATAATAATATCGAAATTGTTAAGTCAGACATCGTGATTTGGATTCAAACCCTAGTCTCACTATTTCTGTTTGTGAGTTTCAATGATTATTTATCATTTTGTCTATTAAAAAAACATGAAAAAAGATGTAACAATTCTTTCATCAAAACCTCATAAATCTATGCTATATATAAGAAACAAAGTGAAATTCTTTCAACAAACTATAAATGTCTGGGTGGTGTAGTCGGTTATCACGCTAGTCTCACACACTAGAGGTCCCCGGTTCGAACCCGGGCTCAGACAGTTTTTTTCTTTCCCATTTTACCCTTTTCCTCACCAAAAAGTCATTCATAACTTTCTCTTCTCCTTTCTTCACTCATTCATAACTTTCTTCTTCTTCTTCATTCCGAAACCCAATTTTCAATTCATACACTTTTCTTCCATTTTCAATCTCAAACTTTCTCTCTCCGAAACCTAACCCAATCACAGAGAGAAAGAAAATGGATTGGGGAAACGTAACCGCCGAAGATCTCATCGACGCGCTTCGTGAAGTCGATTGGTCATCACCGCCGCGTCCTCTCTCTGAATTCTTCTCCCGATTCACCGTTCCTCGATCTTCGAACAAATGGAATAGCCGTCTCAAATGCAATCTTTACTAGTACTTTCGCTTCCTCTCTTTTTCTTTTTTCAATTTCAATTTTCGTTTTTTTAGGTTTTTACGTATTCGATTTTCGATCTTCCTTTGATTTTTAGGTTTTTTTTGCATGATTCTGTATTTTTACTGATTTTTGTATGATTTTGAACTTATTGAGCTTTTTGTACTTTTGATTTAACTGTATAATCAGCTTAAACGGAAAATTGATTTGTTTTTATTTGATTTTTGTATCTATGAAACACTTACACATACACACATAACGGAAATGACACTGACACGGCTACGTTGAGACTGGTAGAAATTTGAAAAAAAAAGAGTTAATTGAAAATACTCACAAGATTTAATGTTGGACTGGATATGCCTTTTCTCGGAAGTGTAGGTGCTAGAGTTTTGTATAAATGATTCTATTTTAATTATGTAGAGTTTGGAGAATTGATTTATTTTTATTCGAGTGTGTATCTAAGAAGACATCGAACCTGGCACCGACACGGATATGTGGACATCGGTATAAATTTGAAAAAATGAATTAATTGAAAGTAATCACATGTTTTAGTGCCGGATATGCCTTTACTCAGTGGTGTCAGGGCTAGAGTTTTGTGTAGATGATAATATTTTAATTATGTAGTATTGAGAATTGATTTGTTTTTATTTGATTGTGTATCTAAGAAAACACCGAATATGACACGGATATGTGGACATTGGTAAAAATTTGAAAAAATGATTTAGTTGAAAGGAATCACATGTGTCGGTGTCGGAAGCCGGATAAGCCTTCCCTCAGAAGTGTCGCGTTACAGAATTTTTGTGAAGAGGATTCTATTTTAAGTATGTAGTATTTGGAGAGTTAGTTGTGTACTGAATTATCAATTTATCACTGTATAGAAGTTTTAGGGTTGGAAATTTTCAGTTTTTCTACTCGTTTATTCTTTAAGTTTTTTTTTTTTTTGCATGAGCTTGTTTTTAGCAAGTTTTGTATGATTTTGAATTTATTTTGAGCTTTTACAGTTTTTGCAAACGAAAAATTGATTTGTTTTTGTTTTATTTTGTTTAGATGATTCTATGATAAATTTGTAATCACATAGTATTTGTGGAATTAGTTGTTGTCGTGTTCTGAATTATTAATTTATCACTGTAGAGAAGTTTTAGGGTTTGAAAATAATGATAATTATGGTTCTATTTGCAGCTACCGGACCAACTACTTCATTTTGATTGTTTCTGTTCTCAGTAAGTGATCATGATGTTTAGTATTTATTTATGAGAATAATTTCATTGCACCAATGTAAAACGTTTTTGCACATGCATCTAATAAAGTCACACCAAAGTGTCACTTTTATATGTTAGTCCCTAAAATATCTCCACAAACACCTACATGACATGATTGGAATGGATGCATGTGTGAAAAAGTTTTACACTGTTGGCGTATACAAATTAAATCCTTTATCTGTTTAAATTTTATTATTGTTTTTGCATTTTGCTATGTGTGTTTTGCCTTGTTGTCTCATTATCACCCAAATTTTGAATTTCACAGTATTGGGTTTTCTTCGGAGGCCGCTTGCTATTGTAGCCGCACTACTTACGGCGTTAAGCATTGCCTTTCTAAATGATAGGTAAGCAGTGTTACTTTGTTTCTTATTGTCTCTCTTTATGTTATGTTTTAAACTATTTGTTTTAATATATGTTTTGGTGCGATGGGATTGTGATGTCGTGCCATTTAAGTGTGTATGCTTTGTATCTGTTCGCAACTTTAGGATTTTGATGCCAGTTTTTGTGATGTTTGTTTGCTTGTGACACAAAGCTGATTTATGCTTCAATTTTTAGGGAATAGGGAGGAACTTTTCTCTCATCCGAAAAAAACAGTTTTTGTGCCGTCCGGATGTGTACTTCCGGTCTAAAACAGTTTTTGCCCCTTCCAGATGTGTTCCAAAATCCTGTTTGGTTTTTTAGAAACATGAGGGTGGGTAAAGTTGCTCCCCAGTTTTTTATGCCTTTTTTTCACATCACAGTTAAATAATAGTCACACCTCCCCCAACATTGTGGTACTGTAATTTATCAGGTTGAGTCATCAAGTTGGTAGGTTTATGTCATCAAGTTCATAAGTCATATTTTGTGGCGGTTTGTGTTAAGAAAATGTTGTGCAGCCTTTAGTAGAATGTTGAATACATGCTTCGTAGATGCCTTAAATAATGTTATGTTTGGTTTAGTAGATGATATAAATAGACGACTTTAACTGCAGGACCAAACCCCATAACGAAATCTGCCATGAAATTAATATGATATGAATGACATGGTAGTTTTACTTCCAGCTTTGGATATGGCGTTTTGATGCTTAATTTTTGTAGCAGGATAACTTGTATTATTTCAACAATGGTTATCAAAGTATTTTTAGATTGATTCTTAGGGAAGTTAATGTTTTTCACCTTTTAGTGGGATGGACGAAAACAAACAAAAATGTTTTAGTCTGGAAAAATATGTTTTAGACAATTAGATTACAGTATCTTAGATTATGTACTTTATCTTTCTATTCAAAACCCGTGCTAGTGACTTTGGTATAATTGTAATTTATGTTCCCTTACTAGTAGGCCATTAGTTCTCTATATAGATTTTTGTAGCAGGGTAACAACTTGTATTATTTCAACAATGGTTATCATAGTATTTTTACGTTGATTCTTAGGGAAGTTAATGTTTTTCACCTTATAGTGGGATGGACAAAAACAAACAAAAATGTTTTAGTCTGGAAAAATGTGTTTTAGACAATTAGATTACAGTATCTTAGATTATGTACTTTATCTGTCTCTTCAAAACCCATGCTAATTGTAATTTATGTTCCCTTACTAGTAGGCCATTAGTTATCTATATAGAGAGGAAAAGGGTCGATGTAAAATCATTTATGCATGACTCTGATATTATCATAGTAAAAGAAGACAAAAGTAGTCAATGGGTTATGATACAGCTGTTGAATACAATAAGGTGCCTAAAAGTTATACTCAGATGACATGGGCTGTTAAAAAATTACATTTTTCAAGTTCTATGGACGATTTGTAAAGATATTTTACAAAATCATTCCTCAAATCCAGGAAGTTGATGAGTATGAGAAAATTTGAAATATAAAGTCTTTGTTTAGTTTGTGACTCTGCCCCAGTTTTATTATAATGGAAATGCTGAATTTTTATATTTATTCCACATTAATCTAATGGGTGTTTTCTTTTTTGCAGCTTCGCAGGTACCTTTAGTGAGAAGGTGACAAGAACCGTTAGGCAATTTTCACCTCATTTAGCTGCGAAAATGAGACCTCCTCTTACGTATGTTTGATTGTTCTTATATCTGTGCATCTTTTTTGGATTTTTCTGCATCTCTAGTAATTATTTAAATTCCAGGCCTGTTATTCGTGGACGTCCATCAGCTAAGAGAGCAATTTATATTTGTGGTCGGCCGCGTTGGGTGTTTGTCTCAATATTTTCTTCTGGTAAATGTAGCCTGTGAAACAGTTATTTTTTCCCGCTATATTAATAATTTTGGATGTTTTTCGAATCCTTGCTACATTTCCATTCGGTTTTTGACATCAGTGTCCTTTAACCCCCTTTTTACAGCAAGCTTCTTTCTCTGGTTTGTTTCGGCTGGTCTCCTGACCGTTCTATGGGCGCTGGCTATTGGTCTTCTTGGTAATTGCATATTGAGAAATTTTAATCTTAATATTATTTAACATTTCTGTTATTGTTTTTAAGTTGTTTTTACTCGCTTTTTCAGCTACTATTCTGCATGCAAGCTTGAGAACACCTAACCTGAAAGCACGTCTAAACACGTTCCGTGAAGAATTTCGTGCTGTATGGCGCAATTACAGCGAGCTGTAGTTCACATAAAATTTGCTGGACTGAATGTTAGTGCTTTCTGCCACGGCGTTTATATATATTCAGATGCTTGATAATTGTCTGCTTTTGCATAAAATTTGTTAAATACAACGTTACATTGACATGATTAAGAGTAGATATGTATTTTTTTTTTTTTTTTTTTGAGGAAGTAGATATGTATGTTATAGACTTACAGAGTAATAGGCATCTGATTGAAATGAACCACCTGATTGAAATGAACCACGGAACTTACTTAAGGGGAATTGGATGCCAAAGGAGAGGGGTTAGAGGTGGCTGAAATGTCTTTTCCTTAATTTTGGCTACCCTCTAATACTAGAAGGATTAGGAAGGGAGAGAGATGAAATTAAATATTTGAAGTATACCATGTATTTTATGTAGAAATCCAAAACTACCCCCCACCTCCCTACATCGTTGTCACATCTAGGCACCTTCAATTGTTGTTACAGCCAAACACCAACACACTGCTGTCAGGCATCCTCTACTATTGTCACGGCTGAACAGTATACTGTTGAGCACCCTCCGTTATACTTTTTTGGTCAACACTTGTTGCTGCTAGGGGGAGCCTTGGCGCAACGGTAAAGTTGTTGTCATGTGACTAAAAGGTCACAGGTTCAAGTTGACTGCGTACAATACACCAAATGGTGGGACCCCTTCCTAGACCTTGTGTGTGCGGGGCTTTAGTGCACCGGGCTGCCCTTCACTTGTTGCTGCTAGGATTCCTTTAGGGTCTTTTTGGGTGTTGGGAGCGGGAGGGTTTTAAAAAAAAAGGAGGGATAGAGGACTTTGGGGGTTTTATTTTTCTTCATAATGCATAATCCCCCTAATTTGGGGAACTAAAAAATTGTATTTGAGGAGGATTTTTATTTTTAGGGGGGGTTGGATAAATCCTTGTAGTCCAATCTATGCTGTTATAATACGTGCAATATTAAAAATATATTAACCATAGGCATTCATTTATGTTCCTCTACAAAATTACTCTCAAGAAGTGAAAGATTTCTCCATTTTCCCCATTACAAAGCAATAATAGTAAATTAGTTTTTATTTTTCCTCCCCTCCCATCTCCTCTCTCTTACAACAACCGGGCTTTTATACTTTATGTTTACTTTATTAGTTATAAGGCCCAAACCCATTGGACTCATGTATATATACATAACTTTGTAACTCTTTTTTTGGTGGTGGCTGGGATTTGAACCCCGGACCTTGCATATATGATGCATTGTCCTTACCAGTTGAGCTAAGCTCACGAGGACATAACTTTGTAACTCTAGTAGAGTAATAATGAAAAATACAGTTTTACCTCACATTTTTATGTGGTATCTAGAGCCAGAATATAGTCCAGGCGCTACTGTTTCTTTCCCGAGCCTTTTCCCACTAAGTGGGATCAGATGCTTCCCCCTGCATCCCCTGCCCTCCATTGAGCCAAACACTGTTAAGTTGCATATTTTCTATTGTTGTATAATAATCTCAGTTGTCATAAATAAGTTCTCAATTAATTGCTCTATCCAAAACTTAGGCAATACTTCATATGATGGACCTGTAGGCAATACTTGTACTAGGAGATCAAAGCAATTGGTAGGGGATAGTTTTAGCTTATAAAGAGGCAGAGATACAAAAAAGTGTCAGGCTATAAAAGTATGGGTAGGAAAGTGAATTCCATAAGAAGTCGCAAAAATTTTAATGGGACAAGAGCGGTGCTGCCAAACGAGTAGTTAGTTGAGGGGAAGCCAGCAGTGTAACTTTTTCTTGGCCAAGGTGGGGACTTGTTCTCCCCTTTGTGCTTCTTTCATAAAATTACTTAGCCATTAAGAAAAAAGGGAGATTGATGATGGGAAACCAACATAATGAGTGGACGGGGTGATATGGCTTGGGGGGGGATAAAGGAAGGTAAAAAAGAAACACGGTAACAAGAGACAGAGGGTATGAAATATGTTAGCCTAAAGCTGGGAAGGATAAGGCTTGGTTTTGGTATATAGGGTTGTTTCCATTAATGTTATTTAGTTCTGTGTCTACAGCTTTGTGTGTAAGCAACTTGTAAAACAAGCTCCCTGTACTTGATAAAATACAGAGCGGTGTCTTAACACGACCGGAACTCAATTCCTCTGAGTGTTCACTCTTTCAGTTTATAAAAATATTCAAGATCATTTTACTATATCATCTTGCCTCTCCCTTCTGTTGGATTTATGAATTGTTTTACTATCTATCATCTTGCTTAGATTTTTTAATAGTATTTTGATCCAGAAAAGGATGTCTATTTAAATTGAGCAGAAAGTGTGGTTTCCTTTCCTTTTGTGTCCAACACTATTTCTGTTCAAATTCTGCCTAGTAACTTGTCTAGTTGGTGACTGAAAGAGGGATCGGGTTTCATGAGTACGACTTTTAGCTTATTAATGGGATGTGTAAAACTTGAAAGTGTAGATTTCTTCTGGTTTGATTTTGATTTCTTAGAGGCTGCAGAGACTTGGATTTCATCCATTTTTGATTTAGGACCATGGCCCACTCTCATTATTTTGGGATGTTAACTTGTTATGCTCTGTGGTGTCATTTTTTTAGTATAATTGTGACAAAGCATTCTTATATACACTTGATTATGGAAATATCAGCATTCTACCTTGTAGATTTCCAAATTTTTGTACCTCTTTTATAGTTGTACCGTAATGCCAACACGAAATGCGCAACTGATGTAGTATAAATGTTGTTTTAGGTTATGCTGTATGCTGCTTTTCAGTGGGAGCAATTTCTTATAATTGGATTGGAACTTTCCGGGGAGGCTGCCAACTGGTCCAACAGATTGTAAATGTTCAGAATCGTGTTTTTGTAAAGTACACTTATTTCATTGTTTATTATATCTTTAGTGGAAGCATTCGAATATTGATACATCATGTAACGTAGGAATTGCCACCGTACTAGTTCTCAGAATTCTTAATTGCTGTGAGGAATTGGTGAAGATATTTTCCATTACTTTTATGGCTCTTATTTCTAGGTTTATATTTTCTTTTGGTACTGTGGTTTCGGTTTTGGTAAACATTACAAAAATTGTTTTTTTCCTTGCATGATGCCTTCATCTGAAGCATTTATTATTTAGTGGATAGAACTTCGATTCTATCCAAAAGCATGATTTATACAAGGTCTTTCATGGTTTATATAATTCGTTGCATGAAGTCTTAGAAATTGTATTCTTTTTCAAAAGCATTCATATTTTAACTTTATTGATTTCTCTAAATGCAAGTAGTGATTTAATTAAGTGAATTGTTGCAGAATTTAATTTCGTAAATATAATTACATTTCTTTGGAATTAAGTGCAGTTAGTTTTTTCTTTTTCTTTTGAACAGAGTGTGTGTAGCAGAAAACTACAACACACAAATTACATAGCTTGTGTAAAAACTATAACACAACAATTACATTTCCTTTTCTTTTTCTTTTTCTGCAAAAATTGCAAATGTGAATAATAAAGCCATTGGAGGACACGCAGTATATACACGGGAATCAACCGTAGTTAATATGTTTATAATTTTAAAATGATTCAATAGCTTGTTCAAGTATCATAGTAAACTTATATTTTTGACAGTATATACTATACTAAAAAATACTAAACATTCACAGGGGTGTTCTTGGTGCAGTTTGAATTAATTGGGACAGATTGCTAACTTAAAAAGTTAGATTTTATCTAATTTAATTTATAAAGAAAAGGTAAAATAATAGTTTTGATGCAAAATATAATATATTAAAAATTAATATTTTAAAACTACAATGATTCCCCTAAAATAACTACAATGATTAATTACGTTTGGAATATATGAACTAGTAAAAAATAAATAGATTAGACAAAACTAATAAGTAGTATTAAAAAGTTAAAAACAAATTAAAAAATAGATTAATGAAATATTTGTACTGGGTACAAGATTTATGCAATTTATCATGGTAAAAAAAGTATCAAAATATATGTATCTGGATTGGTTTGGTTTTGAAAATCAATCCGAAATTCAATTTGATCCGACACAAAAGGACATTCATATAAATCAAATAATATTTGGTTTTATAGTGTTTTTGATATTTTAATCGGTTTGCTGTTATATTTTGGATCAGTTTGGATATGAAGATTGATACAAAGTAGTAATTATACATAATATGTAATTGAATCGAACTGATCGTGGCTATTTTGATAATTTAAAATAAATTTAGTATTTTGAAGAACTTACACAACACAATGTCATTTTCAAAAAAGAGACATTGTAGGGCTTTTGGTCACAAATCTGCATTTGAGTTATTCCACCAAATGGTGATTTTTACTTCCTTTCTTTTTCTTTTGACAAAAGTGTTTTCTTCTTCTTTTTGTGGGAGACAAAAGTTCATTTTCTTTCTTCTTCTTGTTGTTTATCTTTATGGGTACATTAATGCTGTAACGCGTTTGGACTTCAAAGGGACAATTAACAAATTTTTTTCCATAAAAATGACAATGACAAGATTCTTGCTGTAAGCATATATGCCAATCAATTAAAATCACTTTTATCAGACAAAACAAAACAAATTTATTAACATTTGCCTTTAAAGGATTATAAGAGGTGGATGATGAGCAATAGTGCTGCTAAGGTGTGACCATAAAAATCACACAGGTTGG